>Ga0209099_1004488_pt1 | contig 10576 bp, 8 predicted proteins | sample AD_JPNHW2_MetaG_FD_184430 | JGI IMG/M metagenome (GOLD analysis project Ga0209099, IMG submission 184430) | Active sludge microbial communities of municipal wastewater-treating anaerobic digesters from Japan - AD_JPNHW2_MetaG (SPAdes) (version 2) | ecosystem: Engineered > Bioreactor > Anaerobic >...
CTCTTTTGAGACCTGCACAATTTGCTCTGCGCTGAAATCCGTCGGATTGAAAACGGATTCCGCCTCGTCGCCGTAGCCCCATTCCTTGTCGGTGAACGTATTGACGGTGAAATGAATAAACGCGTAAAAGTCCAATTCATGCCACGCGAGCTGCCGCTCCGTCGGCACCGGACCGAAGGGTTTCGGCGCCTCGACAGCCATCGCATGGGCTGCGGTCAGAAGTGAAGTAATAATGCATGCAACAGTTTTTCCAGGCAGGCTGAATGGTGGTAATTTAATTTTCATATCCATCTTTCCAGTCAATTTGTGTAACACGATCAAGCTTCCCTCCCGGAGAAGCAATTCTGCACTTTGCTATACAAATCCTCGCTGAACAACCTTTTTTCCGGCGATTAAACGGTAATTGAAAATCCGCCGGTGTTTGAAGAGGGCGATCACCGGCGGGACGATAAGCGGTTCACAGCAGAAGCGCTGCGTGCCGTGAAACCGGGGCTGGAGAAAATCAAAGCGCGGTTCGGAATATTCACGGAAGAGCTCGCGGCAATCGCGCTCAGCAAGGAAGATGCGGAGTTCATTCGCAAAACCTTTGCGGAATAAAAGAGGGCTGAGTTCTCATATCTCGCCAGCCTGCTTTCCGGCTTTTTTATTAGCGCGTTTGTTTTTCTTTTTGCCGTTTTTCGGGTCGGCCGCCGGAGCCGCCGGGTGATCATCGAGGACCTTCTGCAGAACCGCGCGGGCGGATGCGGCGGCGGCATTTGTGGTTGAGGCCGGCACCGGAATTTCCTGAAACGGAGCTTTGCTCATATCAAACAGCGCGCCGTGATTGGTGAGTTTGAATCCGGCGTTGCGGGCGTAGGATTTTCCGCTGAGTTCGACATAGATCCAGTCGCGCGGGGTTCCTTTTTCGCCGCGGATTTGCGCAGCGAAGCTGTGGCCGTCAATGGTTACGCCGGGAGGCAGCGTCGCGCCGCCGAGCTCTGCAAAGGTCGGGAAGAAATCGCTGAAGTCGATCAGATCACGGTTTACCTGTCCGGCGGGAGTGCGGCCGGGCCAGCTGGCAATCAGCGGTACGCGGCTGCCGCCTTCGAGCATGGTACCTTTCATTCCGCTGATCGGTTTTCCGTTCACTGTGGCAAGGTCGACCCCGAAATGAGCCGTGCCGTTGTCGCCGGTGAAAATGACGATGGTTTTTTCGCGGAGCTGAAGGCGATCGAGCTCGGCCATCAGTTTTCCGACGAGCTTGTCCATGTATTCGACATTGTCCTTATACAGCTGATCTTTGCCGGCACCTTCTTTGCTGTCGGGAGTGCGAAGAATCGGTCCGTGAACGTGAACCATCGGGTAGTAGATGAAAAACGGCTGATCTTTATGGCGGGTCATGAAGTCGGTGACGAACTCGTGCATGAGATCCGGCAGGTATTTTCCCTGCGGTAAAGCCGTTGGTTTTCCGTTGGCCACATAGGTTGGGGTTTGTTCTCCCCAGTAACGCCCGCTGCCTTGAAAAACGACGTACTCGTCAAAGCCCCATTCGCCGGGGCCGAAACACATCTGGCCCCATTTTCCGGCGCTGGCCGTTGCGTAGCCGGCTTTTTTCATGACCGTCGGAATCATCACTTCGCGCGACGGATCAATGGCGTCTTTGCTGTTGTTGCTGTTGAGTCCGGTCCGGAAGGGATAGCGCCCGGTGAGAGCCTGACAGCGCGACGGCCCGCACAGCGGGGCGGAATAGCAGAGTTCAAACCGGGTTCCGCTTTTTGCCAGCACATCAATATTCGGGGTTTTAAACGGTCCGCCGCAACAGCCGATATCGCCGAGACCCACATCGTCCGTAAGAATGAAGATAATGTTCGGTTTGCCGGCGACGGCGGATTTTTCTGCCGGAACCTGGCAGGCGGTCAGCGTTAATGCGGCCAGCTCAACGCCGGCGATTTTCAGAAAGCCCGGATTTTTCATACGGCGGCTCCTTTGCTGTTATGTATCGACATAAAACGTCTGGACGCGGGATCTATTGTCTGGGCGGTATTTCTAAAATCTTTTGGAATTTTCGTTGTCAGCGTTTAAGCGGAGAAGGGTCGCGCTGCATGGTTCCGGTTTTCAGGAGGTCGAGGATTTTGTACGTGCCGTATTTGCGGGCTTTGAGAAAACCGTCCCACGCGGCCTCGGCGAGGCGGCCTTCACTGAGCAGATCGAACAGCCATTCGCCGGCATAGCGCGGGTCTTCCTGCGGGATGCCGGCATGGATTTCCATCAGCCATTTGGCATTATAGCGCTCCTGCGCGCCGATCGGCGGAGACATGATGATCGGAATGCCGAGTCCGCAATAGAAGGAGAGTTCACTGGGCTTCGTCCAGAGAATGTCGGTAGAGCGCATGGCCTGTGCAAAAAGGCGGAAGTATTCGGTCTTGTCCGCGGAAAAAAGAATGCGCAGTCCGGTTGCACCGGGCAGCAGGTCGCTTTTAATTTTTTCGAAACAGTCTCGGACGTCCTGCCGGATGCCGGCGACAAGATTGAGGATAACTTCTCCTTTTTCGATCCGCGGGCGCAGGCTTTCCGCAATCTGCCGGCCGGCCTCGCGCTGGGCGCCTGCGCCGCCGACGGCATACGTGATGGTCAGGACGCGCTCCTGTTTCGGGCAGCAGTTTTCGCTGCCGAGGAAGCGGGCCACGTTGAGTCCGTGCAGCGGCCAGAAGCGGTTGGCGGGATCCAGATAAAGCAGACGCTGAGCCATATCGGCGCGCAGAATATCGAGGTCGCGGCTGCCGAGCACTTCAAGCGGCATGGGAAAGCCGGTCAGAAAGATGCGTTCGTCGGGGACTCCGTAGCTTTTGAGCCGTTTCAAGGCGCGGCCGCAAGGAACGAGATAGCGGATCCGGCTGGCGGCCGGATTCCTGGCGACCCACGCGCGGCTGATTTCGGCATCGCAGATGATGCAGTAAACCGGATCATATCCGGCATCGTCGGCGGCGATGGCGGGCAGCATAAAGGAGGTGACCATCGGCAGCGGTTTGGTGCGCATCTTTTCAATCAGCTCCCGGCCGATACCTTTTCTGATGAACGAATCCAGAAGATTAGCCTGATAGGTCGGACGCGAAAGATCGCGCAGCGGATAAAACGGCGCGATTTTCTGGAGCTCATCCAGCAGAGCGAACAGCGGCTTTCCAATGAGCGGAACGCTGCGGGCGCGGGAGATAAATTCATACGCGTTGCGGGTTTTATCCCAGAGCTTTTTCTCGGCGGGACTGCTGACGCTTTCGCTGCCGGCGGTGAGAATGCCGCCTTCGGCAATGAAGCGGAGCGGGCTGGTCGCCCTCTGGTGGCCGAGCCCCATGTCGGCCGAAACCACCCATGCGCGGACGTTGTCATTTTCAAGCATGACCGGATCATGAGGGTTCGGCCGCAGAAAGACAAGGGACGAGTAGATTCTCTCAGATTTCCCGGACGTAGTTTACCCGGCGGACGGATGGCGGCATAAGAGCTTGCGTCGAAACAGGGAGCCAACTATCTTGTTCGCCTCTTCGGGCCCGTAGCTCAGTCGGTCAGAGCAGGAGACTCATAATCTCTTGGTCCTCGGTTCAAGTCCGAGCGGGCCCACCACTCTTTTTCCGGTTCAACTCCTCCGCCACCCAGCACGACTGTTTGGCCAGGCCGAGCAGGATTTTGGTATCGTTGACGGTGAGTTTGCCGCGGCTGAAGATGCGCCGCAGGCCGAGCATCATGTGATCGAGCTTTTCGTTTTCGCAGAAGCCGGTGGCGAGCATCATGCGGCTCCACGCCTCGTACAGGCGTTCGCGCATGCGGCCGTCGGCCTCCGGCGAGCACTCTTCCGGCGGGGCGTACGACGGGTTGTTGGCCAGCAGAAAAATTTCGTAGCAGCAGACCATGACGGCGTGCGAGAGGTTGAGCGAGCGGTAGAGATCGCTCGACGGAATGTTGATGATGTGGGTGCAGAGGGCGATCTCTTCGTTGAAAAGCCCTTTATCTTCCCGCCCGAACACCAGCGCCACTTTGTGGTGCGCGGCGGAATCGAGCACGACGGGCGCCAGATCGCGCGGCAGATAGGCGTGGTCGCGGTAGAACCCGGTGCGGGCGCTGGTGCCGGCCACGACGGTGCAGTCGGCCACGGCCTCTTCCAGCGTCTTGAAAATGGCGAGCCGGTCGATCATGCCGTCGGCGTTATAGGCCAGCTTGCGGGCCTCTTCCAGGTCGAACTGGTCCGGCCGGCCGACCAGCGCGAGATCGGTCACCCCCATATTCATCATGGCGCGGCAGACCGAGCCGATGTTGCCCCCGTATTTGGGTTCGACCAGCACAATGCGGATATTTTCGAGCGGGTTCATAGGTGGGCGCGATTTGAACAGATCCGGGGGTGCGTCGACAATGCAAAAGACCGGAGAGAAAGCAGAACGGGGTTGAACTTGCCCCGGTTCTTCTAAATACTCCCGCGAAATGGCTGACTTTCCCACAACTGCGCCGCGTCCGCTCTGCGTCGACCTCGATGGAACGCTGGTCAAAACCGACACCTTTGCGCAGGCGCTGCTGCTGCTCGTCCGCACCCGTCCGGCCGCGCTTTTTTCCATTCCCGGCTGGGCCGCCGGCGGACTGGCCGCCTTCAAACGGCGCATCGCCCGGGAAATCCGGCTCGATCCGGCCGCGCTTCCGTACCATGCCGAACTGCTCGCTTTTCTGAAAAGCGAACAGGCCAAAGGCCGCCCGCTGATTCTGGCTACGGCTTCCGACGAACTGCCGGCGCGCGCCGTAGCCGATCACCTCGGCCTCTTTTCAGACGTCATCGCCAGCGACGGCGTGACCAACCTCAAAGCCGGCCGCAAACGCGCCGCGCTCGTCGCGCGCTTCGGCGAAAAGGGCTTCGACTATGCCGGTAACGCCACCGACGACCTCGCCGTCTGGGAATCGGCGGCCCATATGATTGCCGTCAATCCCTGTGCGACGGTGCGCCGCGCGCTCAACAGCCGCCCGGCGCAGCTTTTTGAAAACCGCCCGGCGAAACTCAACGTCTGGTGCAAAGCCCTGCGCGTTCAGCAGTGGGCCAAAAACATTCTCATCTTTCTGCCGATGCTGCTGGCGCACCGGCTCAGCACGCCGGAGCTGTACATCAAAGCCGCGCTGGCCTTCTTCGCCTTCAGCTTCGCCGCGTCGGCCATCTATATTCTCAACGACCTGCTCGACCTGCACGCCGACCAGCACCATCCGCGCAAAAAAAACCGGCCTCTGGCGGCGGGCAACCTCAGCCTGCTCGCCGCCGCCATCGCCGCGCCGCTGCTGGTGCTGACGGCGCTGTGCACCGCGCAGCTGCTTCCGGCGCAATTCACCGCCATCCTGTTTGTTTATCTACTGATTACCACCCTCTATTCCTGGCGGCTGAAACAGCTCGCGCTGCTCGACGTCGTCACACTCGCCGGACTCTACGCCATCCGCATCCTCGCCGGTACCGCCGCCTACGGCGTCGAAACCTCCGGCTGGCTGATCGCCTTTTCGCTCTGCATCTTCTTCAGCCTCGCGCTGGTCAAACGCTACGCCGAACTGCGCGAAGCCGTTGCGGCGCAGCCGGAAAAAATCGGCGCGCGCGGTCGCGGCTATCACGCCCGGCACCTGCCGTGGCTGTTCCGCTGCGGAATCGCGGGCGGCGTGCTGTCCGCCGGCGTGCTGGCGTGCTACATCACCAGCCCGAAAGTCCTCGAATTTTACAGCCGCCCCGCTGCGCTCTGGCTGCTCTGCCCGCTGCTGCTCTACTGGATCATCCGCGTCTGGCGGCTCGCCGCCGGCGGACGCCTTTCGGATGATCCGCTGGAATTTGCCGCGCGCGACCGGCAGACGTGGCTGATCGGCGCCATCAGCGCAGCCGTTTTAATCTTAGGGAGTATTTTATGAAACCGACCCTCGTCATCATGGCCGCCGGAATCGGCAGCCGCTACGGCGGACTCAAACAGATCGACCCCGTCGGCCCGTCCGGCGAAATCGTCCTCGACTATTCCGTGTACGACGCCATCCAGACGGGCTTCGGCAAAGTCGTCTTCATCATCCGCCCGGATATCGAAGAAGCCTTCAAAGAAGTCATCGGCCACAAACTCGACGGAAAAATTCAGGTCGAATACGTATACCAGACGCTGGAAAAACTTCCTGACGGAGGGTCTGTTCCGGCCGGCCGCACCAAACCGTGGGGCACCGGACAGGCCGTACTGATGGCCGCTCCCGTGGTTCACGAACCCTTCGCCGTCATCAACGCCGACGATTTTTACGGGCGCGACTCCTTCCGGGCCGTGGCTGAACAGCTGCAGAAAACGGATGTGAACAGCACGGATTTCTGCATGGCCGGCTTCTACATCAAAAACACCCTCTCCGAACACGGCGGCGTCGCGCGCGGCTACTGCGACGTCGAAAACGGAAAACTCAAACACATCGTCGAACGCTTCAACATCGAGCGCAAAGACGACGGCGTGATCCACTACGCCGGCGGAACCATGAACGACAACGACATGGTTTCCATGAACACCTGGGGCTTCACTCCGAAACTGTTCGACTTTCTCGAACGCGGCTTCGAAGCGTTCCTCGCGCAAAAAGGAAACGAACTCAAAAGCGAATTCTACCTGCTGGACGTGGTCGACGGCATGATCAGCCGTGGCGAAGCCGAAGTCACCGTATCGCCGACCGCTGAAAAATGGATGGGCGTCACCTACGCCGACGACAAACCGCAGGTCATGGCCGGTATCCGCGCCCTCATCGACGCCGGCCTCTATCCTGAAAATCTTTGGGGAAAATAACTCCTCGCAGAGCCGCAATTGTAGCCGCGATCCATGATCGCGGAACCGAGGTCGAGGACCTCGGCTACAAGGTGAAACGCGACGGCCCGCCCTGAGTTCATCGAAGGGCCCGACGCGTTCAAGTTTCTATCTGCAAGGCCGCCGGGACGGCGGCGATACGTATCGCAGGCGTCCCGCCTGCTTTGAAACAGTCGCACCGTTAGAAACTCTTACAGATATTGGAAGCCGGTTGCACTCTTCACGCTTCCCTGTTAGAACCTCTCCGTGTTCGGGCTTTAGGATGGCGTCCATTCTGGCGAACACCGGAATTCGCGTGATAGGCAGAGTCCGTTTCTGCTTAATAAACTGTTCGACATATAAACATTATGAAAAACAAATCAACAATCAGAATCCTCATACTAGCTGTGATCCTGATCGCGATTACTTTTTCTATCTCGTTCAAGGTTTCTGAACGAAACGCTATTCATGCAATAGAAACTTGCACCAATGAGTATTACCTTCAAGGTTGGGCGATTTCAATAAGACAGCCAAATCTAACTTCAAAAATGCTTGGATTGTATTGGATATTTCAGTTCGAACACGAACGAGTGTTTGATCAAACTGTTTGGGTGCAAGTAAGCCTGATTGGGGAGATCAAAAATCCAACCACTGAAACATTTGAGAAATGGAAGAAGAAAAAGTCGAACAAATCAAGTGACCCTACGTGATGAACGCCCGGCAATTAGGTTGAAGCACAAGGCACGAGGGTCCTTTCAGACTTTCTAAAGCTTGAAAGTCCCGGTCTTCGTGAATTCACAAACTTTTGCGGCGCGTTTCCTCCTGCGGCGGACAAGCAAGTGTGCGGTACGTATCGCCGGCTTCCAGCCGGCCCTGTCTTCGAACCGCGGCTCATGCGGGTTTAGTATACGAAGCGTGCGCGGTTCACCGTGAAAGTTCACCGTGAACGGAGCGCCCGCTCCACCTTGGTAAGACAGTTGCTCTCTTCACGCTTCCCTGTTAGAACCTCTTCGTGTTCGGGCTTTAGGATGGACGGCCATTCTGACGTACACCGGAATTCGAATGACCGGCAGAGTCCGCTTCTGCCTAATAAACTGTTCGATACATAATGAAGAAAATACTATTAGCACTATTGATGATATTGTGTGTCAACGGATGTAGAGTTGATGAACACACGATAAAATCTGCCGAACAGCGGCCTCTTAAACTAACTCGTCATAAACAAAAATTTTACGATCTTGAAATCCCGAAAGAACTTCAGGCCGAAATATTCACATGGCTATTAGAGAATAAGTCAAAATGGGAGCCGGATCCTTACGTCACCTTCGTTCCGGAAACGATTTTGGAAAATGAATTTATTCACCTCAATATTCAGGAGGCCAGCATAATCGTGAGTATTGAAAGTACAGATGAATTCTGGATGCAATATTCCAAGAAAATCAGCCCCATCCATGTGAAGTGGATAGCCGAAATAGAAAAACTAATCGAATCAGCTCATTGACCCTGCTTGGATAACTCCCGGCGATTCGGTCAGAGTCCGGTTTCCAAGCGGGGCATGAGTAACGCTCTAAATCTCAAAAATCCCGGGGTTCGTGAATTCACAGACCTTGGCTTCGCGGTTGACGATGCGGTAGCCGCGCAGGCGCAGGTATTCCGGTGTGGCGGGGCTGTTCTGTTCTTCGGCTGAAAGTTTCACCAGTTCGAAGCCGTCGTTTTCAACTTTCAGATTTTTGACGGCCACTTTCGCGCCGTCGGCGGCTTTGATGACGAGGGCTGAACCGGCCGCAATCTCGACATTTTCGAGCGTGATCTCTTGGCCGTCGAGGATGAGCGTGGCGTCAGCGGCAATCGAGCCTCCTTTGATTTTTTCGCGGACTTCCTCCAGCGTCATGGCGAACGACGGGCGCAGCAGAACACGCGGTCCGGGTGTGAACGGTATGCCGAGAATCAGTTCCTCTTTGGCGGTTTCGACGTTCATTCCGGCGGCGGCGAGTTTCATGCGGCCCGCGAGGTAGAAGTCGGATTCGGCGGTCGCGCCGGATTCCGGCGGTCCGCCGGCCGCGTGTTTGGCGGCGGCGTCTTTGATGTTGTTTTTGTTGGCGGAGAAGGCCCAGCGGCGGTCGAAGACGGTGACGCCGGTTTTTTCGCCGGGACCGAAGAGTTTCGGCAGATCCTGCATCATGGTTTCGAGGCGAGTCGGGCTCTTGAAGGCGGTCTTGGCGGCGTCGGCGTATTTCGGGTTGACGAATTCGGCGATGATGCCGCGGGTGCGCTCCAGAATTTTGACGTAGGAGGCCATCCGGATGACCAGTACGTTGATGTTGCCGGGGAACATGGAGAAGCCCTGTTCGTTCGGTACGTCGCCCTGCGGGCTGACGGTGGCGCGCAGCAGCGGATCGAGCTGGTTGTATTCGACGTTGAGCGTCAGTTCCGTTTCGCCTTTGACCAGTTTGGCCAGTCCGCCGACGGCTTCGCCGGGGATGCGGTTGACGGCAATGGAGTTGAAGTCGAACCCTTTTTCGACGGATACGCCGAGGGCGGCGGGCATGGCGTTGAAGACCTGTCCGTTGGTGTCCTGTATGAAGAGCAGGTGTTCGATGCCCTGAGCGGCGAGCCGGGCGGCGACACCGCTGGTGTAGAGCAGCATGTGGATGTCGCCGTGGCCGTGCGGCTTGAGGATCAGTTTATATTTTTCCGCCAGCGCGAGGCGTCCGTCGTTGTCGGCGATGGCCGGAACGAGTTCCTGTTTGAGAATGTGCACCTGTTCTTGTTTCAGGCCGAACCAGTTGTTGGCTTCGAACGCGGCGATGGTTTTGGCGTTGGTGTCATCGGAGGTCATGATGATGAACGGCACCGGGCGCGGCTTGGCCATGCGCGCTTCCATGGCTTTGAGGCAGGCGGCGTAGTGGGCGAGGTAGGGTGTGATTCCGGTCACTTCGACCGGGATGTCGAGCTTGATGCCGGAATAGCCGAGCCGCTCGCCGAGTCCGCCCGCGACGAGAACGACCGCGGTCTTGCTGAACTGATTTTTACCGAGCGCTTCGTAATGATCGTACGCGGCATTGAACTGCGTCAGATCGACTTTATCCGGCTGGTGCGGCACGAACCCTTCGAACGGATTTTTACCTTCTTTGGCTTCGGCGAGCAGTTTGCGGGCGTTGGAAATGTAGCCGGTCAGTCCGCCGGGGTAGGAGCCGTTGATCCGGGCGAGACTTTGCAGGAAAGCGGCTTTGGCTTCGTCGTGGATTCCGGGCGCGTCCCAGCCGGCGAAGAGATGTTCCTGTCCTGCGTGGATCAGTTCGGCAAGCAAAGCCTGTTCAGTCGGGTTTCCGGTCAGTTGGTTGAGATCCATGCGTTGTTCCTTAAAAGCGGTGCCCGGGGCGGGACTCGAACCCGCACGACCTTTCGGTCAAGGGATTTTAAGTCCCTTGCGTCTACCATTTCGCCACCCGGGCTTTAATATAACTCATTTATAATAAATGATTTAAAATCCAAATCTGCCTGCCGATTACGCCGGAGTTTATCCCAGATTGTCTGTCTTTTAAATTTGAGGATAGGATCAAATAGGAATTTTTCCATCATATCTAGCTACGATTTGAAAAATATATGTGTAAAGGACGCGGGCGCAATCGAAAAGGAACTCTTTGCCGCCGCGAATCAGAGGACGGGGTTAATAACAAAAGATATTGCGGTTTTCGACCGGTGTCTTGTATCGCAGCTGTTCCCTTCATTTACGAACGGCGGTCAAGTGGTGTGCGGAACTCCTTCAGTAAAGATTCCCGTAGCGAACAACATTGGGG
>Ga0209099_1004489_pt1 | contig 10575 bp, 3 predicted proteins | sample AD_JPNHW2_MetaG_FD_184430 | JGI IMG/M metagenome (GOLD analysis project Ga0209099, IMG submission 184430) | Active sludge microbial communities of municipal wastewater-treating anaerobic digesters from Japan - AD_JPNHW2_MetaG (SPAdes) (version 2) | ecosystem: Engineered > Bioreactor > Anaerobic >...
GTTCATCATTAGCAGCAATATCGAAGAAATCTGTTGTGGCATATACCACTCTGATTATTCCCTGGTCATCTGTCACCAGCAAGTCATTATTTGCAGCAATGATCTCGTCCAATGTAGGATTGATCTTGATTGCACCTCCTGTTTTGCCGGTATTTGACATGGAGGCGCTTACAAGTTTGTATTTATCACTTGGATAACTTAACTCCAGGCCCACTGCGGAAAGCTCGTTCATTTTTGTACTTATCCGTAACGGAACTTCAAAATATTCGGGATCACTCATCATGATAGATTCATCTGACCTTATGATGATATTTTCATCAGGTAATACTTTTGCCATGCCCCAGTTTGTTGATGCACCCTGGTATTTTATACTGGAAGCATCGTAATCACCGTAGGCGACCGTTTGAAGGGTGACGTTTAAGTCGGCGCCGGCCACTGTTACTACTGTATCAAATGCTACCCAGTTTCCTTTCGGGAAGTTTCTGGCCGGATCGTATGGCAACCCGATCTTAGCGCTGATTCTCGCCACGTCAACAGTATTAACTGACGCATTATTATCCACATTCGCGCCCCTCCTGTGTTTGTCTGAAAAATTTCTCGACGGATCAGTCAATGGATTGTGCCCTATGTTATATTTTAGTAATGCTAAGTCAACAGCATTGACATGATTAACATATTGCATGGTATCTGGATAAGGGATGTGGTCATAAGTTAATGTATAGTCTCCGTCCGGAACATTGGTAAATTGATAAACCCCGCTGGCATTGCTCATGGTGGTGGCCACTAAAACCCCACCAGGACTAGTCTTCAGTTTCACTTCCACATTATCGATATTATATGTTGCAGCATTGTATGTGGGCGGATTAGGCGCCGGGTTCCCTGCGATAGCCTTTTTAAGATAACGTGTTTTGCCTGCGATGATATGTCCTAATATTCCATAATCAACAGTAACGACATCCGTACTTACGCAACCATTATTATTAACAGTTAATATATAAGTTGTGGTTGTAGTCGGGGATGCCAATGGGTTGCCGATAAACGGATCATTTAATCCTGAAACAGGTGACCAGCTAATGGTTCCCGGGCCATTACCAGGATCACCTATCTGCACAGGCGTACCCATATAGGTCGCATCAGGACCGGCTTCTGCTGTTGGCACCAAATTAAATACCATATGGATCGTATTAGACCATTGGGGATTGTTAATAACACAGTTTTCATCTGAAGTAATCAGGCATCTGACAGAGTCTCCGTTGTTAAGAGCACTACTGGAAAAAGTGCTGCTGTTGTTGCCCACTGGAGATTCGTTTACGTACCATTGATATGTAGGTGAGCCTCCGCCATTTACGGGTGACGCTGTATAAGTAATATTGGTATTTACACAGGTATTATTATCTGACTCACTAATATTAACACCTACCATTAAGCCCGGGGTTACCGTTATTGTTCCTGAAGATGTTATTGTTCCGCAACCAGTTAGCTCGATCGTGTAGACAAATGTTCCTGAAACTGTCGGAGTACCGCTGATGGTAATCACATTTGATGCCCATAAAACAGTGACACCGTTAGGCAAACCGGAGGCTGCCATAACCCAGGCACCTGCTGGTGAATAAGTGATATCCGTGATTGGTGTGTTGATACAAAGGGTTTGTTCATCTGTGCCTGGTGCTGAAATCATTGTATTTGAAATATCAGGAACACCAAAGATCATTCCTGTGGCATAAACTGTTCCACAGCCACCTGTTAAGGGTATGCTGTAGTTAAAAGTTCCCGATTCGGTGGGTGTACCGCTGATGGTAATCACATTCGAGGCCCATTCGGCTGTTATCCCTGCTGGCAGACCCATCGGGGTTCCAATACCTGTGGCCCCTACGGTTAAATGGGTAATCGGTGTCAATGGGGTATTGATACAAAAAGGATTAGATGTAGCATCTCCTGCTGTCATTTCCGGTGTTACGATGATCGTTCCTGTGGCATATACTGTTCCGCAATCTCCTGTTAATGGTATACTATAGTTAAAGGTCCCTGATTCATATGGCATACCACTGATGGTTATTACATCAGATGCCCAGGCGGCTGTTACCCCTGCCGGCAGGCCTGTCGGGGTTCCTATGCCGGTGGCCAGGGTCGTAGTATGGGTGATTACTGGCAGGACAGTATTGATACAAAGGGTCGGGTAGGAAGATGCAGCACTTACAGTCATATCCGGTGTTACAATGAACATTCCTGTGGCTGTAGCTGTTCCACAGCCCCCTGCTAAGGGTATGCTGTAATTAAAGGTTCCTAATGCACCCGGAGCGCCGCTGATGGTTATTACATCAGAGGCCCACGTAGCTAATAAGCCGATTGGCAAACCTGTCGGGGTGCCTATGCCAGTGGCTCCTGTGGTCGCATGGGTAATCGCTGTCAAGGGGGTATTGATACACACGATCGGATTAGATGATGCAGCCCCGGCTGTCATATCCGGCATGACGACGATCGTGCCCGTGGCATAAACTGTTCCACAGCCGCCTGTTAAAGGGATACTGTAGTTAAAGGTTCCTGATTCACTTGGTGTGCCTGTAAGGAATATTACATTAGTTGCCCACACGGCTGATACGCCGGCTGGCAGACCTGTCGCCGTGCCTATGCCGGTGGCAAGGGTGGTTGTATGAATGATTGTCGTCATAGCGGTATTGATACACAAGGTCGGACTGGACGATGCAGCACCGGCTGTCATATTCGGTGTTACAATGATTGTTCCCGTGGCATTTACTGTTCCACAGCCTCCTGTTAATGGGATGCTGTAGTTAAAGGTTCCTGTTACACTTGGTGTACCGCTGATGGTAATTAAATTTGAGGCCCACGCGGCTGTTACGCCGGCTGGCAGGCCTGTCGGAATGCCTATACCGGTTGCAAGTGTGGTAGTATGAGTTATCGCTGTCAAAGCGGTATTGATACACAAGGTCGGGCTGGATGATGCAGCACCGGCTGTCATATTCGGTGTCACAATGATCGTTCCCGTGGCATATACTGTGCCACAGCCTCCTGTTAACGGGATACTGTAGTTAAAGGTACCTGAAACGCTTGGCGTACCGCTGATGGTTATTACATTAGAGGCCCACCCTGCTGTTACACCTGCTGGCATGCCTGTCGGGGCTCCTATACCGGTGGCCTGTGTGGTTGCATGAGTAATCGCTGTCAATGGATTATTGATACACAAGGTCGGACTGTATGATGCTGCACCGGCTGTCATATTCGGTGCGACAATGATCGTTCCCGTGGCATATACTGTGCCACAGCCGCCTGTTAACGGGATACTGTAGTTAAAGGTACCTGAAACGCTTGGCGTGCCGCTGATGGTTATTACATTTGAGGCCCATGCGGCTGTTACACCTGCTGGCAGACCTGTCGGTGCTCCTATACCGGTGGCCCGTGTGGTTGCATGAGTGATCGCTGTCAAAGCGGTATTGATACACAAGGTCGGACTGGATGATGCAGCACCGGCTGTCATATTCGGTGTTACAATGATCGTTCCTGTGGCATTTGCTGTCCCACAACCCCCAGTTAATGGTATACTGTAATTAAAGGTTCCTGATACACTTGGCGTGCCGTTGATTGTTATTATATTAGAGGCCCACACGGCTGTCACCCCGGCTGGCAGACCTGCCGGAATGCCTATTCCGGTTGCAAGTGTGGTTGTATGAGTGATCGCTGTCAATGTGGTGTTGATACATACGGTCGGACTAGATGACGCAGCACCTGCTGTCATAGCCGTTCTTACGATAATTGTCCCTGTGGCATAAACTGTTCCACAGCCTCCTGTTAATGGGATACTGTAGTTAAAGGTGCCGGATGCACTTGGTGTACCACTGATGGTTATTATATTAGAGGCCCACACGGCGGTTACCCCGGCTGGCAAACCTGTCGGGGCACCTATACCGGTGGCTTGTGTGGTTGTATGAGTGATCGCTGTCAATGGGGTATTGATACACAAGGTCGGACTGGACGATGCAGCACCGGCTGTCATATTCGGTACGACAATGATTGTTCCCGTGGCATTTACTGTTCCGCAGCCCCCTGTTAATGGGATGCTGTAGTTAAAGGTTCCTGATGCACCTGGTGTACCGCTGATGGTTATTACATTAGAGGCCCACGCGGCTGTTACACCGGCTGGCAGACCTGCCGGAATACCTATTCCGGTTGTAAGAGTGGTGGTATGAGTTATCACTGTCAAAGCGGTATTGATACACAAGGTCGGACTGGATGATGCAGCACCTGCTGTCATATTCGGTGTCACAATGATTGTTCCCGTGGCATTTACTGTTCCACAGCCTCCAGTTAACGGTATACTGTAATTAAAGGTTCCCGATGCACCTGGCGTGCCGCTGATGGTTATTACATTTGATGCCCACGCGGCTGTTACCCCGGCTGGCAGACCTGTCGGGGATCCTATTCCGGTGGCCCGTGTGGTTGCATGTGTAATCGCTGTCAATGGCGTATTTATACATAAGGTCGGACTGGATGATGCAGCACCGGCTGTCATATTCGGGACCACAATGATTGTTCCCGTGGCATATACGGTGCCGCAGCCGCCTGTTAACGGGATACTATAGTTAAAAGTTCCTGAAACGCTTGGCGTGCCGCTGATGGATATTACATTTGATGCCCATGCGGCTGTTATGCCGGCTGGCAGACCTGTCGGGGCACCTATACCTGTGGCTTGTGTGGTTGTATGAGTGATCGCTGTCAGGGCAGTATTGATACACAAGGTCGGGCTGGATGATGCAGCGCCGGCTGTCATATTCGGCCTTACAACGATCGTTCCCGTGGCATTTACTGTTCCACAGCCGCCTGTTAATGGGATGCTGTAGTTAAAGGTTCCTGATACACTTGGTGTACCGCTGATAGTAATTAAATTTGAGGCCCATGCGGCTGTTACACCTGCTGGCAGACCTGTCGGAATGCCTATACCGGTTGCAAGTGTGGTGGTATGAGTTATCGCAGTCAAAGCGGTATTGATACACAAGGTCGGGCTGGATGATGCAGCTCCGGCTGTCATATTCGGTCTTACAATGATTGTTCCTGTAGCATTTGCTGTTCCACAGCCGCCTGTTAATGGTATAGTGTAGTTAAAGGTTCCAGAAGCACCCGGCGTGCCGCTGATGGTTATGACATTCGAGGCCCAGGTGGCTGTTACGCCTACCGGCAGACCTGTCGGGGCACCTATACCTGTAGCTTGTGTGGTTGCATGAGTAATTGCTGTCAACGGGGTATTGATACACAAAGTCGGGCTGGATGATGCAGCACCGGCTGTCATATTCGGCCTTACAATGATCGCTCCTGTGGTACTTACTGTTCCACAGCCCCCGGTTAATGATATACTGTAGTTAAAGGTCCCTGAGGCTGCCGGCGTGCCGCTAATTGTTACTACATTCGATGACCACGCGCCTGTGACTCCGGCTGGCAAACCTGTGACTGAAGCCCCTGTGGCTCCTGTTGTGTTATAGGTGATATTAGAGATTGCGGTATTGATACATACGGTTTGCGGAACATTACCGGAGGTCAGGGATATCGTATTGTTAGGGGTTACAGTCAAAGTAGCCGCATTTGAAGTAGCTGTTTGTGTTGCGGCACAGTTTGTAACATAACACCTGTATTGATATGTATTGGCTGCTGTAATCCCGGCGACTGTCATAGTTGTCGTGTTAGCATTGGTATATGTTGCACCGGCCGGTGTTCCATTTACAACACTATTCCATGAACTGCCGTTATAATATTGCCATTGATAAATGAATGGCGAGTCACCATTCGCTGCCACTGAAAAATTTGCAGAGCCGGTAGTGTTACAAAAGCTCTGGTTTGACGGCTGGCTTACTATGGATACAGGGATACAAAGGCATAATTGTCCGTCCGTATAATTGACCGAATATTCATTATACAAATCATCAGCAAACAATCGTGGTGTTGGGCTGTCAGACCAGTTTATAGGCATGCAACCTGATGCTGTTGATTTGTACTTAAAATTCAATTTACATAACACGCTCCCGTTTGGAATAACAAGGCCTACGACTTCTGCCCAATTACAAGTAATTACCCTGGAATTCGACATTGTGTTCCAGTATGAAAAAAATGCAACACCGGTTATTCCAGGATACCAATCTGTAATACCCGCTACACTATCAAATTCAACATAATTCGTATCAAAAGTAATTGTAAACTGAAACGATCCTAAATTCGGAGTAAAATCGCTTACCACAATATCCACAGTAGAATTAAGACCGGGAACTGCTCCACCAGCACTTTGGATAGTGGCTGTTTGTGAATTTGCTGTGAACCCGAAAAAGGTCAGCAAAAAAAGGAGTAAAATGAATTTTTTCATAATTCTTAATTTTAAAATTTGTTATCAATAGTGAATATTTCGATCAAAGCAGGCCATCGATGCCACAACAAAGCGGTTTACCAAAATAGTATACCAAGTTGAAGACTTTTGACTGCTTATTTCATTTATAACCATATCGTTTATTTTTACTGAATGCTTTCTCCCGGGTCAATAAGCAAGCCCGGGCGTTTTTTTTTTGTTCTTTCCAAAGATTGTTCATAACGCCATTTTACAATTTCAGCTTCATTACCAGATAAAAGCACAGCAGGCACAGTCATCCCCTGATAATCAGCAGGCCTGGTATAGACGGGAGGCGCAAGCAGACCATCCTGAAAGGAGTCTGACAAGGCAGAAGTTTCGTCTCCAAGCACGCCGGGGATCAACCTTATGACGCTGTCACATATTATTGCTGCAGCAAGTTCACCTCCAGACAATACATAATCCCCGATGGAAATTTCACTTGTGATATATTTTTCCCTGATACGCTCATCAATACCTTTGAAATGGCCGCATAAAATAATGATGTTTTTCATGGTGGAAATATGATTCGCCAGACCCTGATCTAACAGTTTCCCATCGGGAGATGTATAAATAATCTCATCATAATCACGTTCCGACTTTAATTTTTCGATGCAGGCAGCAATTGGTTCGATCATCATCACCATGCCGGCACCACCGCCGTAAGGATAGTCATCAACACTTTTATATTTGTTTTTTGCATAATCACGCAACTGGTGGAGATGTATCTCTACCAAGCCCTTTTCCTGTGCTCTTTTGATAATGGAATAGCTGAAAGGGCTTTCGAAAATACCGGGAAATATGGTGATTATATCAATTCGCATCTTTTTCATACAAATTTATACAAATATACGAAAAAAATCACCATTTGTACAATAAATTTTCATGTTAATAGGCACTATTTACTTGAAAGCCTCTGAAAAGCCTATCAGAAGTATAATTGAGAAATTTATAAGTTAAAAAAATTGTTTTGGATGAGAGGCAAAATATTATAAAGGACTGTTTTCAGGATTATGTGCGACGATAAAGATGTGCATCTGGTGGTTAACAATTTATGGCCATTGAACTTTCAAAATTTAAACAGTTTTTCCCTATTGTGAAATATGCCGGAATTGACTTTTATGAAATACAAAACAGCAGAGGTATGGCGAGCACAGGATGTACAGGTACTATTTCCACGAAAAACAATAGGCTATTATAAATTTAAAAAAAGATCAGGCTTTGTTTTGTTTCAAAGGATGGGCATAAAGTTTTACATCCTGCCCTGTAATTTCTTTATCACAAAGGATGATCAGCCTTTCCACCACATTTCTTAGTTCGCGTATATTACCGGTCCATTGAATTTTCTGCAGTTCTTCAATAGCCGATGGCTGAACTTTTAATAGCGGGCTACCCTGATTGCTGCAAATATCTTTGACAAAATGGTCGACCAAAAGCGGAATATCCTCCAAACGCTGATTCAGCGAAGGCACCTCGATCAGAATCACGCTGATACGGTGATAAAGGTCTTCCCTGAAATTTTTGTTGCTGATCTCTTCGTTCATATTTTTGTTGGTGGCAGCGATCACCCTGACATTGATGGTAATATCTTTTTCACCGCCTACACGTGTGATCTTATTTTCCTGCAAAGCACGCAGCACCTTGGCCTGAGCCGAAAGGCTCATATCGCCTATTTCATCCAGAAAGATAGTGCCGCCGTCTGCCTGTTCAAAATCTCCTTTGCGCTGTTTGATCGCTGAAGTAAATGAGCCTTTTTCGTGTCCGAACAACTGGCTTTCGATGAGCTCTGAAGGAATAGCAGCGCAATTCACCTCAATAAAAGGATGCCCTGCGCGATTGCTTTTTTCGTGAAGCCAGCGGGCCACCAGTTCTTTGCCAGTACCGTTATCGCCGGTAATAAGTACCCGGGCGTCCGTAGGAGCTACGCGGTCAATCATATCTTTGATCTGTTTGATAGCCGGAGATTCTCCTATCATTTCCCAGGTTTTACTGATCTTTTTCTTCAACACTTTTGTTTCACTGATCAGCGTGGATTTATCCATTGCATTACGAATGGTAACCAGCAGGCGGTTCAGTTCGAGCGGTTTGGCAATATAATCGTAGGCACCGAGTTTTATTGAATCAACAGCTGTTTCGATGTTCCCGTGCCCTGAAATCATAACTACCGGAGTATCGGTTTTGCTCAATACAGTTTTCAGAACTTCCATCCCGTCCATTTTTGGCATCTTGATGTCGCATAAAATAACATCATATTTTTCTTTATCCACGAACTGAATTCCTTCGGCACCGTCGGCAGCAAGGTCTACCTGATATTTTTCATATTCGAGAATTTCCCGCAGGGTGTTGCGGATACTTTTTTCGTCATCGATCACTAGGATTCTTGCCATTTTTTTTAGTTGATTAGGTAGATTGAGTTAATTGAGTTGATTGAGTTGATTGAGTTAAATGAGTTAAATGAGTTAAATGAGTTGATTGAGTTGATTGAGTTGATTAAGTTGATTGGGTAAATGGGTTGATTGAGTTAATTGAGTTAAATGAGTTGATTGAGTTAATTGAGTTGATTGAGTTAATTGAGTTGATTGAGTTGATTAAGTTGATTGGGCTAAATGGGTTGATTGAGTTGATTGAGTTGATTGAGTTGATTGAGTTGATTGAGTTGATTGAGTTGATTAAGTTAATTGAGTTAATTAAGGTGATTAGGTGGTTGGGATTGATTGGCTCTTTAGTCACAGGTTACAGGTTTTACACTTTAACTATTTTATTTTATTATACTTTTAATTTTCTGTATTTTATTCTTTTAGGTCCGACATCGCCGAGGCGTTTCTTTTTGTTTTCTTCATATTCCGAATAGGTTCCTTCAAAATAATACACCTGCGAATCGCCTTCAAAGGCAAGGATATGTGTAGCAATGCGGTCGAGGAACCACCGGTCGTGCGAGATTATTACGGCGCATCCGGCAAAATTTTCGAGGCCTTCTTCCAGGGCACGGAGTGTGTTAACATCTATGTCGTTGGTAGGTTCATCGAGCAACAGTACATTTGCTTCCTGTTTCAATGTGAGTGCCAAATGCAAGCGGTTACGCTCTCCACCGGACAGCACCCCTGCCCTTTTTCCCTGATCGGGCCCACTGAAATTAAAGCGTGATACATAAGCCCTGGAATTCATGGTACGGTTTCCAAGTATGATATTTTCATTTCCTTCGGAGATAACTTCCCACACGTTTTTTTCCGGATCAATTTCTACGTGTGCCTGATCCACATAAGCTATTTTTACCGTTTCGCCGACTTTAAAAATCCCTGAATCCGGGTTCTCAAGCCCCATCATCAGCCGGAACAAGGTAGTCTTTCCCGCGCCGTTAGGGCCGATTACCCCCACGATGCCGCCCGGAGGCAACATAAACTCGAGATTTTCAAATAAAAGTTTATCACCATATGCTTTTGATACTTTTTTTGCTTCGATTACTACATCGCCGAGGCGGGGACCATTAGGAATAAATATTTCCAGCTTTTCGTCTTTCTGTTTTACATCCTCGTTCAACATGCTTTCGTAGGCTTTTAGCCTGGCCTTACCTTTTGCCTGACGGGCTTTAGGAGCCATGCGTACCCATTCCAGCTCGCGTTCGAGGGTTTTTGCACGTTTGCTTTCAGTCTTTTCTTCCATTTTCATACGCGTGGTTTTCTGCTCCAGCCATGAAGAATAATTCCCCTTCCAGGGTATGCCTTCACCCCTGTCGAGTTCGAGTATCCAGCCGGCTACATTATCCAGAAAATAACGGTCGTGAGTTACGGCGATCACAGTTCCTTTGTATTGTTGGAGATGGTGTTCGAGCCATTCCACGGACTCAGCATCGAGATGGTTGGTAGGCTCATCGAGCAACAAAATATCCGGTTCCGAAAGCAACAAGCGGCACAAAGCCACACGACGGCGTTCACCACCCGAAAGGTTTTCGACCAGCGCATCGCTTTCAGGACAGCGCAAAGCATCCATAGCACGCTCCAACTTGTTGTCAAGTTCCCATGCATCATGATGGTCAATAAGCTCGGTGAGCTTCCCCTGACGTTCAATAAGCTTGTTCATTTCATCATCCGACATAGGCTCGGAAAATTTGTTGTTCACATCTTCGTATTCCTTAAGCAAATCCACAACAGGCTGAACGCCTTCCTGCACGATTTCCTTAACGGTTTTTGTATTGTCGA
>Ga0209099_1004490_pt1 | contig 10574 bp, 8 predicted proteins | sample AD_JPNHW2_MetaG_FD_184430 | JGI IMG/M metagenome (GOLD analysis project Ga0209099, IMG submission 184430) | Active sludge microbial communities of municipal wastewater-treating anaerobic digesters from Japan - AD_JPNHW2_MetaG (SPAdes) (version 2) | ecosystem: Engineered > Bioreactor > Anaerobic >...
CCTTCCTGAAGACCGGTCGCGCTGCGATCTGCCAGCAAGCCATCACCAAGATGAAGGCCGCCTACGGCGCCGAGTACCCGGTCATCGCCGGTAACACCGGACCGTTCACCCTGGCCGGTCACCTGGTCAGCACCGAGAACCTGGTTCTCTACATCATGGTCGAGCCGGAACTGGTGCACAAGTGGGTAAAGGCCGCCAACGTGATCTGCAAGGGATACAGCCAGGCCCTGGCCAACGCCGGAGCCGATGTCGTGCAGATGTCCGAGCCGTCCGCCAGCACCGACCTGCTGTCCCCGGACATGTTCAACGAGTACGCCGGTGCCTACATCGCCGACTCCTTGGCCCCGGTCAAGGGAGCGACTGGCGTTCTGCACATCTGCGGTAACACCACCGACATCCTGAACAACATGATCAACACCGGATGCAAGGCCCTGTCCATCGAGGAGAAGGTCGTTCCGGAAGAGGCGGTCAAGATCGTCAACCACCGCGCCGCCCTGATCGGTAACGTCGGTGTCGTCAACCCGCTGCTGCAGGGAACCCCCGCGGACGTCCTGGCCCACGGAAAGCGTTGCGCTGCCGCCGGCTTCGACGTGGTGTCTCCGGGATGCGGGCTGTCCGCCCTTATCTCGAACGACAACCTGGCCGCGTTGGTCAAGGCCGTCAAGGGCTAAAAGCCCTCAAATCCTTTTTTCCTTTTCCATTTTTTCATTTTTTCTTGTTCTAAGTTAACCGTCCAATCTTGTAACGGCAATAACCCTATTGATGGGTTCGGGCCTAATCAACATTAGAAGCACCAGACAAGAGAGATAACTTCCGAGGAGGGGCCGAGGCCGGTCTGGAAGCAGTTCACAAAAAGTTGAAATAACTCCTGCATTAAATCCTCTGCGTGTCCTTCCAAGTGCTTTTCATATGCACGCACAATTCAGCCAGAAGCCAGATGGCCGAGGGATTGACCAACCGCTATTTTTCGGACACGATTACCGCTTTCAGCGCCGGGACGAATCCCGGTCAGGTCCACCCCATGGCGATAAAAGTCATGGCCGAAAAAGGGATCGACATCTCCGGGAATCGATCGAAGCACCTCAACGAGTTCAAAGAGCAGGATATGGACCTGGTGATCACCGTTTGCGACGGAGCGAACGAGATCTGCCCCTTCTTCCCAGGAGCGAAGGACCAGGAGCATGCCGGATTTCCAGACCCGGCTGCTGTCGAAGGCCCGGAAAATGAACGGATGGATGCGTTCCGCCGAGTCAGGGATGAAATATCTGATTTCATTCTAACGCGCTTCGCTGGGATCTGAACCGCGAAGTGAAGAGGTAAATCACCGGACAACTTACTTTTTTACCTTGGCCACCGGGTCACCAGTGGCCCGGGCGACGATATCCACCCAGGCGGTCTGCTCCCCCTCCACGTTATCTCCGCCATAGAACTTCTTCTCATAGGTGTCGCTGCGAACTCGGATGTTCTCCGCCCCGGCCTCGTACACCTTGTTCCGTACGTACTCCTCGGCCTGCCGGCGGGCGGCGCTCACCGCCTGCTCCACATGCCCGTAGGTCACCGGAGTTCCGAAGGGACCTAGGACGAAGAACAGATTGTCCATGTTAGGGAACACCTGCGCGGTCACCGTCTCTGATATCTGACTGCATACGGCGCCCACGGCGTTCCCGACCTCGTGGTCCTTGGGCATGATGACCTCCACGTTCATTCGTTCCTCGAGCGGCGGCATGTAGATGTGGGTCGGTGCCCCGATGCCCACCAGCGGCCGGTCCAATCCCGTACTGTTGGTGATACTACTTCCAGGATTGCCGTTCACCATGGAACGCAGGAGGTAGTTGAAACCAGGACCTTCAGACATATCGCCCGATTCGTCCAGTACCACCTTGCGCATGATCTCCTCGCCCACCAGGGTGATGAACTCCTCATGGAAGGACCTGACATAATCATCGAACGATTTGTGGCACCAGTTAGCCATGAACTGCACGCCCGTGCGGGCGGCCTCCTTATCAAAACGGTCGAAGTAGCCCTGCACGTGCATGAAATCCGTGGCGGTCAGGCCGGTCATCTGCAGGAATCCACGGTCCTTGAGGTGCTTGACCACGTCCCGATAGGTGAATATCTCGGAATTGCCTAGGCGTATCTCCTCCAGAGTGCTGATGGGGTGCGCCCTGACGAACTCGTATATCGCCTTCTCCTTGGCGGAAAGCTTGGTGGTGCCCCTCTCCACGTGAAGATAATAGTTCGTCTCACTGGTGTCGTTCATTCTTCCTATGATCTCAGGATAGGACGAGGCGGCCACTGACAGCGGCACCACGCGCTCCGGCCCGACCTTGAAGTTGCCACGTTGGTCCGACACGACGTGCGAATCTCCGCCCAGACCCACGGTCCATATGTCGATCGCTCGCACCCTGGTACGCCAGTGGCCGACGGTCGCGCCCTCCTTCGATATGCGCGGAAATCCGTCATCCAGGTAAGCGATGTCCGTGGACGTTCCACCTATGTCAACCACTATGAAGTTGTCCTTCTTGCAGAGCAGCTTGCCGCCCATCAGGCTGGCCGCCGGCCCGGAAAGGATGGTCTCCACCGGCCTCTCCCTGGCCTTCTCGATGTTCATCAGAGTACCGTCCCCTTTGAACACCAGTATGGTGGCGTCGACACCTCTTTCCTTCAGGGACCTTTCCACACCGTCCAGGAATTCGGAGATGATGGGAAGCAATCGAGCGTTCAGAACAGCGGTGACGCTTCTTTCCGGAACGCCTAACTGCGAGGTGAGGTGATGCCCCAGCACCACTGGCAATCCGGTACGCTGTTTGATCATGCGAGAGGCATCCACCTCGTGGGCCGGGTTGTAAACACTGAAATGGCCGGAGACCACGAACGAATCGACCTCGGTACGCATCGCATCTATGGCCTCCTCCAGAGCCTTGGTGTCCAGGGGGGCCAATTGTTGAGCGTACACCCCGTGACCGCCTTTGATGTAGGCATCCATGTCCGCGCCCGACCTGAAATCCGACATGGGCGTCCAACCGATACCTATGTGCCCGACCTTTCCCCCCTTTCCAGTGAGTATGGAGTTGGTAGCTAGCGTGGTGGACAGCCCTACGAACTGAATGTCCCCTCGTTCATAGGCGTCACTGTTCAGCGCCTCGTCTATGGCGCCGAGTATGCCTATGGATAGGTCATGATAGGTGGTTTGGGACTTGCCTTTGGCCAATACCTCGAGGGTGTCCATGTCCACTATCGCGGCATCGGTGTATGTCCCACCAGTGTCCAATCCCAATCCGAGTCGTCTAGACGCCATGTGTATCTCTCGCGGAATGCACGAAGGCCCAGATATAAGATTTGGCGCTTGCTTCAGAGCAGTAAGGCTATCGGCAACAGGAGCATCACGAAGGCCGCCGCCGCGGTACCGGCCAGCTTGAACCTCGCGGATATCCCGTGCGTCCTGGCCCAGCACAGCAGAGCGATGGAGGCCAGGAGTGCGATCTGGAGGCCTCCAAGCAGGACATATCTTTCACCGACGCCGCTGAAATCATCTATGCGGATGTTGACGGCCATGAGGATAACGGCTAGGCCCTCCACGGCGATGAAAGCCGTTACCAACAGGAACGTCGATGAAACGATGCGCTTCGGCCATCTGGTCAGAAGGGGGCTGTCCTTGACCAACCAGGCCATCGCCCCGATGACCGAGAGGACCAGCAACTGACCGCCTGCCAAACGGAAGGTGTTTTCCAGTATGCCCCCCAGCCCTTCGATGTACGTGTTGGCGGCAAGGGCCATGGCGAAGACGCCTTCGAAGGCCAGTAAAGCCAATGCCATGGTGACCAGGAGCACGCTGAGGTAGTGCCTGTCGAGCCGCTCCTTGCGGATCTTCCAAAGCAAGGGAGAGATCAAACCGAGACCGAACAACTGAGATACCCCGGCGACCACCACTATCTTGCTCACGCTGCCGACCCCGTCCACGGCCACCGGGCCGACGAAATAAGTAGCGACCACGCAGACGGCGGATATCGCGCCGCCAAGAACGATCATGATCACCATACTGGGCCATCCATCTATCAGCTTGCGCAGCTTTGGAAGTTTGGAAACGACCCAGGGATCACAGGGCACGGTCCATAGGACCAATATCGCTAGACCGACGACCATCAAGAGCAGCCCGCCATTAGCTATGGTGCTTTCCTGGAATCCGGTGACCCCGATGATCCGGGTGGTACCGGCGATTCCGTAAGCGACCAGCCCCTCAACGGCTATCAGCGCGGCGGCGATCTGCCCGAACGAATCGGTCAGCCAGTTCTCCGATGAGATATTGCGGATCCTCCATAAGCGCAACGAAACGATACCGATGCCGAAAAGCTGGGCACCGACGAGAACGATCCATTTCTTCCCTATCCCGCCGAAGTCGGTTATGAAGACGTTGCCGGCAAGGACCGCGATGGCGATTCCCTCGACGACCACCATGGCCATGGCCAGGTAGGTTAGAAAATTGAGCAGTTTGATCAAGATCGGTTTCTCTAGGTCGGGGAAGGTCATCTTTACAGCCCACATGGCGGAGATGAAGATGCCCAGAGCGGTCAACTGGATGGCGGCGAGTTGAAGCGTCGAGGCCCTGACGCCTCCGATGCCGTCGATGCTGGCCGAATTCGCCAAGCTCAAGGCGAAGAAGCCCTCGAAAGCAATGGCCCAGCCCAATATGATCCCTTGCAATGTTCGGCTGGTTATACCCTTCATACACTACCCCGGCTTCTCAAGATACCAATCTCTTTGATTATACAAGTTCCGCATTAATTATGGGTTGATGGACGTCCGAGACCACTCACCAGGGAAGCTTACGAACCGTCCTCCCTATCGGCGCTTGACGTCCTCATGTAGAGGTCGTTCACCGTCTCCAGCGATCTCTGCCCCTTTAGGGTGAGAGCGTAATCGCCTCGGCCGCCCTTCTGTAACACCATGCCAGCACCGGTCAGCCTCTGCAGATGGAAGAGCAGGTTTCCCCCGCGCAGGTTAGTGAGCGAAGATAGCTCGGTGAACGAACGCTGAGACCGGCTAAGGGATTTCATTATCAGCATCCTCTGGGGGTTGGATAATGGTTCTAGGAGGTCCCGCACAACTTCTCCCTCCGGCATCTCATCGATGCTGTGCCCTATTTCCTCCTTGCTCCTATAGAGCCGAAGCTGCCGCATCAGCTCCGTCTGGTCCTGGAACAGCGAACCGACCTCTCGGAAGCATCCGTCGCATCTCCCTGTCACGGCATGGGACCTCAGTGAATCCAATTTTTTCTGTTGCTTGTCGAGATCTTCGTCCGTTACGCGCGGCCTCTCGAGGAGGGCCAGATTCTCATCCAAGAGCTCCATGAACCTCAGACGGCAATCGGGACGCATATCACACCTTTTTGCCATCCCCGCATCCAAGCGGCTCTCCGCTTTCTTTCGTACCTCGCCCCTGAGCAGATCAAAGAGCTCCGGCCCCTGGGCATCGTGATTTTGTGAGCTCTGTAGAAGAGTGCTTATGTAACGAAGCTCCAGCCCCAGCTCATCCACCTTCTGTTTGAGCTGAACGATCTCCTTTCCCACTGCGCTCTCATTGATGGGCATATCGCACCGATGCATAATTATGACCAAACTGTATAAGTTTATGCACCAATATAATTATGTATAATTTATTATTTTAATAAAAGGTCATAAAAAAAAGAAATTGGGGGCGATGCCCCGTTAGTTCTTCAGGAGCCTGATCGCTTCGCGGACGGCTTCGTTGGCGTCGTAGCCCCAGCCGTCTGCACCGATGCTCTTGGCAAAGTCCGCGGAGGTGGCACCGCCGCCAACCATGGTCTTTACCTTTCCCTTCATACCGCCCTCGGCCAGCATCTTCTCGATCTCCTTCATGCCCGCCAGGGTGGGGGTCATCAAGGTGGAGGTCGCGATGATCTGGGCGTGCTCGTCCTTAGCCTTCTGCACGATGTCCTTCAGGGGCACGTCGCGGCCCAGGTCGAACATGGTGTTTCCAGCGCCGGTCAGCAGGGCCTTGACGATGTTCTTGCCGATGTCGTGGACATCTCCCTCGACCACGCAGAGGACTATCCTACCAGCGGCGTCAGCGGACGCGGTGTCCAGCTTCGGCAGGGCCAGGTTCAATCCCTGGTACAGGGTCTGGGCGGACAGCAGGACCTGGGGCAGGAAGTACTCCTTCTTCTCGTACTTCTCACCGACGATCTCCATTGCCTTGCTCAAACCGTTGAAGATGATCTCCTTTGCGGAGACTCCGGCGTCAAGGAGCTTCTGGGTCTCTCCCTTGGCTTCCTTGATCCTCCCCTTAACCACTATGTCAATCAATAGGTCCATGTTTGTCATTTTAGATTTCCTCCAAAGAAGTTTTCTGCGTCCAAATTTCAATCGAGACTAATAAACCCTTGGATGGATGGATGAGACATCCACATGGTTTTCAATGGATGGATTATACATCCACGTAATCATGCCATGCACTATTGTTAAGGCCGTTTATATTTGAAAAATCCATTTACTTTACTGAATAATTTTTCCCTAAATCAGGTCTCTATCTAAGTCGTCCCTGAGCTTCTTGAAAGGATAGGCACGTGGTTCGGAAAAGGCTCCGGTCCAATTAAAAAAAAGGTACTGACCTATGAAGAGCACCATCTACCGACCGTGGATCAATAATCATCATCTTCGTTCTGGGATGCGCCACAGACCGGGCACTTGTCTTGATTCTTCTTCAAGATACATCCACAGACGATGCACTCTACCAATCTAACCCTCGACTATATTATGGGTTATGAAAGTAATTAATTTTCGGTCCGATTCATAAATTGTGGAAGATCGATCATCTGCGAATTCTTGCCCACTAAAGCATGCTGGTCACCGTTAGCGAAAGTCCTTCTTCCAGTCCATAACGAGGAGCGTAACCGAGCAGGCGGCGAGCCTTTCCGATGTCGGCAAGGGAATGCTTGATGTCCCCTTTCCTCTCCTCGAGGTGCACGAGTCCGCCCTCCTCCTTCTTCCCCAGTACCTTGAGCACCAGGGATGCGAGCTGGTTCACCGTCACCTTCTCCTGATTGGCCACGTTGAACACCTCGCCATGATGCTTCTCGTCCGTGGCGGCCAGTATGTTCGCCTGCACCACGTCCTTGACGTAAACGAAGTCCCTGGTCTGCTCCCCGTCCCCGAACACCGTTAGCTGTTTTCCGGCCTTGGCGGCGGAGATGAAGCGAGGGATCACCGCTGCATAATCCGATGAGGGATCCTGCCTTGGACCGTAGACGTTGAAGTAACGCAGGCTGCAGGTCGGCAGCCGATAGTTCAACCAGAAGTTCCGGCAGTACATCTCGCCGGTCATTTTGGTGACCGCATAAGGGGAGATGGGGGCTGGTAGGTCGTCCTCATGTTTGATCTCCGATGGAGCGTCGCCATATACGGCGGAGGATGAGGCAAAGACCACCTTGCGAACCTTGGCGTCCCGGGCCTCCATGAGCACCCGGAGCGTGCCGCACACGTTCACCTGGTTGCTGGACACTGGGTCGTCGACGCTACGCGGAACGGATGCGATGGCCGCGTGGTGAAAGACGTAGTCCACGCCCTCCATCGCTCCCCGGACCTTATCGGCATCCCGTATGCTGCCGGTCACAAGTTCAACGTCCAGACCGGCCAGGTTACTCTTCTTTCCCGTGGTCAGGTCGTCCAGGACCACCACTTCGTTCTCTTCGTGAAGGGCCTGGGCGATATTGGAACCGATGAACCCGGCGCCGCCGGTTATGAGCACCCTCTTATCTTTTATGGTTCGCATAGTGGACATGACGGAAAAACAGTGGACGCTATTGAACCTATGCCCTTCTAGGCCTCTTTGCCTGGTCCTTGACCTTGCCCAGCCTGATGAGACCGATGTCACTGCAGCCGAACACCTGAGCCTCGCCCATGTCCAACCCCCGAAGTCCGGGCGATAGCACATCGCCGGCCAGGAGAGCGCTGACATCGTTCCCCGAGGCCAAGGGGCTGAAGGCCGGAAGGACCAGCACTTCGGCCTCCTGATGATAGAGGAACGCCGGAAGCTTGACGTAACCGCCCACGCCGTCAAAAAGGCGGGCGGAGGGGTGTTCGTGCCCCTGCACCATCGGCCGTCCGGGATGGGCGATGTGGCCATGCGAGAGGTGTATGCCGTCCACCACCGTTTCGTCGACCAGGTCAAGGCCCATGCTGGAGGTTATGGTGGCCAGATAGTTATCGTGATTTCCGCGCACCACGGTGATGTCGGCGATGGAGCCAAGATGTTCCAGCATGCCCCGCACCTGAGACCACTCCTGGTCGAGGTTACGGGAGAACTCGTGCTTGACATCTCCGAGCAATACGATACGCTTCGGAGGGTCGGCCTTTACCAGCTCGTCTATCCTCCGCTTGGTCTCCCGGGCCTGGGAACGGGGAAGCTGCATCCCTTCTAGCTCCAGGCTAGCCTCTATACCCAGGTGCAGGTCCCCTAGCACCAGGGTGCGGGACCGCAGGAGCATGGCGCATCGCCCGTTGAACATGCGAATGTCGGGCGTTACGTCGATATGCAGCATACTTCCCCGAAGGTCTCAGGAGGGATATCAATCCCTTGCACATTTTCGAAGCTGGGGACGATAGGATATTATACGGAAGCTCCGCTGAAAGGGATATGATCAGGCGCACCTTCCTTCTACTTCCGGGCATCGGACAGCTGAAGGAGCGCCGCCTGTGGGAGAGCGGTGTGCTGTCCTGGGAGGAGTTCTTTGAGAGGAGACATCTCACTGGGATCTCCGTTCAGAGGAAGGAGTGCCTAGACCAGGAACTGGGGACGGCCAAGGACCTCTGGGACCGGGGACGCACTGAATACTTCACCAGACTTCTGCCGTCGGGACAGCACTGGCGCATGTATCACCGTCTCAAGGAGGACACCGCGTACCTGGACATTGAGACGAACGGGCTGGGCCCCGGAGCCATAATAACCATGGTGTCCGTGCACCGTCAGGGCGGGACGACCACCCTGACCAGGGGAATTGACCTCAGCTCGGAGAATCTGACCAAGGCGCTCTCCGGCACCAAGATGCTGGTCACATTCAACGGCGCCTCGTTCGATCTGCCGATGATCGAGAGGGAGTTCCCGTTCGCCGTTCCAAAAGTACCACATTACGACCTTAGGCACGCCTGCCCCAAGGTGGGGCTGCGTGGCGGTCTTAAGCAGGTGGAGCTGCTGGTCGGCCTTCGCCGCCCGCAAGAGGTGGAGTACGTTACCGGCGAGGAGGCGGTCTACCTCTGGCATCTCTGGGAGCGCAAGGGCAACGAGAACGCCCTGAAGCTGCTGCGCCGATACAACCAGGAGGATACGAAGAACCTGGAGCCATTGGCCGAAGTGGTCTACGGAAGGCTGGAGGAGAGTTCGCTCATGGGGTGCGGGAAATGACCGGGGACGCCGAGGCCTTCGTAGAAAGGGCAAAGAGCCTCGCGGCTCGGGTCAGGAAGGCCAGGTCGGTGGCCATATTCTCGCACATCGATGCGGATGGCGTATCGTCCGCGGCTATAGCCTATCGCGCCGTGGAACGGATGGGAGTGAACCCCAAGGTCCATTTTCTTAAATCACTGAGCGACAAGGAGATAAGGTTCATCAATTCCTGCGACGAAGAACTGCTCTGGGTCTGCGACCTGGGGGCGGGATCCTATAATAATTTAGATCAGTCACGCTGCATAATCACGGACCATCACCACATATTCGGGAGCGGGCAATCCTTCCTGGAATTCTTCGGGGGGATGCAGAACATGCTCAACCCCGTGGAGTTCGGATTCGAAGGCTCGTCGCACCTCAGCGGAGCAGGTTGCACCTACTTCGTGGCCCGGGAAATAGATCCGGTGAACGTCGACCTGGCATACCTGGCCATAGTCGGCGCGGTGGGCGACCTGCAGGACAAGCGGGCTCGAAGATTGGATGGCCCCCTTCACTCGACGGTCATAGAGGACGCCTTGGGGACCGGGGTCCTTCAGGTGATGAAGGACGACCTGCCATTCTTTGGCTGGGTGACCCGGACCGCGGTGGCCATGATCGCCTTCTCCAACGACCTCAAGGCCATAGGGTGCGAGTGCACCTTCAGCGAGGTCGGACAAATGTTCAAGGGGCAGGGAGTGAGGACGTACCGCCCTCAACGAGACGAATCCATCAAGGACGAGAACCTCAGCAAGTACTACAGCTGGTCCGAGCTTGATAGCGAACCTCGAGGCAAGATAAAGATCGCGCTCATGGATTCCCTTCAGAGGATGGGCAAGGACCCCTCCGTCTTCGAGGGCATGCTGGGAGATGTCTACCTTTTCCCTAGGTTCCCTGTCGGCTCGGCCAGTCGGGAGGCCAAGGAGTTCGCCACCATGCTGAACGCATCAGGGCGGTATCTCCATTCCAAGAGCGATGCCGCCCCTAGCGAGACGGTCGTGGACCAGCAGGCGGTGACGGAGGTCGAAGAGAGGAGTGGAGGGTTCCAAGGGGAGCTGATAATCAAGGCCTGCCTGGACCCAGTGTCGTTCTCCTCCGACGCCATGGCCAAGCTTGGGAATCATCGAGACAACCTGAGGAAG
>Ga0209099_1004494_pt1 | contig 10563 bp, 10 predicted proteins | sample AD_JPNHW2_MetaG_FD_184430 | JGI IMG/M metagenome (GOLD analysis project Ga0209099, IMG submission 184430) | Active sludge microbial communities of municipal wastewater-treating anaerobic digesters from Japan - AD_JPNHW2_MetaG (SPAdes) (version 2) | ecosystem: Engineered > Bioreactor > Anaerobic...
CGAGGTACTTGTAGAGGGGCACGCCGAGGTACTCGGCGGCGGCGCGGGAGACGGCCATGGAGACGCCGAGCATGGCGTTGGCGCCGAGCTTGCCCTTGTTCTCGGTCCCGTCGAGGTCGATCATCGTGCGGTCGATGTCCACCTGCTCGAGGGCGTCGAGGCCGCAGATCTCGCTCGCGATCGTGGTGTTGACGTTCTCGACGGCCTTGAGGACGCCCTTGCCGAGGAAGCGCTTCTTGTCGCCGTCGCGGAGCTCGACGGCCTCGTAGTCGCCGGTGCTCGCTCCCGAGGGAACGGCGGCGCGGCCCATGGTGCCGTCCTCGAGGACGACATCGACTTCGACGGTGGGATTTCCGCGGGAATCAAGGATCTCGCGAGCCTCGACATATTCGATCACGCTCATGGGTATCTCCTTATGCTCTAGGTATGGATTACGATAAAAGACTATCCGTACGGCTAGGGAGAGTCAAGACGAGGAGTTACCGATTAGCGGAAGGGACTGCCACGACAGTGTCACGAAGCTTTGATATGGCTCTGCGCCGGTGCAGGAACTGCCAGAGGATGTCAGGTTATAGCTTCATCGCGTAGGTGAGGGAGGTCGCGGGAAGGCCTTTCCAGAGCTCCCTTCCCGTCTGGGGCTCGTGCGCTTCCACTAGGTGGAAGCCGAGCTTCTCGTAGAAGGGCAGGGCCTTGGCGTTCCTGCTCGAGGTCTCGAGGAAGACGCCCGGCACACTGCGTTCGCGCAGGGCCGCAAGGTAGGAGGCCATGAGGCGCGAACCAAGGCCGCGTCCCTGCCATTCGGGATGGATGTTGATGTGGAGCTGGGCCGGGAAGGCCGGGCCGCCGGGTTCGAAGGCCGAGGGCGGCGAGGCGACCGCGGGCGCATCGGCCGAGGACGAGGCTTCGGTCGCCTCCCGCATGGCGTCGCGGGCCTTGTTGAAGCGCATAACTTGCCTGGCCGATTCGGGGTGGCGCCACCAATCATAGGTCGCGATGCGGGCCGCGATGCGCGGCACCCAGTACCGGTCGAAGCAGCGTTCCTCCGCGAGGGTATCGGTCGTGCCGATGATGTAGCCCACCGCGTGCCGTCCCGGGCGGCATCCGGCGGCGCCGCCGGCGGAGTCATCCGGGCCGCTGGCGCCGTCAGCGCCGCCGGCTACGGCGACCCGGCAGATCTCGGGCTGGAAGCGTATCCAGGGCAGGGCAAAGATCATGGCGAAGAGGCGCCTGTCCTCGAAGCGGCCCGTGCACGCGAGGCTTTCGCCCATGAGGCCGGTCTCCCAGCAGATATCGACAATATCCCGCTCGAAGCGGGGCTCGTAGGGAATGACCTCGATCCCGGGGGATCCGCGATCGACAGGCTCTTCCCGACCAGCCATCACTTCCCCTTCGCCTGTTGCTGCTGCAGGCGCCGCTTGGCCTCGTTCGCGTTGGCCGTGATCATGTCTGAGCTCTGTTGCGGGATGAAGCTCTTCATCGCGGTCTCCATGCCGATCATGACCTGCCTGAGTCCGGTGTGCATGTAGAAGCGCACGTACGTGTAATTCTTTCCCCATGCCGTCACCGGGCAAAGGTACCACGAGGAGAAGGACTCGTAGAGCTTGCCGTCGAGACTTTCCACGAGGCGGGCGCGGAAGCCGACGGCTCCGCCCGGCAGCTCGTCCCGGTAGATTTCGCTCCTCGTCTTGTAGGAGACCCTGATGCCGAGGAATTCGAGACCCAGTTCCTGGTAGACGACGGTCCTCGGGCCGTCCCTGAGGTTGATGCGTTCGTCGAGGATGCCGGGGCTGTAGCGGAGCTGGTCCAGCGAGGTATCGAGGACCGAAGCGAGGAGATCCATGGGCAGGGCATAGACTGCATGGGCTTCGCCCCTGCCCTCGACGATCTTCTTCTTTGTAGCCGGATCGATGAAGGAGCCCGAATAGGAATCCACGGTTTCCGGATGGTCGACGAGGGCGAGGATGTCCTGGGGCCTGAGGGGCGAGGCCATGCCGTAGCGGACCTCGAATCCTGGATAGGGCCCTCCGCTCGAGCCGGCGGCAACGGGCAGGGGCGCGACCGCGAGGGGGGCCGCCGCCAGCGGCGAATGCGATAGGACAAGGCCGACGGCCAGGGCCGCGGCGGGAAGCAATGTGCCGATCATGGTGCGCTTCTTGCTGTGCTCGGGCTTACTGGCCGATGATCACGTCGCTGATCCGCTCCAGGTCCTCGAGGGAATAGTATTCTATGGTGATGCTGCCCTTGTGGCAGCTGCCTTTTATATCGACCTTGGTGCCGAAGGCGCCGATGAGCTTGCCCTCGAGCTCCACGAGCTCGGCCTCGCGGGGCCTTTCCGGCTTGGGATCCTGGCCGCCGGCCGGCTTGCGGCCCTGGTTGAGCTCCTGGGCGGCGGCCTCTGCCTGCCTGACCGAGAGCCCTTCTGCGAGGACGCGGGCGAGGAGGAACTCCCTCGAGCCGGGATCCTGCACGGCGAGGAGGGCCCGGGCGTGTCCAGGGCTGATGGCTCCGTCCTTGAGGGCGGAGAGGGCGGCCGGCGGAAGCTTGAGGAGCCTCAGGGCATTGGCCACGGCTGGCCGGCTCTTGCCGACCTTGTCCGCGACCTCCTCCTGGGTGCAGTTCGTCAGCTCCATGATGCTGTGGTAGGCCTCGGCTTCTTCGACGGGGTTGAGATCCTCGCGCTGGACGTTCTCGATGAGGGCGATCTCGAGGCGGTGCTCGGGCGTGTAGCTCCGCACGAGGACGGGGATCTCCCGGAGGCCGGCCGCGTCCGCCGCGCGCCAGCGGCGCTCGCCGGCGATGATGCGGTAGCGGCCCTCGCCTACGTCCTCGACCACGATGGGCTGGATGAGGCCGTGGCGCTTGATGGATTCGGCCAGCTCGGCGATGGACTCGGGCGGGAAGGTCTTGCGGGGCTGGTCGGGGTTGGGCTCGATGCGGCCGATGGGGAGGCGGGTGAGGCCGCGCTCCGCCGCCGGCGCATGGGCCTGGATCTGGAGCTCGAGGCCCTCCGCAGTCAGCGGCGCGTCGAGGACTGCCTGGGTCTCTCCTCCCGGCACCTCGACGCGGACGGGATCGAGGTCGCCCTCGGGAATGAGGGCGCCGAGGCCCCGGCCAAGGCCGAACTGCTTAGGCATTGCCGCCTCCCTGCGCCGCGGATTCCGCAAAGAGGCTGGGTTCGGTTGCGCCTGTAACTGCCTGCCCGGCGAGGACGGGGCCCCTGCCGTCGCGGCCGAGGAGCTCCCGGGCCAGGGCCTCGTAGCTCTTGGCGCCGATGCAGGCGGGGTCGTAGAGGCAGACGGGAAGGCCGTGCGAGGGCGCCTCGGAGAGGCGGACATTGCGCGGCACTATGGTCTTGAAGACCCTGTCCTTGAAGTATTCGGTGACCTGCTGGACGACTTCCTGGGCAAGCTTGGTCCTCGAGTCGTACATGGTGAAGACGATGCCGCCGATCTTGAGCCTGGTGTTCATGCTCTTCTGCACGAGGCTCACGGTCTGGAGGATGAGGGAGAGGCCCTCGAGGGCGAAGTACTCGCACTGGAGGGGGATGATGACCTCGTCGGCCGCTACGAGGCCGTTGAGGGTGAGGATGCCGAGGGAGGGAGGGCAGTCGATGAGTATGTAGTCGTAGTCGGCGAGGACTCCGGACAGGGCGCGCTTCAGGTAGCCGTTGCGGTCTTCCTTGTCGACGAGCTCGTAGGTCGCGCCCGAGAGGTCGATGGAGGAGGGCACGAGGAAGAGCTTCTCGAGCTTGGTGGGGAGGGTGACTTCCTCGAGGGTGGCCTGGCCGCTTATGACCTCGTAGATGCCCTTTTTCCCGGCCGATCCCCCGATGCCGCTCGTCAGGTTGGCCTGCGGATCGAAGTCCACGAGAAGGGTCTTCTGGCCCTGGAGGGCCAGGTAGGCGCCGAGGTTTATAACGGTGGTCGTCTTGCCGACGCCGCCTTTCTGGTTGACGAAGACTGCTGTGCGTGCCATGGGGACCTCTTCCACGGAAGTGGGGCCATTTTACCACAGTATGGCCATTCCTTGCCACCGGGCGCAGGCCGAGGGCTCCCGAAAGACGGCCCTTGCTTGACCCTTGGGCCGCCCATGGGTAGATTTATCGCAAAAGGAGAGCCACATGCTCAAAGAGAAAGTCCAGCGCGCCATCCAGGACGTGCGCCCTTCCCTCCAGGCCGATGGCGGCGACATAGAGCTCGTCCGTGAGCGACGACGGAATCGTGAGGGTGCGGCTCACCGGCGCCTGCGGTTCCTGTCCCATGTCCGTCATGACCCTCAAGCAGGGCGTCGAGACCTATCTCAAGAAGATGGTCCCCGAGGTCACCTCGGTGGTGCAGGCCTAGTTCCTGTAAGCGGAAAGAAAAGCGGGGCCGTCCACCAGGGCGGCCCCGCTCTTTTTGATCGACTTGTATCAGGGGCTGCCGTCAAGGTACGCCGGGACCGAGTTTGCCGGGCCGCGATCCGCCAGTCCGGGCCGGCCTTGAGCCGGGGCCCGGACTAGGCCCGCCCCAGTTCCCTCGCAAGGCGGGAGATCGTGGCGGCCATGTCGGCGAGGGAGACCTGCTGGGTGACGTGGCCCATCTCGAAGGCGGCCTTGGGCATGCCGTAGACCACGCTCGAGGCCTCGTCCTGGCCCAGGGTCATGCCGCCCTCGCGGAAGATCGAGCCGAGCTCCCTTGCGCCATCCCTTCCCATTCCCGTCATGATGACGCCCATGGCCCGGTTCCCATAGTATTTCGCCACGCTCGCAAAGAGGACATCGGCGCTCGGGCGGTGGCCGTTGACCGGTGGCGTCTCCGTCACGTGGATCACGGCGCCGAGGGGGCGCTTCTCGACCTCGATATGGCGGTCTCCCGGGGCAATGAGGATGCGTCCTGACCTGATGAGGTCGCCCTCCGCGGCTTCCTTCACGTCGAGGGGGCAGATCCTGTCGAGGCTCTTGGCGAATTCCTCGGTGAAGCCGGGAGGCATGTGCTGGACCACGACGACGGGCTGGCTCAGGCCGGGGTCGATCTTGCTGAAGACCTCGCGGAGTGCGTTGGGGCCGCCCGTGGAGATGCCGATGGCGATGAGCTCGCAGGGGCCCGGAGCCCTGAGGGGAAGGGGCGGCGCGGCCTTGGCCTTGCCCGCAGCCCTCTCCTCGAGGACGGGCGCGGGCTCGAAGAAACGCTCCGGCGCCTCGAACTCGTAGCGGGGCGGGTTCTTGCCCTTCTTTTTCTGGTACTGGGAGCCGTAGGCGAGGAGGAGGCGGCCGAGCTGGCCGGCTACCGTGTGGATGTCCGAGGAAACCGAGCCCGAAGGCTTCGTGATGAAGTCGACGGCTCCGAGCGAGAGGGCCTCCATCGTCACGGCGGCGCCTTCCGTGGCCACCGACGAGAGGATGATGACCGGTATCTCGATGCCGAGGCGCTTGCGCTCCTTGAGGAAGTCGATGCCGTTCATGCCGGGCATCTCGATATCGAGGACTATCACATCGGGATTGCAGCGGGGAATCTTCTCGAGGGCGAAGATGCCGTTCATCGCCTTGTCGGCGACGGCGAGGCCGGGAGAGGCCTCGATTATCTTGGAGACCAGGTTCCTCATGAGGGCGGAGTCGTCGACGACAAGGACGGAGACCGGATCAGGCACGGATGTTTCCCCCTAGATGAATTTTCGGTAGAAGCAGGCCCAGTCTGTTTTGACGAACTCGAACTTCGTGTTCATCCCGAAGAGAGATTCGGAGTGGCCGATGAAGAGGAAGGACTTCGGGGCCATGGCTTCGTAGAAACGCTCGACGGTCGCCTTCTGCGCCACTTCGTCGAAGTAGATGAGGACATTTCGGCAGAAGACGACGTCCAGGTTCCTCTGGCCCGAATCGTTCTTGAGGTTGTGGTAATCGAAACGCACGAGCTTCTTGATGTCGTCCTTGATCTGGTAGCCGTCGGCCTTGCGCTCGAAGTATTTGACGAGGTAGGCCTCGGGAATGCCCTGGATGCGGCTTTCCGGGTAGAAGCCTTCCTTGCCGACCATGAGGGACTTGAGGCTGATGTCGCTCGCGACCACTTCGCAGGCCCAACCCGCGGGCAGGATCTCCTTCAGCAGCATGGCGATGGTGAAGGGCTCCTCGCCCGTCGAACAGCCGGCGCTCCAGATCCTGAGCTTGCGGTCGGTCGAGGCTCCCCGGATCTTGATGAGTTCGGGGACGACGTATTTCTCGAGGGCGTCGAAATGGGGCTGGTTGCGGAAAAAGCGCGTCAGGTTGGTGGTGACGGAATCGAGGAGGGTCTTGAGTTCTTCCTTGTCGGCGAGGAGGAGCTGGTAATATTCCTTGAGCCCTTCGAGCTTCTTCTCCCGGAGCCTCTCCTTGAGGCGACTCTCGAGGATAGACCTGTTCGTGGCAGAAAAATGGATTCCGCTCGCGTCGTAGATCAGTTTGCGATAGAGCTCGAAATCGGCGTCGCCGAGGAAATCGGACATACTGCGGGCGCCCTTCCCCGCCGCTCGACGGAAGCGGCAGACATCCAAAAAGTCTAGGGCGCGGCGGTGGGGGTGTCAATAGAAACCGTGCGCCTGAAAGCCCGATATGGTTGCGATATCTTGCTGTTCATGGCTGCGGATCTCGTGGAAGTGCATGTCTACAAGGTTGTGATCGATGGCGGCGATGGCCTTCCCGTCGTGGTCCTCCTGGATCGCGACCGCGATGCAGGCCTTGCCCTGCCCGTAGGTCCCTTCGAGGCGAGCGCGATCATCATGGAGCTCGAGGGGATCTCTCCGCCCCGCCCCCTGACGCATGACCTCCTCGCCGGGTTCTTCCGAGAGAGTGGCTTCTCCCTCGACCGCGTCGAACTTCTCGGCGCCGGCGAGGGCGGACCCAGGGCCCGGCTCTGCTACCGTCGGGGCCTCCTGTCCCGGACGCGGGAGGTGAGGCCTTCGGACGCCGTCGCCCTCGCCCTGAGGCTGAAGTCCCCGATCTGCGCACAGCGCGCCCTCCTCGACACGAGGGCCCATGCCGAGGAAGCAGCCGCGGCCATGGCGCCCGACGCCGAGTCCTACGTCCTCAGGAGCCATTCCGGGGCGCTATAGCCCTTTCCGCGCCACTGTGACGTCATGCGACATCTTGCTGGCGGACCCTCCGGGGCCTACAATGGGGACATGGGCTTCCTAGCATCGCTCGAGCTGTTCTTCTCCCGCCTCTTCGCCAAGGATCCCGAAGAGGCCAGGAAACGGGCCGAACTCAAGAAGATCCACCTCTTCCTCGCCGAGCACCGGCCGCCCTACTACCGTCCGAAGCAGAACCTCGTCCTCCCCGGTTTCGCGAATTCCGTCTATTCCTTCGCCGTCGCGCTCAAGCCCCTCGCCGAGCTCGCCCGCGCGACCGTGGCCAGCTCCGATGTCCGCGTGTCGCAGCGCTACTTCGACCACCTCATCGACTGCCGCCTCTCGCCCCAGGCCCGCGAGCGCAAGGCAGCCCTGAGCTTCGACGAGATGCTCGACCGCGTGACCGCCTCCCTCGATTCCGACCACGAGATCGAGCTCATATCCCAGGAGTTCCAGTCCCTCCTCAGGGAGATCGAGGGCCTTGGTCCCCGCGAGACCAACTACGAGCTCTCCGAGGTCGACCGCTTCATCGAGCTCTGCCGGCATGATTACGAGCGTCTCCTTGGTCTCTTCGATCCCGGCGTCTCCCTCGATTCCACCGACCGGCGTCCGGAATTCGCCCCGGTCGACGCCGAGCAGATCCTCCCCGAACTCATCGACTTCTATTACGTCACCGAGGGTTTTTTCTTCTCCGACAGCCTCAGGCAGAGCCTCGTGCGCCTCCTCGAACGCAAGAACGCCTCGGGCGTCGACGATGCCCGCAAGCGCAAGGTGGAGAAGATCTGCGCCCAGCTCGAGAAGCTCCTCGCCGAGCGCCTCGACAAGGAGACCCTCCTCGCCCTCATCAGGGCGGCGAAGGGCGATCCTGTCTACACGCCCTCGACGCCGCGGGACCGCCGCGACTTCGTGGATTCCTATCGCAAGCGCCTCGCCCAGCAGTTCGAGCATGACCGCGACCGCATCCAGCGGGAGCGCCACGAGAGCGCCATCTCCGCGGACATCCGCAACCTCTTCGGGGACACGGAGATCCTCGAGGTCGAGGGCTATGACGAGGATGCCGACAGCTATCTCCGCAAGGAGAGCCCTGTCAGTTTCGCCTGGATCAAGCCCGTCCGCATCCTCAAGACCTTCGTGGCCCAGGTCTACGATCCCATCCTCAAGGAATCGGTGAAGCGCATCCTCGTCGAGGGCTACTTCGAGAACAAGAACTACCAGAACAACCTGGCGAACATCCTCTACCAGTGCGAGCGCTGCGGAGCGCGGATTACGGAGTTCGAGCAGCAGATGACTGGCTCGGGGCGCATCTCCATAGTGGCGATGAAGCGCTACGTCGAGGAGATGCGGCGCGGCAAGGACATCGCGCCCTTCCTTACGCGTCTCGTGGACGCGATCAATGCCAAGGCCAAGGAGATAGTCGAGGACGAGGCCGTCCTCTTTGCCATGCTCGGGGACGCCCTCACCGAGCTCCTCGCCGACTACCGTAAATCGAGCCCGGACCTCGTGACCAACATCCGAACCTTCGCAGGCGGCCGCAACCGCGAGATCATGGGCCAGATCCTCGCCGGCCGCGACCGCATCAACCTCCTCGTGAAGGTCATGCGCAACTTCACCTTCGTCCGCACCCCCCTCCAGGCCACGTCTGTCGACCACGCCACGGGACGCATCCCCGGAGAAGGAGAAGGGTCCGCAGCAGTCCCCGAAGCCGAGTCCGCAGAGGCCGGGGATGAGGACCTCGAGTCGCTCGAGGGCCTGTGATTCCCGCTCCTTGACCCTTGCGATCGGCCCGTGCTACAACCGCGCATGGAGCCCATCGATTGCCGCCCTGGCTGCGGCGCGGACCGGGGACTTGTTCCTGCGGATCGCGGCGCGGCTTCCTCCCTCGGCCATTTCTGCGGCGTGGCCGGCCTCTATTCCCCCACTCCCGTCAATGTTCCCGCAAAGCTCTTCTACATGCTTTTCTCCCTGCAGCATCGCGGCCAGGAGAGCTGCGGCATGACCTGGGAAGAGGACGGCGTCTGGTCGAGCAGGAAAGAGCTCGGCATGGTCGCGCCGGGCCTCGGGCCTTGCCTGACCGAAGAGAGGCGCTCGCGGCTCGGGATAGGCCACGTGCGCTATTCCACGGCGGGAGGCGGCGGGCTGAACAACGCCCAGCCCCTCGTGGTGGACTGCAACAAGGGCAGGATTGCGCTTGCCCACAACGGGAACCTGTCAAACGGCGGCCGTCTCCGAAAGGAGCTCCGGGCCGCCGGTTCCATTTTTCAGGGGACAGCGGATTCCGAACTCATCCTCCACCTCATCTCCCGTTCGGGGATCGAGGACAGGGACGGCTTCCTCCGCGATGCCTTGAGGCCCCTCGAGGGGGCCTACAGCCTTGTCCTCATGCACGAGGATGCCCTCATCGCGATACGTGACCCGTCAGGCTTCCGGCCCCTCTACGTGGGCGTGAAGGATGGCGCCCACTACGTCGCCTCGGAGACCTGCGCCCTCCACGCTGTCGGGCCCATGCCCTACCGCGAGGTCGCTCCCGGCGAGGTCCTCATCGTCGACGCGAAGGGACCGCGCTCCTTCTTCCTCGAACCGGCCATGCCGCGCAAGGCCTGCGTCTTCGAGCTCATCTACTTCGCGCGCCCCGATTCAGAGGTCTTCGGCGAGTCCGTCCACCGCTCGCGCGTCCTCTTCGGCGAGGCCCTGGCAGCCCTCGACCGCGAATCCGGCCTCGAGGCCGACCTCGTCATCCCCGTGCCGGACTCGGGCAACATAGCGGCGATCGGCTACGCCCGCGCCGCGGGCATACCCTTCGACTTCGGCCTCGCGAGGAGCCACTATGCGGGCCGCAGCTTCATCCTCCCCACGAAGGACCAGCGCGAGCTCATGGCGAGGCTCAAGCTCCACGCCGTGCCCGAGGTCGTCTCGGGGAAGCGGGTCGTCATGATCGACGACTCCCTCGTGCGGGGCACGACGAGCCGCATCATCGTGGGCCTCCTCCGCGAGGCCGGCGCCCGCGAGGTCCACCTGAGGCTTGCGGCGCCGGAACTGAAGTGGCCCTGCCACTACGGCATCGACATACCCTCGCGGGACGAGCTCATCTCGAACCGCCTCGACCCCGCGGGCATAGCGGCTGCCATAGGCGCCGACTCGGTACGCTTCCTCCCCATCGGGGGCCTCCTCGAGACCCTCGGGAATCCCGACGGATACTGCGCGGCCTGCTTTGACGGGAAGCATCCCTTCCCGCCCGCGGGCGAAGGAAAGGAAACACGATGAGCGGTCTCGACTACGAAAAGGCCGGGGTCTCGATCCGCAAGGGCGACGACTTCGCGGAGTTCATCAAGGGCATCCCCTCCGGCGCGGTCTCGCGCGGGATCGGCGGCTTCGCGGGCGGGGCGCTACTCGACCTTAAAGGTTATGCGGAACCGATGCTCCTCACCTGCACGGACGGCGTGGGCACGAAGCTTCTCGTTGCGAAGAAGCTCGGGAAGTGGGACACGG
>Ga0209099_1004495_pt1 | contig 10562 bp, 5 predicted proteins | sample AD_JPNHW2_MetaG_FD_184430 | JGI IMG/M metagenome (GOLD analysis project Ga0209099, IMG submission 184430) | Active sludge microbial communities of municipal wastewater-treating anaerobic digesters from Japan - AD_JPNHW2_MetaG (SPAdes) (version 2) | ecosystem: Engineered > Bioreactor > Anaerobic >...
AGAATACCTCAATAATACTGAACACGTATATGCACTGGTAACGAATGGACGCTACCTACGCCTGTTGCGCGATGCCACCCGATTGGTGCGGTTAAGTTACCTTGAGATTAACCTCGAAAAGATGATGGAAGAGGAGCTTTATGCCGACTTCGCCATTTTTTTCCGGTTGTTGCATGTAACCCGCATGCCGCTGAATTTCGACCAGACTGAGGAGAGTTACATTGAATATTATCACCAGGAATCACTGGCTTCCGGTTCCCGGATCCGGGAGAAATTAAGCAAGGCCGTTGAGGCATCAATAAAAACACTTGCCAATGGATTTCTTGAGCATCCGGCCAATGAAACGCTGTGCAAAGAGATAAACGATGGGTTTTTGAAAGCTGATTCCTATTACACTTACCAGTTGAGGTTGATTTACAGGTTGTTGTTTTTGATCGTGACGGAGGAGAGGAATTTGGTGTATCCACAAGTGGCACTTATACCACCCCTGACCCCCCTTGGGAAGGGGGGCAGAGAGATTTCCCAATTGCGCAAAATATATTATGAATATTACAGTATTGAGAGGTTGAGGAGGTTGGCGGGGAGGTTTTATTTTGTGGATGGGCGCAAGCATGATTTGTGGGAGGGATTGATGACGACTTTCCGGTTGTTTGAAGATGGGACTTGTGGGGAAAATTTGGGGATAAAGCCACTGGGTTCGGGGATATTCAGCAATGATGCGCTGGGACTGCTGAAACAGTGTAAGCTCAGCAATGAAGCTTTGTTGAAGGTGATCCGGAACCTGACCTTTTTTGAAAATGATCACCGGCAGCTTGTCAGGGTGAACTATTCAGACCTGGATGTGGAGGAATTCGGATCTGTTTATGAAGGATTGCTTGAATATAAACCGGTATTTCAGGAATTTGACGGGATGACCCGGTTCGTATTTGCAAAGGGAGATGAACGGTCGAAATCCGGATCCCACTATACACCGGAAGAACTGGTAAAACCACTCATCAAACATTCGCTGGAATATATCATTGAGGAGAAGCTTAATGAATCAGATCAAGAGAAAGCCCTCCTTTCCATCCGGGTTTGTGATGTTGCCTCCGGAAGCGGGCACATTTTGTTATCGGCTGCGAGGCGAATTGCCCTGGAGGTTGCCCGGGTGCGTACTCATGAAGATCAGCCCTCGCCAACGACTTTCCGAACAGCCATCCGCGACGTTATCAAGAATTGCATTTACGGAGTGGATAAAAACCCACTGGCCGTTGAGTTGTGCAAAGTAGCCCTTTGGCTTGAATCGCATAACCCAGGGGAACCATTGAATTTTCTAGATCACCGGATCAAGTGCGGAGACTCCATCGTTGGGCTGGCCAATAAGGAAGACTTCCTGAAAGGGATCCCGAATGAAGCATTTAAAACGTTTCCCGGTGATGATAAAAATATCGCTGCTGCATATTTAAAACGAAATAAAGCAGAACGACTGCATCCAACACAAACCAAATTTGATTTTTTAGGCGGCGTGGGTGAGCGGGTGGATGATCTCATGGTTGCTTTTAACCAATTCAATGAAATGCCTGAGCGAACTCCGCAAGAGATTAAGACAAAGCAAACAGTTTATTCACAATTTTTAAATAGCGACAATCTCAAACGTCTCAATTTATTAGCTGACATTCAAACTGCACAATTTTTCTTGCCAAAGACAGATAGAACCAAAGATGATTTAGTTACAGACTCAATATTTCATCAGTTCCTACGAGGAGAAAAACCTGTACCATATACCACTGATGTCCAGGCAGTAGTCATTTCAGCGAAACACAAGTTTTTTCATTGGTTTCTTGAATTCCCAGAGGTTTTTACCAAAGGAGGGTTTGATTGCGTAGTTGGGAACCCGCCTTATTTAAAAGCCCAAAATATAACTTCCGACTTTGGTAAAATATATTATGAATTTCTTAAGAACTATTACAATTGTGGAGGATTGGCCGATTTAGTGGTTTATTTCTTAAATAGAAATTTTTCAATTATTAGCATTGATGGGGTACTCGCCTTGATTACAACGAATTCAATCTCACAAGGAGATTCTGAAAAATATGGTTTAAGCAAAATTGTATTGAATAACGGTAAAATAAACTTTGCTGATAAGAATAAAAAATGGCCTGGGAAAGCCAATGTATTTGTGTCTTCCTTTTCAGTTTTCAAAAATAGTCGGCAGAGTTTAAATGTAATTCTAAACAACAAGGTTGTTGAAAATATATCCAGTACTCTTGATGAAGGAAATGAAAGAAAAGTACTATTTAAACTTAGAGAAAATGCGTCTAAGTGTTTTGTAGGTACATATGTTTTAGGCGATGGCTTTATATTATCGTTAGAAGAAAGTATCGGCCTTATTACAAAAAATAATCAAAATAAGTCAATAATTTTTCCATATTTAGGAGGATATGAATTAAATAATTCAATTACAGTAGATCCATCAGTCTATATAATCAGTTTTCATGACAAAGATGAGATTGAGGCACAACAATTTACTGAATGTTTCGAACTTATAAATAGAACGGTTAAGCCTATTCGGGATAAAGTTAATCGTGAAGCCTATAGGAAATATTGGTGGCAATTTGCCGAAAAGCGAAAGGAGTTATATTCTTTAATGGAAAAATCAGAATTTTGCTTAATAGTCACTAAAACAGGTAAATATTTTAACTTTATAAAAGGTCCCACAAATTTCATTTATGATCAGAGCCTTACAATAATTCCTTCAAATGACTTTAAACTGTTTCCAATAATTCAATCAACCATTCATGAAGCGTGGTTCACTAATTTTGGATCGACTTTAAAGACAGATAGACGATATTCTCCAGCTGAAGCATTTGAGACCTTCCCATTCCCACAATTCAGCACAACGGAACTGGAGCAAAAACTGAATGTTATAGGCGAACTGTACTACGACCATAGAAGACAATTAATCCTGCAATTAAAATTAGGCTTAACGAAAGCTTACAATTTATTTCACAGCCAGAAATTGCGCCTACTGATGATAGCGGAAAGTCATATTGAAGATAAACCATTTGAAAAACAATTTGGCAAAGATGCACTCCACTTACGAAAACACCTAACCAAAACACCAGGAACAATTTCATTTAATGAAGCAGTTGAAGGAATTATGAAGTTACGACAGTTGCACATGGAGATGGACCAGGCAGTGTTGGGGGCCTACGGCTGGCTGGATATTCAGTTAAGGCATGATTTTTACGAAGTGGATTATCTCCCGGAGAATGACCGGGTTCGTTACACCATACACCCAGAAGCCCATCGGGAGGTTTTGAGGCGGTTGCTGGAGTTGAATCATAAGATTCATGAGGAAGAACAATCAGAGGGATTATTAAAGAAGGTCGAAACACTAAAAAAAAGAAAAACTAATAAATTAATACATGAATCACAATTACAAATCCTTATGAGACCCGAAAACGCATACACTGGGATTTATTCAATGCAAGATATTGTTCATATAACACGGCTGAAACCAGAAACCATAAAACGGTGGTTAAATCGGCTTAATGCGGAACATTATGAGGGAATTTCAAAAGACATTAATTCCAATCCACAGTCACTACTGTTGAATTTTTATGGAATTCATGAATTGATAGTAATCTATGATCTTAGGGTTAGAAACAAGATACCCTTAGCTAACATTATTTCTGCCAGAACCTGGTTAAAGAATAAATTTAGTAATGGAGAGCCCTATTTCTATCCATTTACATCCGAAAAAGTTTTAAATGTCATTAGTAAGGCCGGTAAGGAAATCATCTTTACAGATCCGGCCTCAAATGATTATACCACCTTAGGGAAAGGAAATAACCAACTAAATTTTGCATTGATAAAAGATTTTTTGCAACGAATAGTCTTTGACAATGACATGGTTTCCAGGTTGTACTTATCAAATTCCAAGTTAATTGCGATCGATCCCACGCTGCAGGGGGGCAGACCATGCACCGTTCAAAACGAAATCCTTATAGACACAATCAAGTCAGTATATCAGGAGTGCAATGATATGGATTTTATATCAAGGACTTATGAGATCCCCATACTTGCAGTTCAGGATGCCTTAGATTTTGAATTTGCATCTTCATTAAGTTGATCGACATATGCGATTGTATTTTGACAACCAGTATACCCCTGGATTTATTAAATTGATTGAGAGGTTGCATAGCCTTCAATTTAATCAAGCTTATGAAATAGTTTCTGGGCAATGGCAGAATGAATTTACTCCCGCTGAGACAGTTGTCTTTCTTTGGGAAACAAATAAAAAAGGGATTAGCAGACAAATCGCTAGACATTTTGAGGACGGATACAAAGTATTTACATTTCGAAAACCTTATGGACAGCCATTTGATATTTTCAAAATTTTGTTAATAATGTTAAGTCAATGGAAAAATATACTTGAGAAGATTGAGAAAGAAAATGGTCCCTTTCTATTCGTTATCAGTAGCTCTAAAAAAGCAATGACAAGAGTCAAGAATTCAAATTGATGAATAGTTTCCCGATGTTTCTAGAAATTGTAAACTAATGATTTATGCAACCCTTAGAATAATGAATAGGTAAAATAAATTTTCAAAATAATTGTATAATATTCTAGTAAATTACAAATCATGGAAATTACTATTAATGATTTTTGCTCTTTAAAAAATGTTGGTTTTGTTTTAGACTCTGGAGTCTATACTATCGCTGGGAAAAATGGAAGTGGAAAATCTCAATTGTTAATGGCCATAGCCCATCAATATGGCAATACTCTTTTAAGCCAATATGGGTTTAACAATGAAATAATAAATGACAAATCTGTTCAGATAAACCCAAAACCAAAGAAGGTACTTTGGAGGCCACCTGTTCGAAAAATTGGAGAGGCATCCAGGGGCAGTTTATATGCAACGATGGGGCCAACAAACTATATAAACATTTCCAATTTTCAGGGTTACACCATCAATGTTGACGAACGATATACGCAGATTCATAACAGAATAGCAAATATTTTTGTAGCTGGTACTATCGCGAATGCAACTGATGAGAATAAGATTTTATGGAATACTATTTCAGAATCATTCTTCAGAGTGTTTAAGAAAAGGATTGATGGACAATTTAAACCACAGGGAGGGAAGATTGGATTAATATTAGAATATAATGAGATATCAAATTTTAGCACTTTAAGCTCGGGGGAGCAGGAATTTTTATCATTAGTATGTGATATAATTACGGAGCCTGAAGTCGATTTATTTTTAATTGATGAAATTGATCTTCACTTTCATCCAGATCTTCAGATGAAAGTTTTAAGTGAAATTGAGGTTCATTTGAAGGATAGGATTCTAATTTCCACTACTCATTCACCTTATGTAATGCTGGCGACAAAACCTGGTAAATTATTTTATCTAAAACACTATTCTGAAATCCGAGAAGGGGAGAATCAACTAATAAATATTTCAGCATCTAAGGAAATCAGTAATTACATTTTTGATCTTTTTGGTGGCTTCAATGCTAGTCCAAAAATATATGATCATATTTCTGAAGCAATGAATTCGGAAATTGAAAAATTCTCAGAGGAGTGTCTGAATGATTCGGAGTCAAAAGATCCTGAGGTAAGGGATGTAGATCCACAGGTGACAAATTTAAGAACGTTATTACTTAACGAAGAAAGTGATCAGGATATTCTTGAAATCGGAGCAGGTAAAGGAAGACTGTTAAAATCATTCAATTCGATCAGTGAATCTGTCAGACTGAGGATTACCTATACGGGATTAGAAATATTTGAACCCAATTTTGTGTTTTTAAATCAATTTTGTGATAAAACAGGGTTAAGAGGAAAGTTGAGAAATATAAATTTTATAAAATCACTTAAAGAATTAGAACCTGAGTATCGCTTCAGTTTGTGTGTTCTGGCAAATGTCATCCATGAGGTTGATCCAAGACATCTAGCTGAATTAATTAATAATATTTTTCGACATGCCAGAATTGGTTCAAAACTATTAATTCTTGAAGCATTAGAGCTTCAGAAAGGGGAATCCAATTTCGTTTCTCATTCTTGTGAATCCTTGCGTAAATTATTTCAAAAACTTGTTGACCAAGATTATTTAGAAATCAATGATGCTGTTCCATTTTCGTTTCATAGGATTCCACTTTTAGAAATGGTTATAACTGTTAAGGCAGATATAAATAAAATCCTAGATGAATCTGATATCACGGGGGCACTAATGGATTTATCAAATCAATTGGAAATTACTGTTGCAAGAAATATTGATGGCAAAACACTAAATCCTCACTCATTAGCATTTATAGTTCATAATCTTGCCAACGTCAGAGGATATTTGAAAATATTTTCAGAAATTGCTTTATGTGGACAGGCCGGTTAACTTGACCCCATTCCGCCGGTTTTGGGCGACCACCTTATATGATTAGGAATCAACATAATAATCCGTGTCCGGTTTCCGGAGCAGGATGGTCAAACTGAGCGGCCTTTCCACATTGTATCAAAATCACACACCTGCTGTACCGGAACCGGACACTTTCTCCGGGTGTTTGTTTTTAATCAACAGTTATTCAGGGCGATAGGAGTTTGGTACTATATTTAATAGTCAATCAGCTCAATATCCCTGAGAATTTTCCGAGTTAACCTGCTTTTTATCATGGACCGAGCAATCGACAAGAAAAAATGGACCCCGAAAAAGATCATGACCCTTGCAGGGATCGCAGCGGTGGTGATCCTGTTCGTCGCCACCTTCTACTTCACTTCGGGGAACTCCCGCCTGAATGTGGAGGTGGAACGGATCACCATTTCTGAAGTCACCAAAGGAACATTCCGCGAGTATATCCCCGTGAACGGCGTGGTCCTTCCCATCACCACCATCTACCTGGATGCCAGCGAGGGCGGCCGCGTTGAGGAAAAATTGGTCGAAGACGGCTCCTTTGTGAAACAGGGTCAGCCGATCCTCCGCCTGTCAAACACCGACCTGCTGCTGATGATGCTGAGCCAGCAAAATACCGTTTACAACACGCTGACGCAGATGCAGATCAACAGCAATGCGGCGCAGCAGAACACGGTCAGCAAACTGAACCAGATGGCCGATGTGGAGAGCCTTTTCCGGGAGGCGGAAAGGGTCTATACCCTCGACAAACACCTCTATGAGCAAGGGGTGATCGGCTCGCAGGAGTTCAAAAAGGCGGAAAATGAATACAACTATTGCCTGCAGAAGAAAAAGCTGACGCAGGAGATTTTACTTCAGGACTCCGTTTCCCGCGCCCAGCAACATAACCAGGACAAACTCTCGTACCAGGGTTCGCAGGAGGCGCTGAAGATGATGAAGCAAAAGGTTAACGACCTGGTCGTCCGGTCGCCGATCGACGGACAGCTGACCTCGCTGGATGCGGAGATCGGGCAGAACAAGCGCCAGGGTGACCGGCTCGGGCAGATCGATGTGATCAGCGGCTACAAGGTGCGTGTGGAGATCGACGAACACTATATCTCGCGCATCTATGCCGGGTTGACGGGTGATTTTACGCTGGCCGACCAGGTTTACCAGGTTAAAATCAATAAAGTGTTCACCCAGGTCACCAGCGGGAAATTCCAGGTGGATATGCAGTTTGACGGCACCCTGCCCAAAGGGATCCGCCGCGGTCAAACCTTGCAGATCCGGCTCGCGCTGAGCGATGAAAAACAGGCGATCCGGTTGCCTCGCGGGGGATTTTACCAGCAAACCGGCGGCAGCTGGGTTTTCAGGCTGAGCGCCGACGGGAAAACGGCCTATAAAACCGATGTGGAACTGGGGAGCCAGAATCCCGACTATTACGAGGTGTTGCGGGGATTGAATCCCGGCGACCGGGTCATCACCAGCAGCTACGAAAATTTCGGAACCATCCGGGAACTTGTCCTGAAGAAATAAGCACGAATCAATCAACATTTAACACCATTCCAATGATTAAGATCACAGACCTTGAGAAAATCTACCGCACGGAAGAGGTAGAAACCGTTGCGCTGAATAAACTGTCCATGGAGGTGAAAGAGGGCGAATTTGTTGCCGTGATGGGCCCTTCGGGTTGCGGCAAATCGACCCTGCTGAATATCCTGGGGTTGCTGGACGATCCCGATTCCGGGAGTTTTATCTTCAACGGGGTGGAGGTGGCCCATTTCAGGGAGAGGAAACGCGCCGAAATACGCAAACACTTCATCGGCTTTGTTTTTCAGAGCTTTAATCTGATCGATGAATTGACGGTGTACGAAAACGTGGAGCTGCCCCTGATCTACACGGGCGTCAAACCCTCCGAAAGAAAAGAGATGGTGGAGAAGGTGCTGGATAAAATGCAGATCATGCATCGCCGCAAGCACTTCCCCCAGCAACTGTCGGGAGGCCAGCAACAGCGTGTGGCCGTGGCCCGGGCCGTGGTCAACAACCCCCGGCTGATCCTGGCCGATGAGCCGACCGGCAACCTCGACTCCATCAACGGGAACGAGGTGATGGAACTGCTCACCGATCTGAATGAGCAAGGCACGACCATTGTGATGGTGACGCACAGCGAACACGATGCACGGTTCAGCCATCGCATCATCCGCATGCTCGACGGTCAGACGGTTACCGAAAATATCCTGGTTTAACGATTAAAGAACACGCGCATGTTCGTCAACTATCTGAAGATCACCTTCCGGAACCTGGTTCGGAACAAGACGTACCACTTCCTCAATATTGCCGGACTGGCCGTCGGTATTGCCTCTGCCGCGCTGATCCTGCTCTGGTGGAGGATGAATTGAGTTTCAACCACTTCTTCGCCAACCTTGACCACCTTTATGTGGTTAAAGACAAACAGACCTACGAAGGCAAAACGTTTGTTTTTGATGCGACGCCCGGGCCGCTGGCACAGGCCATGAAAGCTGAAATACCGGGGATCAGGGCCGTTGCCCGTTCGTCGTGGGACAACTTCGAGCTGTTTACGCTGGGCGATAAGTCGATCTATGAAAATGGCCTTTATGTCGATCCTCCCTTCCTGAAAATGTTCTCCGTTCCCCTGATCAGGGGCAATGCCGATGGGGCGTTATCGCAACTCCACTCCCTGGTGATCTCCGAAAAAATGGCCAGGAAATTCTTTGGCTCCATCGATGTTGTGGGTAAAACGCTGAAAGTAAACAACAAACACGAATACTTTGTTTCAGGCGTTTTCAGCGACCTGCCCAGGAACGTTTCAATCAGGTTCGACTGGTTACTGTCATTCAAAATCATGGAGGATCAAAGCGAATGGATGAAACAATGGGGCAACAACGGCATTATCACCTATGCCGAAACGGAACCGAATGCCGATCTGGCGGCTATCAATAAACCTCTATACGGGTTCATACAGACCAAGAGTTCGGGAACCATTGCCAAAATGATGCTGTACCCCCTCACCCGGCATCGGTTGTACAATAATTTTGACGACAACGGGAATGAAAAAGAGGGCATGATCAAGAATGTCAGGATGTTCAGCCTGATTGCCTGGATCATCCTGATCATTGCCTGCATCAACTTTATGAACCTCGCCACGGCCCGAAGCGAAAAACGGGCCAAGGAGGTGGGCATCCGCAAAGTGACGGGCGCCACGCGGCAAAAGCTGATCGTTCAGTTTATCTCCGAATCCCTGCTCCTCTCCTTCGTCTCCATGTTGCTGGCGGTGCTGATTATCTTCCTCACCTTGCCGGCATTCAATACCCTCGTGAATAAACATTTGACGCTCCGGTTGTTTGAGTCGATGCACCTGGTGACCCTGCTGACACTCACCCTCGTGTGCGGGTTGATGGCCGGCAGTTATCCCGCCTTTTACCTTTCGTCATTCAAGCCGGTCCTGGTTTTAAAGGGTGCCCGGATGAAAGGCGGCAGTGCCGGATTTATACGGAAAGCCTTGGTAATCCTGCAGTTCTCGGTATCGGTGATTCTCATTATCTGCACCACCATTGTCTATCAGCAAATCCAGTATGGCAAGGACCGGGACCTGGGCTTTAAAAAGGAAAGACAGATCACTACCACCCTGCAGGGCAACATGAAAGAACATTTCGGCGCCATCAAAAATGAACTGCTCGGAACCGGCGTCGTTGAAAGTGCCTGTGTCAGCAACAGCCAGGTGTTGCACATGGGCAGCAATACCAGCGATTTTACCTGGGAAGGGAAAGCTCCCGACAAACAGGTGCTGATCACCATCGAAGCCATCAGTTCCGATTATTTCACCACACAGGGGATGCAGTTGCTGAAGGGCAGGAGTTTCTATGAAAATCAGAAGACCGACAGCAACAGTGTGATCATCAATGAAACACTGGAGAAGGTCATCCACAACAAGAACATTCTCGGCTCCGTCATTAACTGGAACAACAGCAAGCTCACGGTGGTCGGGGTGGTGAAAGATTTTATCTCCAACAGTGTGTACGCCCCGCCTCCCCCGCTGATCCTCTATTCCGATCTCTCCAATGTCAATGTCATGACCATCCGGTTCAAGGCGGATGCGGATCTGACAACGGCCCTGCCGCGTGTGGAGAAGGTTATCAAGGCCGGCAATCCCGGATTCCCGTTCAATTACGAATTTAC
>Ga0209099_1004498_pt1 | contig 10561 bp, 10 predicted proteins | sample AD_JPNHW2_MetaG_FD_184430 | JGI IMG/M metagenome (GOLD analysis project Ga0209099, IMG submission 184430) | Active sludge microbial communities of municipal wastewater-treating anaerobic digesters from Japan - AD_JPNHW2_MetaG (SPAdes) (version 2) | ecosystem: Engineered > Bioreactor > Anaerobic...
CGCCCTAGTGGTCCGGCTTGGCAAGGAGTTCTGCGGCAAGCGTCCACGCTGTTCCGGCTGTCCGCTGGCTGCCCGCTGCCCCTCCGTTGCAGCGCCCGGCGTCCGGGAACGGAGTGTGCCCGCATGAGCTGGCGCACCATCTACGGTCCCATCCCCTCGCGGCGTCTGGGCCGCAGCCTGGGCATCAGTCCCATCCCCGACAAGACCTGCAACTACAGCTGCATCTACTGCATGCTGGGACGCACCGACCACCTCACTCGTGAGCGCCGCGACTGGTTTCCGCTGCAGGAGATCCTCGGCGAGCTGGACGACGCCCTGCGCACCGTCTCCCCGCCTCCCGAGCACATTTCCATCGTTGGCAACGGCGAACCGACGCTGTATCTGCACCTTGGCGAGCTGATTGCGGGCGTGCGTGAGCGCACGGACATCCCCGTGGCTGTCATCACCAACGGCGCGCTTCTTGCCGAACCGGAGGTGCGCACGGCGCTTGCCGCGGCTGACGTCGTCCTCGTGTCCTTCAACGCTCCGACCGAGGAGCTGTTCCGCCGTATCAACCGGCCCTGCCCCGGCATTACGTTTGAGAGCACGAGAGCAGGGCTTCTGACCTTCGCCCGGATGGTGCGGCGGGGGCAGCTGTGGGTCGAGATGATGGTGCTTGAGGGCATCAACGACAGCCCCGAGGTTCTCGAGCAGACGCGCTGGATGCTGCATGAAGTGGCGCCGGACCGCGTCTTTGTCGACACGCCCCTGCGCCCCCCAGCCGAGCCCTTTGCCCGCCCTCTCACGCCCGAAGCCCTCGAACGGGTGGAGCAGGCGCTGGGTGGAGCAACGGGGTCGGGCTTCGACGTCGGCGCCTTCACCCTGCCGCTGGACAGAGAGCCGCTGGAGACGCTTGCAGCCATCTGCGCGCGCCACCCCATGCGCGAGGACCAGGTCGAGGAGCTGCTGGCCAATTCGGGCGTGGACCCTCTGCCCGTGCTGGATGCGATGCGTGCCGACCCGAGGTTCAGGGCGGAGGTCTACGGCGGGAGGACCTTCTTCCTGGCGAGGGAGGACAGCACGTGATTCTCGGCGCCCATGTCTCGATTGCGGGAGGCGTCGCCGCTGCCCCGCAGAATGCGGCCCTCTGCGGATGCCAGACCTTCCAGATGTTCACGAGGAACCAGCTGCGCTGGAAAGCGGAACCGCTGACGGAGGAACAGGTCACTGCGTTCCGCGCAGGCATGGCGGAGCACCATCTTGTACCCGGAACCGTGCATGCCTCGTACCTCGTCAATCTGGCCGCGCGGGACCCTGACCTTCTTGCCAGGTCGCGGACGAGCATGGTGAGCGAGCTTGAGCGGACGGAGCAGCTGGGCCTCCCGTACCTCGTCGTGCACCCCGGTGCGCACCGGGGCCGGGGCACCGCCGCCGGCATCGAAGTTGCCGCGGCCACCCTGGACGAGGTGTTCCGGCGTGCCCGCGCCCGTCACGCGATGGTGCTTCTCGAAACGACGAGCGGCGCCGGCTCGGTGCTGGGAGGGACCTTTGAGGAACTTGCTGCCATTCGGGGCCTCTGCCACAACCCCGCCCGCGTGGGCTACTGTGTCGACACCTGTCACATCTTCGCCGCCGGCTACGACATCCGCTTCCTGCACGGCTACAACGCGATGGTCGCGCAGATAGACCGCGCCCTGGGCCTTGCCAACGTGAAGGCGTTTCACCTCAACGACTCGAAGGGAACACTCGGGTCGCACGTGGACCGCCATGCGCGCATCGGCCAGGGACAACTCGGCACCAATCCGTTCCGTTACCTCGTCAACGACCTCCGCTTCGCCGCACATCCCGGCATTCTGGAGGTTCCCGGCGAGACGGAGGCATACGCCGAGGACCTTGCCCTTCTGCGCTCCTTCTAATTGTGAATGCCTGAAGTGCCTGGCACTTAGGGATTCACAATTGAGGGGGATATTGTAAAAGAATGAGGCGCCCCTATCATGGCCTCAGATGGCAGCTCCCTTCAGAAAACAACACGTTGAAAAGGAGGAGCAGGGATGAACGTATCGCTGGTCGTGCACCGGGTTGGACCAGACACCGCGAATAATGTTGCACAGATGGACCTTGCAGTGACGCAGTCGGCAAAGGCAGGGGCGCACATCGTCCTGTTTTCCGAGGCCGCAACGACAGGTCTGATTCTCAACGATGATCCCCGCCATGACCTCATGCTGGGTGAACCGATTCCCGGTCCTGCCGTGTCGCACTTTTCTGAGCTGGCGCGCAGCAGCCACATCTATGTGGCGTTCGGCATCCTGGAGCGGGACGGCGCCGCCCTGTACGATGCTGCGGTGCTGCTTGGTCCCACGGGCGACCTGCTGCTGAAGTATCGTCGTATCGACCCGGGCTGGCACAGTCAGACCGGGGAGTCCAGGCTGTACCGGGAGGGGACGCAATGCCCCGGCGTCGACACGCCCGTGGGGAGGTTTGCCTTCGCCATCTGCGGCGACCTGTTCAACGACACCGTTGCCGAGCAGGTGCGGCTGCAGCATCCCGACTATCTGCTGATGCCCTTCTCACGCTGCTTCGACAGCGGCCTGTACGACCAGCAGCGCTGGGAATCGGAGGAACGCCGCATGTACATCAACCGCGTTCAGGACATGGGCGTGACGACGTTCATGACCAACTCTCTGGGAGAGAAGGCGTTTGACGGCGGCACCTTCGGGGGAGCCATGGTCGTTCACGCGGGAGGCCGCATCACCCATTCGCTGCACCTTGGCATGCCGGGGATGATCGTCGCGGCAGTCTGACCACAACATGCGGACGGCCGCCCCGCAGGCGGACCGGACGCGGTCAGGAGGGAGGGGACATGGAAGAGCAGGCTGGGGCTCGCATTGGCAGGCGCGCTTTTCTTTCGGCAGGGCTGATTCTTCTCGTACTCATGATTGCCGCGGGCATCCTGACCCGCGTCGTTCCGGCTGGCACCTACGACCGCGTCATCCAGGACGGGCACGAGGTCCTCGACCCGGCGTCCTTCCGGTTCACGGAGGGCGCTCCCCTGCCCGTGTGGCGGTGGTTCACCGCTCCTGTGGAAGTGCTGTGGAGCAGTGACGCGGTCACGGTCATCACCATTATCCTGTTCATCCTTCTGGTCGGCGGCAGCTTCGCGGTGCTTGATCAGGCGGGCGTCGTCCGGACGCTCATCGCCGCCATCGTGAGAAGGTTTCACACACGCAGATACGTCCTGATCGCCGTGACCTGCCTGTTCTTCATGGCTCTCGGCGCTCTGCTGGGGCTCTTCGAGGAAACTGTGCCCCTGACTCCCATCGTGGTCGCCCTTGCATGGTCCATGGGCTGGGATTCCCTTACAGGGCTGGGCATGAGCCTGCTGTCGACCGGCTTCGGCTTCAGCGCCGCCATCGCCAATCCCTTCAGCATCGGCGTGGCGCAGGGCATCGCGGGACTGCCCCTGTTCTCCGGTGCCGGGTTCCGCGCCATGGTGTTCGTGGTCATCTACAGTATCCTCGTGTCCTTCGTCATTCTCCACGCCCGCAGGGTCGAGCGGGGCCGCGTTCCCGTCTGGCCGGAAGAGGAAGCGGCCCGCGCGCGGTACAGCCAGTCCGCCGGCACGACACAGGCGGCGACTCCCCGTCGCGCCATTCTGTGGGCAGCCTGCTGTCTGGGAGCCATGCTCGCCATCGTCGTACTCGGCCCCGTCCTTCCAGCCCTGCGCTCCTATTCCCTGCCTCTCATCGGCCTCGCGTTCGTGGCCGCGGGCATCGGGTCCGGACTTCTGGCCGGTATGGGAGGACGCCGCACCCTGCGCACGCTTGTCTCCGGCATCGGGGGCATGGCGCCGGGCGTCATTCTCATTCTCATGGCCATGAGCGTCAAGCTCATCGTGGCAGAGGCGGGCATCATGGACACAATTCTGCACAGTGCCGCCACCCGCATCGCCGCGACCTCGCCCTCGGTCGCCAGCCTGCTCCTCTACGGGGTGACGCTCGGCATGAACTTTCTCATCGGCTCGGCATCGGCCAAGGCATTCCTCATGATGCCCCTGCTGGCACCACTTGCCGACCTCGTCGGGCTCACGCGGCAGGTCGCCGTGACGGCATTCTGCTTCGGCGACGGCTTCAGCAACCTCGTCTATCCCACGAACGCCGTGCTGCTTATCGGGCTGAGTCTGACCAGCGTGTCGTACCCCCGGTGGTTCCGCTGGACCATCCTTCTGCAGCTGCTGGTGCTGGCAGTCACGGTGGCATTCCTGCTGCTGGCGGTCTCCATCCGCCTCGGCCCCTTCTAGGCGATGCCTGCGCTCATCCCGGCCAGCTATGCGGCCTCCCGCGACCGCTTCCGCGCCCGCCTGGACGACATCCGGGAGCGCTGGCCTTCGGCGCGCCTCGAGGAGTTCGCAGTTCCACCGGAGGGCGAGGACCTCACGATTGACGTTCTGCACGCACCGGCCTGCGCTGCGGCGCAGCACCTGCTCCTTGTCACAACGGGAGAGCACGGTATCGAGGGCTACGTCGGCTCGGCGGTCCTTGAGCTCGTCGTGCGCGATGTTCTCCGAGACATCGACCCGCAGACAACGACGCTGTGCCTGGTGCATGCCATCAATCCGTGGGGCATGGCTCATGACCAGCGGACCAATGCGGCCAACGTCGACCTCAACCGCAACTTCGTGCTGTCCTGGAACCCTCCTCCTGCTGTGAACAGCGGCTATCACACGCTGCGAGCCATGTTTGAGCCGGAGGGGCCCCTGCGCTCGATCGCCCTGTCGCGCCTGGGACTGCAGGGACAGGCTGCCCGGCTGGCTCTCGCAGGGAAGTCCGGCATGCTGCGGCAGGCGCTTCTGGCAGGGCAGTACGAGGAACCGCGCGGGCTGTACTACGGCGGAACGGGCTGGCAGCCGGAGACTCTCGTCATGCGCGGCATCTACGACGCCTGCTTCAAAGCCTCGCCCCACCTCGTCCACGTGGACCTGCACACAGGGTACGGCCCGCGCAACCTCATGAGCGTCGTGAACTCGGCGCTGGACCCATCCCCCTCGGCCGTCTGGAAGGAGCGCATCGGCTATCCGAACGTTGTGGCTTCCACCTCCGAGGAGTTCTACCACATCGACGGGGACATGATCGACTTCATGTACCGGGCGCGGCAGGCCAGTTTCCCCTCCACCGCCCTGTACGCCACATGCTTTGAGTTCGGCTGTCTGGGGGACGGGCTGCTCGCGCAGATTGACAGCCTGTGGCGTGCGGTCGCCGCCAATCGGGTCCGCTGGAACGGCGCCGCATCCGAGGCCGTGGCCCGCGAAGCGGGGCGCCTGTGGCGCGAAGCCTACCGCCCATCCGAGCCGGCGTGGGAGGAGCGCGCCCAGGGCGATGCCCTCCGTGCCATGCGAGGCATCCTTCACAACCAGGGGCTCCTTCCTGCCTGAGCACACGTCCTGGAGAGGCTCGGAGACGTCTGGTCCCGGACACTTGACAGAAGTCTGCCGGCAGCTATCCTGCAGGTAGAGAAGGCGGGTTTGCGGGGCAGGCGCGGTCGAGATGAGATACACCACTGTCCAGCCAGTCACATGCGTTGGTATCTGAAGATGCAGGGAAGGTTCAGCAGAGCAGCGCAGGGGTCAGACATCGCTATCGGTACGTCGAGAACAATCGCGGAAGTCTGCAGCAAGCGTTTTGTGCAGCGCCACACGTTGGAGGCAGCATGGACCAGACCATCCTGTTCGCCTTTCCTCGACATGACGATTTCGGCCGGATTGCCACCGGCAGCGACGTGCGTGCTGCCGCCCTGGACCCCGCAAACGTCGAGCGCCTTGTAGAGGCCGACCCTGAAGACCTTGGGCGCGAGCTGAACTTCGTCGCCCGGCGCCTTGTTTCCGATGCGGCATTCGCCATCCGCTACGAGTCCCTCCTCATGGCATTCATGGACCCGCGCTGCTTTGACCGCTGGGCAGCTCTCCATCCTGCGCTGGAGCCAGCGGAAACCGAACGCCTGAGGCTCGCCTACCATCGCAGCACGTTCGGGCTCTACATCCTCCTGCAGGACGTGCTGTGTCCGGTGGGCAGCGACTATGCCATCTTCTCCCAGCCTGCACCCTTCTCCTCGCCCGCAGCCCTCCTGCTTGCCGAACCTACGACGGTGCTCGAGCCATGTACGATTGGTGGAAGGACAGCGCGTGTCCTGGTACAGGTCCACTGGGAAAGCCTGCATGAGAGCCTCGCCCTGCGTGCGGGGCGCACGCAGGAGGGCTGGCATCCCGGAGCATGGCAGGGTCTTGTGAGCCGCGCTCTGCAGCTCGCCCGGCTCTGGACGGACGATGGGTATGTGCACCAGGTCCTGTGGTGGCCAGGCGACGCAAATCTACCCAGCGGATGGTTTGCCCTCGCCTGGTTTCCTGCAGGGCCGGACCGAGCGGTTCTGGACATCATGCGGTACCTGGGCACCGGAGCCGAGGATACGCCCTGCGTGGGCTCGACCTGCTTCTGTGAGAGCCCCTGGTGGCAGCAGGGCGGCGACTACATCAACTATCTGTTCCACCTGGGACCGGGAGGTGAGCGGCATGCTGCGTGACAGGGACAGGTACGATACGCCGATGTTCTCCTTTGACCTCTGGGTGACGGCGGGCGTGGAGCGCGCCGCACTGCGCGCGGGCCAGATGGCGGCACGGCCTCAGACGGTTCAGGCCGTGCTGGCAGCCGGCCAGAACGAGCTCAGCCGCGAATTCGACTTCATGGAGCGCTTCATCTGCGGAGACCCGTCCGCAGAACTGGTCTACGGGACCTTCCTGGAGCAGCTGGAACAGCCTGCGGTCTGCGACGCTTTGCTCAGCACGTGCGACACCCTGTCCCTGGAAGAGCGCAGCCTGCTGCTGGACCATTACCTGGTCGTCGCACACCGCCTCGCGCGAGGCTTTGACGACAGAAGCCAGAGGTACCGCGCCGGCTGAGCAGCCCGACGCGCTGGACGGAGCCCGGTTCACTGGTATGATGGTTCGGTATGAACCATCCGGTGAGCCTTGCTGAACTGAGTCCTGTCTTTACGCTTATCCTGCTCGTAGGAGTCGGGATGCTGCTGCGCCGCCTCCATGTGCTGTCTGCGGGGGATGCCGGCACCATCCGCACCTTCGTGTTCAACATCGCCCTGCCGGCCCTGACGTTCTACAGCCTGTACAGCAATCCGATTCCGGTGGAGTCGCTGTGGATCATCCCCGGCGTGGCCATCATCCAGGCGGCGGGGTATGCGCTGTTCCGCCTCGTGCCCCGCAGGCACCGTGAGACGGTGATGTCGGGATTCCTCGGCAACACCGGCTTCATGGGGTATCCCGTCGTGCAGGCGGTCCTGGGCCAGGGCGCCCTTCCTCTCGCGGTCATCTATGAACAGACGCACTCGTTCATGGTCTTCAGCACGTGGGTCCACAAGGACGCGCGCCGCTTCCTCAACCCGCCGCTGGTCGCACTCCTGCTGGCGCTGCTGCTCAAGTCTGTTCGCCTGCCCGGCTTCATCACCGAGGCGTGCCGGCTGGTGGGCAACACGACATCGCCCCTTGCCATGCTGTTCGTGGGGCTGACGGTGGACCTCGACTTCAACTGGCGTTCGCTGGCGCCTGCGGTCATCAAGCTGGTGCTTGTTCCCGCGGCGGCCCTGCTTCTCACCAGGGTCCTGCCAGTCACCGGCGATGTGCGCTCCGCCTTCATCCTGCAGAGCACCATGCCCACCATGGTCGCCAGCGTCGTGTACGGCGCCGAGGTCGGCCTGGACGTCAAGCAGCTGTCACGAAACGTCGTCGTGTCAACCCTGCTCTTCCCGCTTACCATCCTGTTCTGGGCACGCTTCCTGTGACGCGGTGCGCCGCGGCTTTGCACTGCCCGCCCCCTTCGGTATACTGGGAGCAGGACGGCGCAGTGTACCGCCACGCGGCCATGACAGGAGGAAGACATGGGTGTGACCATCCGTACGGCGCGGCTTGCTGACCGGGAACGCATCCTCGCAATCAGTTCGCAGATCTGGGAGGGCGAGGACTACGTACCACGGGTCATCGATGAATGGATGCGAATGCGCGATTCAGAAGTCGCCGTCGCAGAACTGAACGGTGCCGTCATCGCGTTTGCCCATACGGTCAACCTTGCCCCCGGCTATGTCTGGATCGAAGGCATCCGCACCGAGCCGGCGGCACAGGGGCATGGAGCCGGCAAGGCCCTGACCGAGTACTTTATCGAAAAGGCCGGACGCGAGGGCGCGGCGCGCATCGGGCTGTCGACGTACATCGACAATCTTGCCAGCATCCACATAGTGGAGGCCTGCGGGTTCAAGCGGCAAGCTTCGTTCGTCCTTGCCGAAGCCGACCGCGAATCGCCCGCACGCGCCGCAGCCGCGCTTTCCGCCGAGGTCGTGTCCATCCCCTTCGACGAAGCCAGGGCATGGGCTCTGAATTCGAGGGTTCTCCAGGCGGGCGCCGGCTTCATGAGCCAGGGTTGGAAGTTCTGGCCCGTTGCGCGCCCCGGCACGAGCGCCTGGCCTCCGCTCGAAAAGGCCATCGGCCTGCGGCGTGAGGATGGGAGCATCCGAAGCCTGCTGCTTGTCTGCCGTCCCGACCACGACGAGCGTGAGACTTCCATCGATTTCGTGGACGGCGACCCCGAGGGCATCGAGACGCTGGTGACGCACACGCTTGCCATCTATGCGGGCGCGAAGAACATCATGGCCATGATTCCGGCGGGAGCGCCGGCGCCAGGGAGTCTGCTGCAGACTGTCGCCGCGCTGGAGTTCAACGTGTGGCAGCACGGCGACCCCGACGTCTTTGTGTACGAACTGCCGCTGGAACACCACTGACACGCCAGCGGTTTCGAGGGAGCGGAGGGCATGGTGCTGCTTGAGATTCGGAACCTGACCAAACGATTCGGCGCGCTAGCCGCTGTGCAGAACGTGAACCTCAGCGTCCCCGCGGGCGAAATCTTCGGTCTGCTGGGTCCCAACGGAGCGGGAAAGACGACGACCGTCTCCATTGTCTGCGGCCTCCTGAGTCCCACGGAGGGCGACGTCACCGTGGACGGCCACAGCGTCCTCAGGGAGCCCATGGCGGTGCGCCGCGAGGTTGGCGTTGTCCCGCAGGAGCTGGCGCTGTACGGCGCGCTGTCCGGCCGTGAGAATCTGGTCTTCTTCGGACGCATGCAGGAGATTCCGGCGCGCCTTCTGCAGGAGCGCGTGCGCGCTGTCCTCGATATCGTCGGGCTGACGGACCGTCAGAACGACCGGGTAGAAACCTACTCGGGCGGCATGAAGCGCAGACTCAACGTGGCAATCGGTTTGCTGAACCAGCCACGGCTCCTCATCCTGGACGAACCCACGGTGGGCGTTGACCCGCAGTCGCGCAACAACATCCTGGAGACGCTCAGGGAGTTGAACCGGCAGGGTGTGACCATGCTCTACACCAGCCACTACATGGAAGAGGTCGAGTTCCTGTGTTCTCACATCGCCATCATGGACCACGGCAGGGTCATCGCCGACGGGTCGCAGGAGGAACTGCAGAGGCGCGCCGGGGGACAGGACATCATCAGCGTGCGGCTTGGGGACGAGGCAGATGAGGCATTGCGGACACGCCTCATGGCACTGCCGGGAGTCGAGACAGTCGAACTGCAGGACCATGCGGTCCGCATCGCCACTGCCAGCGGGCGCGCCCTTGTGGCGCCGCTGGTCGCGGAGCTGGCGGCGGCAGGGACGACCGTGACCGCCATCGAGGTCAAGGAACCCAACCTCGAGGACCTGTTCCTCAGCCTTACAGGCACGAGCCTCAGGGACTGACATGAAGGTGTGGTACATCGCGGTCAAAGACCTTGCCGTCCGCACCCGCGACAGGACGGCCTTCGTCACCCTTCTGCTGGTGCCGATGGTCATGATTATCGTGCTGGGCTCTGTGTTCAACTGGAACGCAACTTCCTTCCAGGCGCACGCTGTCGTGGTCGACCTCGACGACAGCGCCCTGTCGCGGCAGCTGACCCAGCAGGTCTTTGCATCAGCCGGCGCCAGGGACGTGCTGGCGCTCACAACCGCGAGCAGCGAGCAGGATGCGCGCACACTGGTGGAACAGGGCAGGACAGCTGCCGCTGTCATCATTCCGATGGGATTTGGCGCCTCCGTGACTTCCGGCGCGGCTGCACACATCGAGGTGCTGGAGAACCCGGAGTCGCTCATCCAGGCGGGCGTCGTCGCGAACATCGTCCAGGCATATACGACCGAGCTGCAGGCGCGCCGCGTCGCCATTTCGGTCGCCACATCGGTCCTCGGGGAATCTGGCGCAGTCCCTGTCGAACGCATGGGCGAAGCTGTCCAGGATACCCTCGAGCAGGCTGGCTCGGGGCGGTCTCAGGACCTGATTGCGGTGAAAACAACGGCGCTCGAGGGCAGGAAGGTCGTGCCGGCGCTTGACTACTACGCTGTCGGCATGTCGCTCATGTACCTTATCTTCACCGCCAACGAGGGAGCATGGGACATGCTGGAAGAAAGACGTCAGCGCACCCTAGCCCGCATCATGACAACGCCCACCTCCCGCCTGACGGTCATGGCCGGGAAGTTCCTGGGAACGCTG
>Ga0209099_1004499_pt1 | contig 10560 bp, 7 predicted proteins | sample AD_JPNHW2_MetaG_FD_184430 | JGI IMG/M metagenome (GOLD analysis project Ga0209099, IMG submission 184430) | Active sludge microbial communities of municipal wastewater-treating anaerobic digesters from Japan - AD_JPNHW2_MetaG (SPAdes) (version 2) | ecosystem: Engineered > Bioreactor > Anaerobic >...
CCTCCATTGGATCGGTCTGCCTTCGCTGATCGTCTACTTGCTGCTGCCGGTGACACTGTCCTTCTTGCTGCGAAACCGCCAGGCCTTCTGGCTCGGAGCCGCTCGCGAACTACGGGCCGCTTTCGGCACTCCGCGGGCGGTCTGGGGTCTCCTGCTGCTGCCACTGGTGTACGCGGCATTGCCCCCGACCTTTTACGACACGCTGGTGTACCACCTGGGCATCCCCAATCAGATCGTCCGCTGGGGCGGGTTCATCCCCACCCCCTATCATCTCTACGCCAATTCCGCGATCTATCACGAGATCGCCCTGATTCCCGCGATTCTGCTGGGTGACCGGGTCCCCTCGCTCCTCCATCTCCTGCTCGGAGCCTTCACCCTGCTGGCGGCGACCGACTTCGCCCGGGAGCGCCTGCGACTGACCGGGCCAGGCCTGGCGGTGATCGCCTTGCTGAGCCTACCGATGACAATGTTCCTGCTCGCCAGCCAAAAAAACGACCTGGTCAGCGCTCTGTTCATCCTGCTGGCCCTCCACCACTGGCACGACCGGCCCCGGCTTGCCAGCCTATTCTGGGCATTCGCCATCGGCCTGAAATCGTTCAACCTCGTCCCGTTGCTGGCGTTTTTCCTGGTCTCCCGCCCCTGGCGCCGCGACGAATGGCCCCGATGGAAGCAGCTCGCCTGGGTCGCCCCCCTGGTCCTGGCGCCCCTGCTGCTCAAGAACCTCGTCTACATGGGCAACCCCTTCTTTCCCTTCTGCTCGGGTCTGTTTCCCTCCCCCTCCTGGGATAGCATCCGCCAGCAGGTGATGATCCGCGATGTGGGGGCGGCCATCGGTTCGCTGGCCGACCTCCGCCACTTCCCCTTCGACCTCTTCTTCCGCTCCCTCGGGTACGGCGGACTGGTCGGTCCCCTGCCGCTGGTCTTCCTGCCATTTCTCCTGCTCAAGAGGGAATTCGCCGACCGACAGACCCTCTGGTTCGCCCTGCTCACCATCTTGCTGGCCGCCCCCTTCACCGCCAGCCTGCGTTTCGTCTACGTCGCCCTGATCGTGCTCACCCTCTGGTCGGTCAGCCTCTTCCGGGCCATGGAGTGGAAATGGCTGGGCATCCCCCTTGTGGTATTGATCGGCCTGGGATTCATTCAGGGCTTCACCCTGCTGGAGACCCTGTTTCCCGCCAAACCGTGGCTGGCCCGCCAAGTCGATTCGGAACAGTACATTACCGGTCAATTCCCCGCCTACCCCGTCTTCGCCGCCGCTAATGCGCTGCCCCAAGGAAGCAGGATTCTGCTGGCAGGGGAGGCGCGCAACTTCTACCTGCACCACCCCTACGCCCTCAGCTCGGCCCTGGATCGTAATATTCTCTTCCCCTTCCTGGAACCCGCCGGATCGGGGGACGACTTCCTGCGCCGGGTACGAGCGGCCGGCTTCACCCACCTGCTGGTGAACACCGCCGAGTTACGCCGCTTGCGCGTGCAGTATGGCACCATGAACCCTTGGCAGGAAAGCAGGTTTCTGGCATATTGCCAACGCTGGACACCGCTGAAGGTGGCGGGCGCCACCGCCCTCTACGACATCGACCGGCTGCTGGCGACTCCGGCCCGCTGACCAGCGGTCGGTGCGTTCCGAAACCCGGCCAGCCCCCCCTGCCTGACCTGCCGCAGGGCGTGTCCCCCCGGCAAGGGGATGAGCGGCCCCAGCGACCACTCCGCCAGAAAATGCAGCACCTCCGCCGCCGAGAGACCGTGCTTGGCCCGCACTTCGGCCATGGCCGGGGAGCCTTCGGCGGTGTCGGAGTGGAAGAAGACCGGATGGCCGGCGGCGAGTTCACGGGCAATCTCGGCCCGGGCCGGTTCAAGCGAGCGGTCCCGGATCCGCCAATCGAGGATGATCGCCTTGCGCAGGGAAAAGTAGGGGATATAGATCTTGCCCATGCCATAGCCCCGGAAACTGCCGCTGATGACCACCACGGAGCCAGGGGGGGTGGCGGCCTCGATGGCCTGCGCGCGCTGCCAGTCGAGGTTGTTCTGCCAGCGGGTCAGCGGGGCGATACCGACGAAGCCGTTGACCAGCAGCAGGCCGGCCGCCCCCGTCAGGGCGACGGCTCGGGCGAGCCCGCGGCGGAGGGCCGCCACCCCGGCCAGGGCGGCCAGGACGAGCGGGACGATCACCGGAAGCTTGAATTCGCCGACTCCGGTATTGTTCAGGGTGAAGAAGACGAAAAAGGGCGTCAACCACAGGGCGAGCAGGCCCGTGAGCCACGGCGGTCCCGAGCGGCGGCTACCTCGCAAAGCCAGCACGACCAAAAAACCAAGCACTAGCCAGGCAAGCTCGGCCCAACCCGGAGTCGGGGCGGTCACCAGGGAGGCCGCCGATGCCTCCAAGGAAGTCTTCAGTGCGGCCAGGGAAGGTGAGCTCCAAGGGATCGCCTCTGTCCCCCCCAAGGACGCCGAGGGAGAGACTATGGCGTGAAGCCATTGCAGGATTGGCAAGCCCTGCCTCCAGGCAACGAGCAGAAAGGCCGGGACCAGGATTAAGCCGAAGCCGAGCAAGAAGGAGAGGACTAGGCGCCAACCCTTTCGTTTCCAACATAGCCAAACCAGGCCGACCAGTACCAGCAGCCCCTGCGCCAGGTGGAAGCCGGCCGCCAGGGCGGCGCAGGCTCCCGCCAGCAGAGGGTCAAGCCGCCTCTCCCCGGCGAAGCCCAGGCGATGGACGCAGGCCGTGGCGAAGAAGAACGCCGCCATGTGCACTTCGGACTCGACCCCCATCAGCCAGAACTGGAAGAGCCCGGCCACCCAGATGACCCCCAGCAGACGGACGACCGGGTCAGCCACCAGCCTCTTCAGCATCCGGTGGACGAGCCAGAGGCTTCCCAGGGCGAAGAGCAGGGAGAGCAGTTGCAGGTGGAAGTACTCAAGGACGTGATAGCCGATCAGCGCCTCCAGCCCCCGGTAGCTTCCGTAGGCCAGCGGAAAGTAGAACAGGTGGTGGAGCTGGGTTACCGCCAGTACGTCATGCCGCAGCAGGGCGTAGCGCAGGAACTGGGCGAACACCGTGCCGTCGTAGTTGTAGCACACGGGGAGCAGCGACAGATAGACCACCCCTACGGCGGCGAGCAGGACGGCCAGCCAGCCGTTCTCCCGTCGCTCGGTCATCGCTTGCGGGCGGAACGGGGGAAGTCCCAGGCCAGCAGGTGAGCGGCGAGCAGCAGGAACAGCAGGTCGCGGCCGAGCAGCAGCCAGGGGTTTTCCGCCCCGCCCGAAACCGAGAAGCAGCCGCAGGAGAAGGCCAGCCCGCGCACCACGTTGATCGAGATGGCGGCCAGGAACACCAGCAGCAACAGCGACAGGAGCCAGATGGCCGCCCGGCGGAACAGCCCTACCAGCATGCACAGGGCCGCGGTGAGTTCGACCCACGGCAGAGTCAGGGCGAACAGCGGCACCAGCCTGGCGGGGAGCAGCCGATATTCGGCCACGATGCGGGCGAACCCCTCGGGGTGGGCGATCTTGTCCGCGCAGGCCCAGACGAAGATCCCCCCCAGCACCCAGCGGGAGAGCATCACGACCCGCGGGCGTCGCAACCAGGCGATCGTCTCACTCCACTGCCAGCTCATAGCCCCTCCGTCGCCACTCCTCGATGCCGCCATCGAACAGCATCACCTTGCGGATCCCCTGGGCTTGCAGCAGGTCACCCAGCGACCGGCCGTCGGGGCAGGCGGGATCGATGCAGTAGACGATGACCAGGCCGGCCGCGGCGATCCGGGCGCGCAGATCGGCGAATTTCACGAAGAACTCCACAACCGGCAGGCTGACCGCCCCGGGGATGTGCCCCTGCCGGTAGGCGGCGTCCAGGCGGGCATCGAGCACCAGCGTACTCGGATCGTCGCGCAGCTGGCGGAGCGTGTCGCAGTCGACGGTCGGCAGGGAGCTGCGGGGAAGGTCCTTGACGACCTGCGCCAGGGGCTCTCTCTGTTCCTGCCTGTCCGGCAGGGGAGTCCACAGCGGCAGCGGCTTTTTGGCGATCCGGTTCGCCGCCAGGCCGAACGCTCCGCCGATGGCGACGATCAGAGCCATCTCGCCGACCCGGCGGAAAGCGAGTCTCCATGGTAGGTTCATGAAGCGATTATAACAAAATACCCGCATGCAACCCACTCGTTTCGGCAGAGCGAGTTCAGAGAACCCGGCATGGAAGCCTAAGTGAGAAAAGAGGACACCCAACGACGGAGGTCAAGCGCCGAATCGGTGCGACACGCAAGAGAGAGGCCTTTTTCCCCAGCAGTCTTCCCGATGATCCCTTCATTTCCCAGCGTGGCCATCCAAGCGAAGAAAGCAAGCCAGCTCGAGACCCATGTACTGGAGGCCAACCCTCGGCCCGGAAGCCATCGTAGACCGAAACTCCCGCAACAGCACCTCATTGTGCGGATCTGTTTCGAGCATCACCCACACCCGTTCGCCCCCATGCCGCCGGAGAGCATCGTCCGCCCCTTGCGCCACGTTTCGGGCATCCAGATCGAGTGCGGCTCCCGGATACTCGTTCCAGTCGATCCAGAAGGGATGGAGGCCCCGAATGGTCGGAAAGGACCGGATCTCCACCCGCGGTTTCCAAAACCGCAGGTAGTACTCCTGGGAGCTGCGATACGGGCAGGCCATCACCAGTATATCGCTATCGCCGAGGGAGGAAGTAAGGTACCTGGCGATGTTCCGTTCCTGGGATCGAGTATCCAGGGTGAGATCGACCTGCAGTGGCAGCAGGGCCAACCCGACAAAGGCGATCAGTGTGCCCACCGCGATCCGGGAAGACAATGTCGCTACTCCGGCCGCGATCAGAATGAGAAAGAAGGGGAGTGCGGCCGAGTCCACCCGCCCCACGATATAGACCGGAGAGATCAGCAATGAATAGACGAAGATGCCGAACAGCGGCGTGAACAAGGCCCCTCCCAGGGCAATCGCCCCCCCGGGAAGCGGCCACTTTTCACGCCGCCAGAGGCCCAACCCGAGCAGAAGCGCCGATAGGCCCAATGCGGGCCAGACAGTCCAGTACAGTTCCCGTACGTGGTTGCGAATCGGCGGCATGGAGCCGTGGCTGAGTGCAGCCAGCGAACGTCCGATCTGCCAGGGCAATTCCCGCTGCCATATCGGCAAAAACCAGTCATACTCTAGGGAGATGGCCGATGATCGTGACAGCACCGCCGAAAGCCATGGCAAGTAGCCTAAAACCGCTATCCCAAATGCCAGCGCCAGCGCACCCAGGGCGGCCCGCTTTTGGGGAAGACAGACAAGCAACGACAGACCCGCCACAAGGACTCCCGCCGCATAGACCGCACCGATATCGTGAGTGTACAGGATGGCCAGTAAGGCAACTCCGGCCAGAAGCCCAGCCCCGACCGTGGGACGCCGGATAAGGCGGACGACCGCCCACATCGCTACCAGTGTGACCAGAGTAAGCAGTGCATAGTTTCGCGCCTCTCGGCAGTAGTGTACATGGAGCGGACTTATCGCCAGCAAAAAGGCCGAGATCAGCCCCGCTCTGACCGACACGATCATCCGCGCAACCAGCCAGATTACGACGACTGTCAGGAGGCCCAGCAACACCGAAGAGAGCCTTGTGCGCCACTCTGACGGATCCGCGGTCGAGACGAACAGCTTTTGGACCACGTAATACAACGGCGCCTGGTGTTCGGCAGCGAGTTGGGGAATCAGCCGTGACAGCGGGAGAGAGGCCCGCACCGCGCCATGGCACTCATCGGTCCACAGCCCATCGCGGCCGAGAGCGGTCAAGCGGAGGATTGCCGCCAGCACCAGAATCGCCGCGATGGCCAGCCGTTCGGAAGTCGAAGAAGGTGTCGACAGGCGGATCTTCACCATCCAGGGATTCTATGGGAATCGCCAGGTTGTGTCAATCGAATCAAGGTTTCCATACACCAATTCCTCGTCACGCCTAGCGGTTTGGCAGGAATTCCAGCAGCCGGCAGGCCGACTCCCCGATGCGGGCCGGGGCCAGATCGCCGCGGGCGACCAGGTCCAGCAGGGTGGCGAACACCCGCTCGGGCAGGTCGGGATCGTAGGAGAGGTTGTTGCCGAAGGTGAGCAGGTCGATCCCCGCGTCGACCGCCCGCCAGATCGTCTCCTCGAGGCCGAAGCGGCCGGCGATCGCCCCCATCTGCAGGTCGTCGGCGATCGCCACCCCGGCAAAGCCGAGCCGTTCCCGCAGCAGCCCGGTCGTGACCACGGGGGAGAGGGTGGCGGGAAACTCGGGATCGAGACCCGCGTGGAACACGTGGGCCACCAGCACCGCGTCCGCCAGCCCCCTCCCGATCAGCTCCCGGTAGGGGAGAAGCTCCTCTTCGTCCCAGGTGTCCGTGATGTCGGGGAGCCCCAGGTGGGAGTCGACCCGGGCACTGCCGTGGCCGGGGAAGTGCTTGAGGGCGGTGGCCACCCCCTGGCGGCGGTGGGCCTCGATGAAGAGGGCGGCCTGCCTCGTCACCACCTGCGGATCGGCGGAGTAGCTGCGCCGCAACCGCCCGATCACCGGGCAATCGGGGTTGCGGTCCAGGTCGACCACCGGGGCCAGGTTCAGGTCGATACCGCACTGCCGCAGCGTCCGCGCCGTCTCCTCCGCCTGCGCGCGGGATTCCCCCTCGTCGTCGCGCTCCCCCAACACCCGGGGCGCCGCCAGCGGCGGGAAGCCCGCCTCCTCCTTGAGGCGCCGCACCGCCCCTCCCTCCTGATCCACCGCGATCCAGAGCGGATGCGGCGCCGCTTCCCGCAGCTCCCGGGTCAGGGTCCGGAGCTGCTCGGGACCGGTGACGTTGCGCCCGAGCTCTCCGGTCGTGGCGTCCCGGTCGAACAGGATCACCCCGCCCAGACGGCCCGCGCGAAGCTGCCGGTCCAGCCGGGGATCGTCCGCCAGGTGCAACCCCCGGAAACCGCACAGCAGCATCGCCCCGATCCGGCGCTCCAGTGCCGCACCGATCCGCTTCACCGGACCCTCCCGGCCATCAGTCGTTCTCCCCGTCTCCCGGACCCTGCTCCAGCACCCTCCCCAGGTAGGTCCCGTACTCGTTGCCCTTCATGGCGGCGATCTGGCTTTGCAGCGTTTCCCGGCCGATCCAGCCCTGCCGGAAGGCGATCTCCTCCAGGCAGGCGATCTTGAGCCCCTGCCGAGCCTCGATGGTCTTGACGTACATCGTGGCGTCGGCCAGGCTCTCGTGGGTGCCGGTATCGAGCCAGGCGAATCCGCGCCCGAGCAGCTTCACCTGCAGCTGTCCGGCCTCCAGGTAGAGGCGGTTGAGGTCGGTGATCTCCAGCTCGCCGCGGGCCGACGGTTTCACCCGCCGGGCCATCGACGCCACCCCGCCGTCGTAGAAGTAGAGCCCGGTCACGGCAAAGCGGGAACGCGGGCGGCGAGGCTTTTCCTCCAGCGAGAGGACCTTCCCGGCGGAGTCGAATTCGACCACCCCATACCGCTCCGGGTCGAGCACCGGGTAACCGAAGACCATCGCCCCGGAGGTGAGCCGCCCCGCCTCGGTCAGCAGGCCGGTCAGCCCGTGGCCGTAGAAGATGTTGTCGCCGAGCACCATCGCCACCGGCTCGCCGGCGATGAAGGGTTCGCCGATCAGAAACGCCTCGGCCAGCCCGCGCGGGGTCTCCTGCACGGCATACTCCAGCGCCAGCCCGAAGGCGGAGCCGTCGCCCAGCAGGTCGCGGAAGCGCGGCAGGTCCTGGGGAGTGGAGATGATCAGTACGTCGCGGATACCCGCCAGCATCAGCACCGACAGGGGATAGTAGACCATCGGTTTGTCGTAGACCGGCAACAGCTGCTTGCAGACGGCCCGGGTGATCGGGAAGAGGCGGGTGCCATGCCCGCCGGCGAGGACGATGCCTTTCATGGAACGTGTACCTCCTGGTTGGGTTGAGCTGCCGGGGAGCCGGGCAAACGATCGAGCAGCAGTTCTCCGATCAGACCGGCGGCCCCGGCATAGGAGAAGGCCCCGCGGCCGACCCCCTGCCGGTCTTCCCACTCGAACACCGTGTGGACCCGCTGGTGTTTGCCGGCCATCTGGCGCAGCATCGACCAGCCAACGGCTTCCAGCCCGACCTGGAAAGCGGCCCGGGCCAGCCGCGCCCCGAACCAGTCCCACGCCCCCCCGTTCTGGTAGGAGTAGGGAGTGCGCAGCAGCGGATGGGGAAAGTACCCGGCGGGGAAGGGGGGCAGCAGGACGAACGAGGGATCGGTCAGGCCGAGTTCGCTCCGTTTCTCCTCCCAGGCGGCAAAGAAGCGCCGGCCCTCGTTCCGGTCGAGCAGGCCGGCCAGGATGGCCTCGGCGTTCCCCCCCACGGCCAGGATCTCCCCGGCCTCAGGCACGGGCCGGCTGCCCACCGCCCGGTGGATGCGGAAGTAGCCCCGCTCGGGCCGGTAGAGGACGGAACGGGTACGGAGGGCCAGCCCCTCCCGCCGTTGCCGCCAGCGCCGGGCGGCGACCCGCTCGCCCCGCGCCTCGAGCAGCCCGGTCAGGGTGTCGAGCGCCTGGAGGTACTTGGCCTGGACGTAGATGCCGCACACCGGTTGCGAACGGTCCGACCGGCTGAGGGCCCGGTCATCGGGGTACGACCGCTCGACGTCACCCCAGTCGGCGGTGAGCCCGCTGGTGATCAACCCGCACTTCGGGTCGCGGCGCCTCGTCCACACCCACTCCGCCGCCGCCATCAACCGGTCGATGATCCGCTTCCCCTGGAGCGGGCGTCCCAGCCATTCGTCGTGCCCCCGGGCCACCGCGGCCGCCGCCAGGATCAGAGAACTCTCCTGATCGGTGGCCACCGTGTTCTTGCCCGTCTTTCCCTGCCCGTCGAACCAGTCGACCATTTCGCCGTCCGGCCGCTGCACCGCCAGGAAGCGCTCCAGCACGCCGGCCAGGTCGTTCCAGGGGTAGAAGCGCAGGGCGTAGTCGATCAATGTCGCCGTGTCGCGGATCCAGACCTGGGGGTAGTCGGACCCCGGGGCGAACCCGACCAGTCCCCGGCCATCGCGAACCTCGCCGTTCCGCAGGCAGAGGCGGACCAGGTGCTGCTCCGCTTCGGCCCAGGGCTCCCCCGGGGAAAAGACCGGCAGCGACTGCCGGCGAAATTCGGCCGAAACCAGCGGCAGGAGCTCCAGTTCGGCCGTGGTGCCGCGCCAGCCCCGGCGCTCCCCCCAGAAATCGCCCTCCCGGACCAGGTCGAACCGGACCGAATAACGCCCCGGCGGAGCCGAGAAGAACACCGGCACCGTCATCTCGGTCCGTCCGCGCCGCGCCGCCTTCGGCAGGGCGAAGCGGCGGTTTTCCATCAGGCTTGCGGCTCCCGTCAGGTGGAAACTCAGGAAGAAGCGGTTCCGGGTGGCAATCACCCCGGCCGCCCGGTTGTCGACGGACACCCGCAGCGGGACGATCTCGCCCTGCACGCAGCGGATCACCGAGGGGGCCACGGTCAGCTCGACCGCCGCGGGCGGCGCGGACCGCTGGCAGCCCCCCAGGAACAGAATGACCAGCAGCCAATGGGCCTTTCTCATCGTGTCGCTCCTTCGGCAAAGGCCACCTGCACCCCGAGGGTGCGGGTTTCGGGCCCCAGTCCCATTTCGGCCAGGTTGAAAGTGGGTTCGACCCGGAATTCGAGCCATCCCTCCCGGAGATCGGCCAGGGGCACCAGGCAAGTCCCCGGCTGGCGGAATTCCAGCGACCGCAGGGGGTGGCCGCGAAAGGCCAGCGTCACCCGTTGCCTTCCCCCGGCAAGCCGGGCCAGGGGAGCCTGACAGGTCACGCTCAGGGGAGCCTTGGGACCGGCGGGAAGGTAGATGCCCGCCCGGGCCCCGCTCCAGTGGAAGCGGCCCTCCGCCCCCCGCTCCGCGTACCAGAGCCCATAGTCGTAGGCGGTTCTCGTCTGCCTCGCCCACTCCCGCGGGTGCAGCCGCTCGAAATCGAACAGGTTCCAGCCGACCAGCCACGCCACCAGCAGGGCGGCAGCCCGGCCCATCTTGCGGGGGGAGAGGGAGGCGACCGGAACGGCCGGAGGACCGCCGGCGGCAATGGCCCAGAACATCAGCAGGCACTCGGGAAACCAGAAGAAGTTGTTGAGCAGGAGGGTCGCCAGCTGGACGAGGAGGATCGTTTTGGCCGCTCCGCCGGGGGCGATGCGGACCAATCCGGCCAGGAAAACCAGGAACAGCAGGATGCCGGGCAGCCCGGTTTCGATCAGGATCAGCAAGTAGTGGTTGAGCGGGAGGTCCTCGAATGGGGGACGCCCTCCGTAGAGGTACTGGCGGTAGAAGAGGAAGTTTCCCGCCCCCACCCCCGCCAGGGGATGGCGCCGGACCATTCGCCAGCCGTCCGCCGCCAGGACCTGCCGGGTGTTCCAGAACCGCTGCGCGGCGATCGTCTGTCCCGGCTGCCGCACCATGTCGCCCAGGCTGTCGAAGCTCCTGACCAGGCGGTCTTTCAGGATCCCCCCGAAGACCATCACCAGCAGGATTCCCGCCGCCAGCAGTCCCCCGCGAACCAGCACGGACACCCTCTTGCTGGCGAGGAT
>Ga0209099_1004501_pt1 | contig 10553 bp, 12 predicted proteins | sample AD_JPNHW2_MetaG_FD_184430 | JGI IMG/M metagenome (GOLD analysis project Ga0209099, IMG submission 184430) | Active sludge microbial communities of municipal wastewater-treating anaerobic digesters from Japan - AD_JPNHW2_MetaG (SPAdes) (version 2) | ecosystem: Engineered > Bioreactor > Anaerobic...
GCTGCCACCTTTGCTGTTGGATCGCCGCTTGCTGCAATATCTGACATTGCCTTGAAGCGAGCTGCTTCGGCAGCATACTTTGCTGCTTCGATTTGTGCCTGTCCTTGCGCATACATCTGGTAATCATGTGTTGAAGCACAACCAGCTAACGCAACTACTGAAACTAAAATGATAGAAACACTTTTGATAATGTTCATGTTTTCTCTCCGAGATTATACTTTTATTTATCTCGAGGAAGAGTAAACCTGGCCCGACCTCCAGGAATCGAACAATATGTTGGTGCGAGGTCCAGGAATCGAACCTGGTTCTACTGCTCTTCAGGCAGCCGCTGGAATGACCACACTAGCTCACCTCGCAAAATCTTTTCATAATCTTGTTTTTCTATAATAACAATCTTTTTATCAGGATATGTTTTCATAACAATATCCATTTTTTCTCTATCTCTACCCCACCAGCGACCTTTTATTTCTAGGTATATGCCGTATTGCGGAAGATAAAAATCCGGTGTATAACATCTTGTTTTAGAATCCATTACATAATCAAATGTATGTTGATTTGTTTTTAGCTTCTGCCATTTGATATTAAGTTCTTCAAACTTTAGTGTAATATCTCGTTCCCAAGTCCCCTGAACTTTCTGGCCGGCAATCTCAAACCATTTACATCTGCCGCCCTTATTATTGATAGACTTAGATAGACTTATCTTTCTTTTGGATTCCTCTGTTTGCGGATGTCCCGGACGACCCTTAGTTGCTAAGGAAACCGCAATAGCATTTTCGGCCACCCTTGCATCTGTTTCCTTAGAAAGCCCTTTGTTCCATGCGGGTTTGCCTTTTTTATGGCCGCCAAGCGAGACGCCGGGCTCGGTATGTGCCCTGTAGATATGAGATGTAGTGGCCTGTCTGCTAGAGAACGATCGCTCACAAAGATTACATATCCATTTATTACTAAATTGCCGATAGTTCATAATTATATTTATGACAGGCGCTATGACCACATCAGCTAAAGTCGGATTGTTGGCGAGTCGTCAGGGAGTCGAACCCCGGCCCTCAGTTTTGGAGACTGATGTGCTACCGTAACACTTATGACTCATAATAGATTCGGAGTAGGATGCAAACGATTCCCCCTTGGAACTTGCTATACTCCTGCTTAGGTATTGTGTGGCCACACAATACTCTACATTTGTTTTATAGAAGTTTACAGGGATTCGAACCCCGGTCGCCCTCTGGGAAGGAGGGAGTGCTGCCACTGCACCATAAACATATAAAAATCTGGCTCCGCACAGTGGAATCGAACCACTCTAACCATTGATTAACAGTCAAGACCATGCACCTTGCTCGGTTTCTGCGGAATTGTTTTGTCTGATGTATATAGGAATCGAACCTAGTCTATGCTCCTAGTCGAAGCCTACAGCCACTGGATACATCAATACTCTGGCAGTGTATATAGGTTTCTAACCTAGTCTTCGTTCCGCAACAAGGATTGAAGTCCGCACGGAGATACACTATTGTTTGGTACCCAGTGTAGGAGTCAAACCTACAACCTATCGCCTATCAAGCAATTGCTCTATCATTGAGCTAACCGGGCATAACTTACCATACAATAAAGTCCGAAAACAATATTGCTGCATTTTTTCTTTTTACTACTAATTCCTTAACTCTAACAACCGCATCATTTGTGGTAAACTTGTCTATAGGAATTAAAGCTATTTCTTTTAGTTCGGGAATATATAACGCAATTAAATCTATGTTATCTGAATTATAAGATCTTCTAACAGTGTTACTATGAGGATCATGCATCTTAAATGTCACTCTATCGTTGTCATTTAATAAGCGATCTTCGATTATAGAGTCGCTATGGGTCCAAACCCCATATCTACTGCTGGAACAACTGAATGCCCTAATAGCAGGTGTTTTCGTTTAAACTACGCGAATATTTGTGTGAGGCCTCACACAATTACGAAATCTTGCCCTTTAGGACATTTACTGTCTCTTCTTCGGGGATCTGATCATATCGCGGAATGTTAGGATCTACACGACCATGCTCCCAACGATAAATCATATCTTGATATGTGTCAAAATGCTTTCCGGCTTTTTCTAAAGCTTCCTTATCCAGATCGCTAAATGTAGAAGCAAACTCTACGCGCCTATTTCCACGACTAGATTCAAACAGATGGTAATAGAATTTACCTTTTTCTTTACCACTATTGCGAGATACATCATCGACAATAGTCTTAACAAGACGCCAATCTTCTTTGGGCTTAAACTTGAACCAGTTAAACATTTTGATACTTTCTATTTGGAGCGGATGGCGGGAATCGAACCCGCACCTTTAGTTTGGAAGACTATGATGCTACCACTGACACCACACCCGCATATTCGTGCCACGCATTTATAACGCGGCGTCCTGACTTCCGCGACTTACGGATAACCTACTGTTTTACAACAGATTTGCATGATCAAGGCCCGGTTATCTATCTTATGTTCTGTAGAGTAGTGGATATGGTTATAATACATCTCATACTCTAATGTTTCTTAGACCGTTACAGCAGTCCAAATCATCACATTCGTGCCCTTCACCAACTTGCGGTTGATGGAGGTCGACTGGACGAAGATGTTGTACTGACCGTGCTGGCCCGGAGCAAGTTTTACTTCACCGTAGTGCGGCAAACCAAGCAAATCTCGTGCTGCGAAACCGCTGTAGACAGCGCCCGTAATCTTGTCACGGATGGCGATCTGCTTGTATTCTTGCACAGTTTCGGTCTTGCTCAGTTCATAGAACGCGCAGCCCTTGGTAAAGGTAACACCTTGCGCAAGCACAAAGTCCTTGATTTAGACACCGTCGTTCTTCGTATCAACCACATACACATCCACTTCCTTGGAAATATCAACCAGGGCGGCCTTCACTTCATTCAAGGTGGTAGTGCTCATGTCGGCGTAGAACTTGTCAGTGCTGGTTGCACCAGTGGAGCGAGCAGCGTAGAAACCACGCATAGCCGACTTGGTAGCAACAGTTGCTTGCTGAACACCGCGTTCGGTTTGTTCCCATTCCAGGATGTTACCTGCCGGGAGACCCATTCGAACCAGAGGAGCCTTGTCGCCCTTCGGAACACGGAAGACGAAAGTCCAACGATCAGTTGCCTGAAGCGACTTGATGCGTTGCGCCAGTTGCGGACCCTTGGTGTTTGAAGCATTGTCCTGGCCGTCAGTAACGACCATAACCATGAACGAAACTTCAGGATCAGCTGCGTCAGGGACGCTTTCCATTTGGTCGATAAGCATCATCACGCTGTCGAACAGCGGAGTGCAGTTACCGTCTGCAATGTACGAAGTCAGCGGCTTCAGCGCCGTAACATTCGAATTCTGAACATCCCAGCGGTTTTGCGCAGGGCGACCAGTTCCACACTTAATGACACTTACAATAGTGTCAATGTTGAACGAGCCGGCTTCTTCCTTAATGGAAGCGATGTTGTCGTTGTAATCGCGGGCTGCTGCATTAGCAATCATGCTCATGGAGCCGCTATGGTCACGACTAATACCAATGTAGTTCTTCATGTGTACCTTTCAGGGTGTGTAAGTTGAGCACTAAGTATTACATGCAGTCTCAACCTTGTCAATGGTGCCGCCGGCGGGAATCGAACACCGGACCTACTCCTTGTAATGGAATGTAGATTGCTGTATGTATCCTTGCCAGGATCACCTTTTTAGTTGTGCTACCTTTACACTACAGCGACATTTTGAAGAGACCTTTTTTTATCCTTATATAATTTAGTGATGTGGAAAGGTCAAAATTGGCCCGCTAGGCTTATATATGTCAATAGAAAACAAGTGGAAGCGGTTTGATGGTGGTCTAGAGGAAATATATCCTAGGGATCTCTGTCCGGACCGTTGTTTGGTGGGTTCGCCCGGCATCGAACCGGGATCTCGCTGCTTAAGAGGCAGGACTCTAGCCATTTGAGTTACAAACCCGTAAACTTGGCATCCTGTATGGGAGTCGAACCCATCTTCTCTGCTTGAAGGGCAGGTCACCTCACCCGAAGTGGAACAGGACATTGTATGGTGGCTCCGTAAGGAATCGGACCTTCGTCGCGCGATTATCAGTCGCGTGCTCTACCATTGAGCTACAGAGCCATGTCTTAGATAAGTTGTTCAGCAAGACTTGCTGATAACATTATCATAATCATGATTAAGTTGAATGCTAAAAATTCCATATTGTGCTTTCTGTTATGTGTTATATTGGTCAGAGTACCAAGAATCGAACTTGGGCTTCCACGCTCCGAAGGTGGGATGATACCATTTCATTATACTCTGTAATTCTGGTCAGGGTAGGTAGAATCGAACTACCGCTTCCACGCTCCAAAGGTGGGATGATACCATTTCATTATACCCTGAAATGTGCTTGATATCCGTAGTGTCGAATCAGGATCTTATATACATCAATCAAGCTTTTTGTGGTGCTCCGTGAGAGAATCAAACTCCCGCATCTGGACTACAAAACCAGCATTCTATCACTAAACTAACAGAGCTAAAAACTTTTACCTTCCTTATAAAGCTGTCTTCGATAATGTCTTCCATTACCCTTATTCTTTGCTTTATAAGTCGATGACTGACTGTGACAATTTGGACAAAGAAGTTCTAAATTCTCTTCCTTATTATGGTCACTGTTACCATCTTTATGTTCTAATTCAAGAGTTATGGGTTGTTCTCGCCAGGTATCATTCAAACATCCGGCGCATTTACCATTTTGCTTCTCAAAAAAATATCTGCGTAACCAGCCTGGCGTGCCGCTAATTCTTGTACTTTCTCCCGATAATTTCCATTCAGCTACACGCTGTTCATATTGGAAATCGTTAGCGCATTGCCGTGAACAAAACAAATTAGCACTTGTGCCATAAGTTCTTTTATCATTTCCGCAATGAGTACATTTGATGAGTGCCATAGCACATTGTAACACAAATATTTACAAATTCAAAACAGAGAACACATTTGGTTTCATTTACAGTAAATTTTTAGTTGCTGTAGGTTCTCTTTAAAGAAGGTGTTTGGGTATCGTAGAGTTGTTATAAGCAACGTTATACCTTACCTAAACTGTGAAAAGTATTTATGAGGGTAAGCTCGATACTCTTCACATAACTGGCGACGCAGAAGGGACTCAAACCCTCGTCGGCCTCCTAGACAGGGAGGTGCATAATTCGCTATGCTACTGCGCCATGAATAAATCAGTGTTCGTTTTATTTTCAATTAAAAGTTGATTTTTGTGGATTGCTGAATGAACACTTTAGAAAATGGTGGAGGCCGGGGGTATCGAACCCCTCTAGACAAGATGCTTGCAAGGCAACTCCGCAGCCCTCTGCTGCCCCCATTATAGGATTGGAGAACTTTCATCTCCGCCCACCTGCTTCCGCGGGGGCATATACTTACATTAAATTCAGGACTACCGTACGATAGTTGCGTCTCGAAAGGGCGAGTTTTAACAAACCATACTTCGCGTTAAAACCAATGCCTGCCTTTTGAGGGGCGGCGGCGCTACTTGGGACTCTATTTTTCAATGACTCTGAAATTTTTGCTTTAGTCTCGGCACTTCTTGGTTTGCCTTTTCTGGCATTAGAAATTTTTTGCTTGGTCTCTACCGTATGAGTTTTTCCAGTATTGATCTCAGATAAATGTCTTCTACGATCCTCGGACATTACAAATGATTTATTTGCTTGTCTAAGTTTTTCTTTGGTTTCTTCGGAATGTGAAAAGCCCGGTAATCTTCCCCGACCACCAATGCCTCCACCACCTGTTTCATTTATCCTATTTGCCCAAATTCTATTACCAAAATCGTCTGCAGATGTTGTAATTTTCCAGAAGTTACTATAGTATCTCCCGGCATTATCAATATCGCTCTTTGATTTAGATTCAAGAATAATTTCTGTCTTTAAGTCCGATCCATAACATTTGATATGTTCTAGCCAATCTATGCCCGATCCTACATATTTCAGCGGATCTTGTTTAGTCTGACCGAGATATCTTAGTCCAGTGACATTATGAATTTTTACATAGAGATAGTAGGTGCTCATACACTTATTTATCTCTTTTAGCCCTCCGTCTATCCCGAAACTTGGTGGGCCCTGATAGATTTGAACTACCGAAACCATTAGGTGCCTGCATTCACATCGCAGGTGAGTTTGTCCGCTTCCCTAAAAGCCCATAAACTTGGTGGGTGTTATAGGATTCGAACCTATTCAGCCTGTGGCGCCTGTTTTACAGACAGGTGAGGATCTCCAACTCCCCGGCACACCCATTATTCATGTGCGTAGTAATGCTTTCTCCATTCCTCTCCAATATGATCAGTAACTGACTTTATTGGTAACTCTGCACCTTCGTGTATGAGTCTATGATGGTTTGGGCAAAGTATTGTTAGGTTGCTATTATCGTTGGTTCCGCCTTTTCTTTTGGGAACTATGTGATGAATATCACATAAGGCATCTTTCCAGCCACATACACTACAACCTATATTCATTCTTCTAATCAATTTAGTAACTGTCCTACTCGACATATCTAAAAGATTGTTCGGTATTTTTGTACCTTGACTATTTTTCTTTCCTCTACTTCGTTGTGTTTCTTCTGTCATAGAATGTTTATTATTCCATACAACAGTACAACGCAAAGAACAGAATCGCTGATTAGAAGTTTCATTACTACATGTTTCACATTTTATCATTGCTGTTGTCCTCTGTAAATATTTATACAGACTGTAACAACAATGCATATATTCTTGTAAGCACTGTCTGCGGCGTTTCAGCCCATCTCAGATCAATGCTTATCGTAAAGTACACAACAGATCATTCAGCGGTAGTTAGCGCCTGAAGTGGATATGCACTTTACGATCCGGTTCTGACTCTCCGCGTTACCGCCACGGATTTTATACCCCGAACACGCCCTTTCGACCCATGTTTTTTACAGTGCAGGCCCAGGAACTCGTTTCCTGTATCTTCACACTATCCTACCACTAACATTGGTTCCCAACTCTGTTGGGGCCAACAAAAAAGCCGCTTAGTTTCCTAGCGGCTTCCTTTTGTAAAGTTTCTAGACTTGTTAGGTTCTAGACTCCTTATAGAAGGAAGCCATCTTAATAGGATCTTGTTCATTATTTGTACTAAACCCGACCCAATAACCGGCGCAGAGGCGCTTGGAGGCTAAAGCCACCATATGCATCGCGTTCAGTTGTTTCAAGTTAGCAAACATTTTTATATCCAAAAATCCAAAGTTAAGTTCATTTGTGCGAAGACACCCGTCTTCACAAAGTTATTTATCATCTGCGTAAAAAACACTGCATAAACAGTTCTTTTTACTACCTTGCCGCAAGTTTAACAAGTTATAGTTAATCTGTCAAGTCATTCAAGTTATCTTCTAATAGACAAATATATTGCTTGCGACAAAGTTATTTATCATCTGCGATTCTAGCACCTTTTTAGATCGGTGTCAAATCGCCAAATTCTTTATTGTAGTGATTGGTCAGTGGCACTGGCCTCTCCTATATACAACTATGCAAGCTTGTGCATCATTGACTAATGTAACATCGTTTTAGTTAGGTGTCAACCCTCGGATAACGGGAAGCTTTCTAAAGGGTTCGCGTCCTACTACCTATCACCATAAAACGAGCGGTCCATCACCACATGCACCGGGTGGCGGTTCTCAGAGGATGGTAACATAAACTGTTACACCTTGCTATCCATGAGATGTCCAGGGAATCTTATAGACTGGAGCCTACTCTGTGTGACCTATTCACCAGTTGCGACCCATATAAGACTATGTTAAAAAATGCGTAGAGGGCGGGTGCCTACGGCATACCCTTCATTCTACATAAGCCATACGCTGCGTCATTGGCCTTACTATATATGTATGCCGACCTATTGTCGACTATCCAATTATGGTCCTGGCGGAGGAGGTTCCGAAACTACAATATATGCAGTCTTGATTTCTTCCGATGTACCCATTGAGTTAGAAACTGCTAGACGAACAGTGTACGTTCCTGCTGTATCAAACGTATATACCGGATTAGCAATAGTATCGTCAACAGTTGTATCGTTATTGAAGTCCCATGCATATGTTCGTGCATCAGTAGATAGGCTTGTGAATGTAACTTCAAGTGGCGCAACTCCAGATGTAACAGAAGCACTAAAGTCAGCCACAGGAGGCCATTCTAGAACTGGTAAGTCTGCTGCAATATCTGCATACCCAGATGGAACAGGTCTTGTACCTGCCTGCACTTCTGCAAGGATTTGATAACATGCTACCCAAGTATTATCGCGGAGCGTTACACAGCATACAGCTTCTTGCTGAAACTTAGGAATAATAGATGTTGCATATGTACATGTGGCAAAGATACTTGAGTAATTTCTTGTTGCTGCAAAATCATCTAAACTCTTCATTACATCATCTGTAATAGATTTCCGAAGTGCTGCATTTGCTGCTGCTGTGTTTGCATCAATTTCTTCTTGGGTTAATGCATAAACTTCCCATGTTTGATACCAAATTCCGTCTTCGGCGAGAACAGGAGTAATTTCTTGTACACCTTGCGTTATCGAATCATATGTAGGTTGAACAACTTCTGCATAGTAAGGATATCCAAGATAGTTTAAATCCGGTGTACCTTCTGGAAAAGAAGTTGTAGGATATAGTAACTGAATATCATAAACAGTCAAAACTGCTAGTGTATTTGTATCAATGTATTTCATGTTTACCTTTTAAGCTGCATTATTTGGAAAAGAACGGCCAGTTCCCCATATTATACGAAGAGCTCCAGATCCGTTTGTGAATTGGCCACCACCGCCATAATTGCCACCGCCTGAAAAACTTCCGTTGGATCCACCAGAACCGCCACCACCCGGACTGCCGTCGCTGCCTATATTTCCACCGCTGCCCGCCGAGCCGTTTGCGCCTTGACCCAATAATCCCACGCCACCGCCGCCGCCACCGGATTGTCCAGTATCGCCCGAGCCGCCGCCGCCTCCGCCGCCGCCTGTGCCATTGCTGCCCGAATTACCTGTGTTATTACCGCCGGCGCCGCCGTTGCCCGTATATCCACCGGCGCCACCGTAACCACCTTCAGGGCCGCCGCCGTTGCTGCCGCCGGAGCCACCGCCGTCGCCTGCAAATCCACCAGTATTAAATCCCGCTACCAAGGCACTACTTATAAAGTATGTGCTGGCACCAACAACAACTGTGTAGGATCCGCCAGGCACCACTGATATGCTATTTTTCCACCCCAGGCCACCACCGTTGTTTGATCCACCGCGACCTACAGCTACAACACACACAGATGTAACACCTGCTGGTGCAATCCAACTAAAAGTCCCTTCTGTGGTGTATACCTGCTCACCCGGTGAGGCAGATTTGAAATAATTCATTGCTCTTACGCCAAACATAAGATATCCTTAATAGTTTTGTCCACCAATGAATCCAAACCAATTTACTCCGCCATCATATGTTACTAATGTAATAATGTCAATTTTACCAGAAGTAGAAGATAAGGTTGGAGCAATAGCTCCGGGCCATTTTACCGCTACAGGCCATGTAATCGAAAACGGAGTTGCTCCCTGTGTAATGAACAATGTCATATTATACAGTCTTCCGGTTACCGGAACATTCTGAACAGATAATCCAGTGTTTGCAGTAAGTGTAAATGCAAAATTATTACCGAGGCGGCAATTCACTGTAGTTGCGGCTGCTGAAGATATTGTTACCATTTCTTCAGTATAAGACTTGTAAAAGTCCGACGAGCCGTGAACTGCTGAAGCTGCTACTCCTGGGCGAAATTCAATCTTACCTGCATTATTTGACCCCGATCCTGCTCCTGCGGATAATACAATAGCACCGGCTGTGGAACTCGTGCCAGTTGCTGCACCTGCTGTAAGAGTTACACTTCCAGCAGTTGCACCTGTATTCACAGCGGAGCCAGCAGTAATCGTTGCATTACCTGCCAACAGATTATTCGATAAAGAATTTCCGCCGACTAATCCTATGTTATCAAGTGATACAAGAGAAATAGAACTACCCGGCTGTTGGGTCACTACATATGATAGTGTCCCATTACCTACGCCTTTTAAGTTAAGCATTATACAATCTCCGTTGTCGATACAACAAGTTGCAATCCACCTCTCGGCACGGCGGATGTGGTATCATCTATTTTCCACAGATTACCGCTGGAATCGAATCCCAACGATGTATTACTGTATCTATCAAAATTCGCTGCCGAAGTTAATGTCGGCCCGAACGGTACAACATTTGCTGTCAGTGCCGATGCAACAACGGTTGATTGCGGCACGCTAATTACACCATCGGTGCCGGAAATAACTCTATTACCTAATGATTTTGTTGCCTTTCCTGCATATCCAAGATCTGTCATGGTTACGAAATCGCTGGTAGATCTTACATTTCCTGTTGTTTGTGCAACAAAGAAAATTGTATTTGAACTATCGCCAACAGAAGTAATATCTGTGACTGCTGTCGTCGATGTTTGTGATTTCAAAGCAATAGTTTTGCCCGATAGCCCTAAATAGACATTGTACG
>Ga0209099_1004502_pt1 | contig 10551 bp, 12 predicted proteins | sample AD_JPNHW2_MetaG_FD_184430 | JGI IMG/M metagenome (GOLD analysis project Ga0209099, IMG submission 184430) | Active sludge microbial communities of municipal wastewater-treating anaerobic digesters from Japan - AD_JPNHW2_MetaG (SPAdes) (version 2) | ecosystem: Engineered > Bioreactor > Anaerobic...
AAGCGAAAAATGCCTTACAACTTGCCTGAATTTTACCTCTGAAATCTTTGCACGGTTGACATACTTGTTTTTCATGATCTTGACCTCGTTTACAGCTTACTACTCCTCGCTGTTCTAGTCAAGACCCTAAAATTTTTCCGCTTCGATTTCTTTACCGTAGAGTGTTTTCCCGTGAAAAGCATTTTTTGTGAGAACTGCGATCTTTAAATCGGGAATCAGCAAGTGTTCGGTATGCTCAGGGCGCATCGGGCAGCGGCAAAAATAGCAATCATGCCCGTTTTCAAGTGTCCGCTCCCCGATCTGACTGATTAAAACTTCAGCGGCGGTGCCCGCGTCGTCCTCGACTAAAAACAACTTGTCGCACAATGTCGCTACGGTGTCGGAATAAAACATCAAACCTTTCGGAGTTACGCCGGATAAAAACCGATCTTTACGCCTGCCCCGCCCCTCACTTATCGGAATAAACTTGCTGCAAAACCGGTTTGCAAACTTTCTTATCTTTCTGATATCCAGCATCTTGACGCCGTACTTCTGTTTAACAGCCGAAAAATCGCCCGCAGAAGCGATGTCTCGGTAGACAAGCGTATATTCCGCCGATATCTCGCTGAAGAGTTTTGTGATCGCAGCGGAATTACTGCGCAGCTTTTCTCTGTCCCAAAACTGCCCGATATTAATGATGTTTTCAATGATGCCAGCGGCTTTCGGTTTTACGATATGAGGTGGTGTCGCGTCCAGAATAATAGCGTTTTTCCGGGAGCAAATCAAGCCGTCGAGCGAATCGGGATCGGACGAACAGTGTATCAACTCGCAGTCGAGTCCGTGTATGCTTAATTTTTCGGCAATCTTTTTACACAGCGTAGATTTACCTGTTCCGGGCCCGCCCCAGATAAGCATCACATGAGGCACTTCATCGAGCCCGTAAAGCTCCGGATAAAGGGAATAAAAACCCTCGCTGCTGTTCGCAGCAGCAAAAAAATCGAGAGATTCAGCCATAAGATTTCCTCCGTCGTATGTATTGCGGGCGATTGTACTATTGCAATATATGCCCATCGGAGGGGTTTTGATTATCTTTTCGGGTTAAAATATTGTCTCAATAACTTTGCTGCACACCTGCGGGGAATAGCGCCAGTTCGTTATCCGTCCTTCTGTGATATAATACTCGGTCGGTATAAAACCCTGTTCATCGAAAAAACTGTCTACGATAATCAATTTAACCTTCATCTTCTCCGGAATGATGTTTTTAATAAAAACGCTCGCCGACTGACCGATTTTAATGCCGTCCTTTTTTTCGGCAAGACCTGCGAGATTTGGCGTAAGTTCAACAAATACCCCGTAATCCTCAATGGAACGAATGATACCCGAGACCGTCTGACCCGGGCTGAATTTTTTAGCATTTTGCTCCCAAGTACCCAGCAGTTCACGATGAGTCAGGCAGACCCTCCCCTCGATATCGGTACCTCGAACTGCAACAAAAAGGTTATCCCCTGACCTGATCCGATCGGAAGGATGAGAAATGCGAGAAACGGAAATGCTGTCAATGGGCAGCAGTGCAACAACTCCACACCCAATATCGCAAAAGGAACCGAAATTTTCATTGTGCGTCGCAATCGCAGGGACGATGTCTCTGGGTTCAAGTTTTGATATGTAATCTTTGACGCATTCATCCTGCGCCCGCCTTCTGGATAATACGGCGACCGTTTTTCCGTCTCTCTCGGTGAAACCGATGACTTTGAAGCAAACCGGTTTATTGACCCGTGAGATGACTGCGATGTCCTTGACCTTCCCTTCTGCGATGCCTAATGCCGCTTCCTCGCGCGCAATCACTCCCTGCATACACCCCAGATCCACCGTCAGATCATGGTCGCGGCCGCACATCACAGCTCGGGCTTCTACCGTTCGGCCGCCGCTCAAAGCCCATTCAAGTCCGCTGCGTGAAAAAAGTGCCGCCCGGTTTTGCGGCGTATTGATCAACTGTCCCTCGGGATAGAAATTCCTCATAATGTACACCTCCGTCATATTCTCAAGAAAATATATGACGGGATGTCCCAACTCATAACCGATAAAAAGAAACAGGCCGCTTCAGCGGCCTTAAAAATGTCATTCCGAAGCACAAAAGCACCCCTTGTGACTCTCCTGAGGAATACGCCTGATAAAAGCCATGGATATGCCACGCTCAAGATGGCAGATCAGAGCAAATTTTCAACAATCCACTTTGCAACGCCATCGTTGTCGTTGGTGTCGCAGATTTCATCGGCTGCCGCTTTGGTTTCGGACAAGGCGTTATCCACCGCGACTCCGATTCCCGCACCTTTTAACATCTCCGCATCGATATCAGAATCACCGAACGCAACCGTCTGTTTCAGATCAATCATAAACTTACCGGTGATTTTTTTCAGTGCGTTTAGCCTATCAGCGTTTTTTTGTGTAATCAGTGCCGCATTCGGAGATAGAAATAAATTCATCTCGGGCCCTATGCAGTCGGAGATATCATAATTGTCGTATTCGTCGAAAATCAATCGAATGCGCTGAATGTCGTATTCCGGCAGTTGTTCGAGCGTACAGGGTGCCATTTCTCCCGTCAAGATCGTCTTTAAATTCCCTTTAAAATAACTGTACGGCTCTAAATAAATACCACACGCGGCTTTTGGGTATCGTTCAAGCACTCTTTTAATCGTCAGTATGCCCGCCGAAAAAGGAATCAAGTTTTTTTCGATCAGTTCACCGCCGACATAGATCAATGCTCCGTTATAAAGCGCCATCGCGTCACAGGGTAGGTCTTCTAAAAACAGACCCATTTTACGCGGCGAGCGTGCGGTGATGTAAGCGATTTTCATGCCCGATTGTGCGCACCGCCGGATTACATCGGCGCTTGTGTCGGAGATAGTTTTGTCGGAACGCAGTAAAGTATCATCGAGGTCGAAAACAAGCAGTTTATAATACATATAAATCCCTGCGCAAAGATGCGATCTTTTTTCTTCGAAATTATGCATCTTTTATTTAAACGTTCTTAAATAGTCGGTTCGTCCATCATCCTGATACGGCGCTCGTGGCGCTCACCGCCATCGAAACCGGTGTTTAAAAAAACTTTGACCATCTCAAGCGCGTGCTCGACCGTGTTGGTCCTGCCGCCAAGACAGAGGATGTTTGCGTTGTTGTGGCGGCGGCACATCTCGGCGCTGCAGACACTCTCACAGTTCGCCGCACGGATGCCTTTGAAACGGTTCGCCGCAATGCTGATTCCGATGCCGGTTCCGCAGCAGATGATTCCCCGCTCGCATTTGCCTGATAAAATCTGCTGTGCGGCCAGCTTGGCATAAAGGGGATAATCCACCGACTCGGCGGAGTTGGTACCACAGTCGATGAATTCATAACCGTTTTCTTTGAGCCATGCTCCGATAGCATTTTTTAATTCATATCCGCCGTGATCCGATGCGATGACAATCATAATGACCTTCCTTTAACTATTTTTTAACTTCTCCCGCTCCGCTTGCGACAGGCGGAGATAGACGGGGTTGATGTTTCCAAAATCAATCGGTGTTTCCTTTTGCGCGGCGGCTAAAATTCCGTCGGCAATAATAAAACGTTTTTCTTCAGGGGCTAATACGGCATTCGGGATTTGTTCGAAACAGAGTTTTGCGCCGTCGCCAGACAATGCAACCGGCTTTCCCGCAAGTTCGTCGCGCAATTGAACAATCGTTAACGCGCGGTCGGGCGTCAAACGCTTCAAATCGTCGAACAACGCGTTATAGACCTGCCCGCAGCGGGCGTCGAAGGCCGGGCAGAGCAGTGTTTTCTCCCCCGCTCCGTTCTCGGCTAACGCCGCAAGCGACGACACCGGGATGACACCGATGTCCGCACCCATGGCAAGCCCTTTGGCAGTGCTGATCCCGATTCGTACACCGGTGAATGAACCAGGGCCGACCGTGACCGCAACCGCGTCAATCTGCTTCATGGTTAATCCGCACTGCTCAAGACACTCAGCGACCATCGGCATCAGAGTTTGAGAATGTGTCAGGCCGTTGTTGGTGAATCTTGAAACCAATATTTTGCCGTTATCGCCGATTCCGACGGCTGCGGTGGAAGTGGAGGAGTCGATTGCAAGAATTTTCATGCTTTTTCGTCCTCTGTAAATTGGATAAACACAAAAATCCGCTCGTCGAGTGTCGTACCCTGCGATACAACGATTTTATACAACGGCTGCGGGATTAAATCGATAATATTTTCGCTCCATTCAATCAGCGTCACCGAATCAGGCTGACCGGCGACATCGAAATAACCGGTGGAATAAAGACCATCGAAATCATTGATGCGGTACATGTCAAAATGATTGACAACCAGCCGCCCTGAATACCGATTCATAATTACAAAAGTCGGGCTGGTGACCGTCTCGGGGCATCCGAGCGCTTTTGCAAGCGCTGAAGTGAAAGTGGTTTTACCGCTGCCGAGATCACCGAAAAAGGCGATTACCTCGCCGCCGCGCAGTTCTTCGGCGAACTTTTGCGCCAGCAATTCGGTTTCTTTTTGGTTTTTCGCGACGAATTTCCCGCGCAACCCCTCACCTGCTTTCGGTGAAATTTTACCATAAACATCGCCTGAATGTCAATCGAGTGAAGACATAAGCGAGGTGATTCAGGCGCGGCCTTTTTGTCAATGTGAAACCCGCCCGCTCCGGATGGGAGCGAGCGGCAGCGGTTTCTGTCATCCTAAGCAGCATGCCGTATACGGCACACAAGCGAAGGATTTCGGTTTTATAAAAATTGAACTTTATCGGCTGGTAACTGTGCTTGATACCTCGGAATTCATGCGGCTCTGCGCCATCAGCGCCTCCGAAGCCTTGGATTCGGGTGGCAATAGACGATCAACACATTCATAGTTAATCCCCCCGTTTAATTTTGCGACCGGATTTAGCAGTTCGCAGCTGCCTTTTATATATTTATCATCGCAAGGCGCAAAAGCACTGCTTTTCCAATATACTATGACAGCCCCCATATTTTTTCCGGTAAAGGTATAACACGCCAAAACCGCGGCAAAAATAGTTGTGTGATAAGCGTCAAACTTATGCACTTGTCCGGAAGACAATCCTGTTGGGAGCGTGAATATCAATGAGCGTCAAACGAGGGGACATCTATTACGCCGATTTGAGCCCGGTCGTTGGATCGGAGCAAGGCGGAATCCGTCCGGTGTTGATCGTCCAAAACGATATCGGAAACCGATTCTCCCCGACCGTCATCGCGGCGGCTATCACCAGTCAGCGTACGAAGGCCAAATTACCGACGCACATCGAGTTGGATGCCGAGGACTGCGGACTTTCAAAGAATTCGATTATCTTGTTGGAACAGATCCGCACCATCGATAAACAGCGGCTGCGTGAACGTATGGGCCGATTGAACGACTTCTCAATGCAGAAAGTCGACCACGCGCTGAGCATCAGTTTCGGACTCGCCGAAACTCAGGAGGCTGACTACAGCCTGAACGGCGTAGCATTATAATATTGATTTTTATTTAAAAAGTAGAAAATCTACTTTTTAAAACGCATCATAGACGCGTATAAAAACGCGCAATCGTTTTTACAAATCAATATTTTACGACTTTTCACGGCGGTGAAACCGCCGTCCCCATTGCAATACAACGGGGTTAAAAGATCGAATGAATTCGATCTTCTAAATGAAAATAATATAACAAATCAGGTCACCCCTAACGGGTGGCCTGATATTTTTATATCTGCGACGAGTGCTTTTTGAAAAAATCCACTTTGGGCTCGAGGAACACGAATTGATGGCCGGGTTTCACGAAAAAGTTCAGCGGTTCGAAAATGTACTGCCAGTCCCAGATGCTTTCGTCCACCCGCAGATAGTCACGGATCATTTCGCAGCCCGACGGCGCAATGGGATGGAGTAATGCTGCCATCACTCGGACGATATGAAACGAATCGATCAAGAGCTGATCGATATCCGCCGGGTTCTCGGATTTGCAGCGCACCGACCAGTCCTTATTGGCGTCGCGTACATAAATGTTTAAAAGCTCGAAAATCTTATCGAAGCTGAGTTCGGACATAAACTTTTCGTACTGCAAAATGACCTCGTCGGATTTTTGTTTGATTTCGTCGCTGACAGCACCTGAGGGGTATATGCCTTCCTCATATTTTTGAACTGTGTAAAAGCAGGAGCGCACCAGACGGTTGAAGACGTTGGTGAGCAGATTTCCCTCGTTTAACACGGTGTCGTAACCCTCTTGATTCGGGAACAAAAACGGCTTCGGCTCGAATCCGATGCTCCGCTCCGCCATGCTCGCGTTCAAAAAGTGCATGCGCAGTTGTTCGGAAGTGTAATAATCCAGCAGCTGCGATGCTTTTGGGGGCTTGATCTCCCCGCTGCTTGACGCTTTTGTCTTTCCGTACAGTAGATGGTGATTCGGAACAATGACAGGTAAGCGGATTGAATTCCCTAGCAAATAAAACAGGATAATCTCGGCGATGCCGTAAAAATAGATATTGTCTTCACCGATGAACTGATACACCTGCGCATCGTCGGATTTCCACCATTTTTCCCATTCCCTGCCCTCAGTGCCGTCATCGAGCACCGCCTTGGTAAACGAAATCGGCGCCCAAAGGGACTCCGGCCACACCCAGAAGGTCAGATTCGAGGTCTCTTTGACATCGGGAACGGGTACGCCCCATTTGACGTTTCCGGAGAGCCGGAACGGGACGAGGGTCTTTCCGGTGCGATAACGCATACCATTTGCGGATAACACTGCGACTGCTTTGTCCCTACATTCCAGATTCTCGACAACCAAAGCGACAGAGGCCTTTTGTTCCTCCTCCGAAAATTCAAAAGGCGGCATACCTTCGAGCGATTTAACTTGTTCGACCAGTTCTTTTTTGATATAGATGCAGGGCTTTTTCAAAAACTCCCGGATAACATCAGTCAAGACCTTGCGGCAGCAGGGCATTTTTGACCAATCCTCCAGCGCCTTTTCCATCACTTTTTGATAGGCGGGGAGATTGATGAACCAGTTGCTGACCGGAACCTGCACCGGGGGTTTGTTTGATAATACACTGATCGGCGCAATCAGTTCCGAAGGACTATATTGGTGCCCGAGTGCGCACTCGTCGGCATAAGCAATTTCGGATTTGCACCCCTGAATCGGGCAGCGCCCTGTGACTTGTCTGCCGTTTAAAAAAACCTGCTTTTCCTCGTCGAAAAACTGGAGCGTCGATTCCAATTTTAATTTTTTATCTTTGTATAACTGATTGAAAATTTCAGCGGAAAGCGCAGTATGGATTCTGCCGCCCTCACCGAGCGCGGATGCGCCGAAAAGGTTTAAGGAAATTTGATATTCGGAAAGGGTCTGAGCTTGATTGTCGTGGTTTCCGGCGACATAATCCTGAATAGTGCCCTCGAAGCCGTTGCTTTTTTCTTTTTCGTAACCGATCTCGATTGCCGCACCGTAGCAGTCTGTTCCTGAAACGAAAATGACATTTTCCGCACCGAGCCGATCCCTCAAAAAGCGTGCGAACACATCGGCATGGACGAACACGCCGCCCACATGACCGAAATGCAGTTCTTTGTTTCCATACGGCATTCCGGCAGTGATGACCGCTCTTTTCGGAAATGACGGTCTCTCGAAATTCTTTTCCATAAATTTTTCCTCGCTGTTATATAATCTCTTTTATCTGTTATTCAAAACGCGTCTTCGAACCGGGAGTGACTTTGATCGGATAATTTCCGTCAAAACAAGCGCTGCAAATACCCGCATCCCCCTTTTCGCTGATCAAATATGGCAAGTATTTGATCGGCAAAAACGCCAGCGAATCCGCACCGAGCATGTCCGCAATCTCCTGAACGGTATGTCCGTTGGCAATCAATGAATTCTCCGAGTCGATATCGACTCCGAAATAACACGGGTGCATATACGGCGGCGCGGCAATGCGTATATGAACTTCTTTTGCGCCGCATTCGCGCAGCATTGCCACCAAGCGTTTAAAAGTTGTTCCGCGCACGATCGAATCGTCAATTAAAACGACTCGCTTGTCTTTGACCGTCGCAGCCAGCGGATTTAACTTGATGCGCACCATATTTTCACGTTCACTCTGATCAGGGGCGATAAAGGTTCTTCCGATGTATTTGTTTCTGATAATACCGATCCCGTACGGAATACCGGATCCGTTAGAATAACCGACGGCAGCGTCAAGCCCCGAATCCGGCACGCCGACTACGACGTCGGCTTCGACCGGGTTGCTCTCTGCTAAAAATGCCCCTGCGCGTAAACGGGCTTTGTGTACCGGACAATCTCCGATGATCGAATCGGAACGAGCGAAATAAATATATTCAAAAATACAGATGCTTTGTTTTCTTTTATTGCAATGTGTGCGGTCAAACACCACACCCTTAGACGAAAAGGTCACAACTTCACCGGGGTCGATCTCTCGTATTTTTTTTGCCCCGACCGCAGCTAACGCGCAGTCCTCGGAGGCAACAATGTATTTCCCGTCCTCGGTCTGCCCGTAGCAAAGCGGGCGAAAACCGTTGGGATCGCGCGCGGCGACCAGTTCGCGACCGGTTAAAACAACTAGTGAATAAGCACCCTCAATGCGCCCCATCGCGCGGCTGACCGCCTCAGTGATGTTCTCGGCGCCGATGCGCTCGCCCGTGATTACATGCCCGATGACCTCGGTGTCGGTCGTCGATTGAAACACCGAACCGGTCAATTCAAAACCGCGGCGCAGTTCCTGAGTGTTGGTCAGGTTGCCGTTGTGGGCGACCGAAAACGAACGACCTAAATGCCGGACCGTAACCGGCTGGGCGTTTGCGAGATCATCACCGCCGGTGGTCGAATAACGCAGATGGCCGATGGCGGCATAGGCGTCGGGCAGCACCTCGGAAGCAGATTCCTGAAAGCGGTCGTTCATCATCCCGAGCGCCTTGTGGGTCAAAACCTTTTCGCCGTCCGAGACCGAGATGCCCACGCTCTCCTGTCCCCGGTGCTGCAGGGCATAAAGCCCGTAAAACATCAGCGGCAGAAGCGGTCCTCTTTCCGGGGAATAAATCCCGAAAACGCCGCATTCCTCGTGCGGTTTAAAATCGGTCATGAAAATATCCTTGCCTTTCAAAAAAGAAAGCCGGACTATGTCCGTACACCCGACATTATAGCATAAAATGCGATAAAACGAAATATCTTTATTCCATATTACAAAAAAAGTGTTGACAAATCCGGTTACATATGGTATTCTTTGCAAAATCTCTTCGAAGGAGGCCCGGCATGAAGCGTTGTTACCGGTTTGAAAATTCCGCGAAATCCGTGTTCAATATGAACCCGGATCGTTTTACCGTACCTCCGTATTCCAAAGCATAGGCTTAATCAAGGAATTTCAGCGGTACGGATAAAAAATCCGTACCGTCTTTTCGTTAAAGAAAGGATTGAATACCATGAGCAAAGAGAGCATCGAGACCGTGCGCGCCTACTACAACGGGGGCTGCGAAGTCGAATGGCAGCGAATCGCCGGAAGACCGGAGTTTTTATTAACCTGCCGCTTTTTAGACCGCTATATCAAGCCCGGCGACAAGGTGTTGGATATCGGCGGAGGGCCGGGACGGTATTCGCTGTATTTGGCACAAAAGGGCTGCAAGGTGACGTTGGCTGACTTGTCGGAAGAAAACGTCAAGTTTGCTCTGCAAAAAGCCAAAGAAGCGGATTTGAAGATCAGCGGGCTCGCTTGCAACGCGCTCGAACTCGATAAATTAATCAGCGAGAAATACGACCATGTTTTGTTGATGGGGCCTTTATATCACTTGCTCGAAGAACAGGAACGCATTACGGCGGTTTATCAGGCGCTCAAAGCGCTTAAACCCGGCGGCGTGCTGTTTGCCTCGTTTATCAGCATGAACGCAGGCATGGTTTACGCCATGAAATGTAAACCCGAGATCATTGGTGATCCCAACGAAAAGGGCTTTTACAATGCGTTTTTGGACGGCAGCAGTTTTAGCGGTGAAGCGTTTACTCAGGCGTATTTCATCACGCAAAAAGAAGTCCTGCCGTTTATGGCGCAGTTTCCGCTCCAAAAACTCCATCTGTTCGGTCAGGAAGGCATGACTGCACCGTGTGAGAGCAACATTATGTCGCAGTCCAAAGAGATTGTCGATCTTTGGATGGACTTTACTGAGCTGACCTGTGAACGTGAAGAACTTCTTTCGTGGTCGGAACACTTGATGTATGCGGGGAGGAAACTGAAATGAGCATTATCAACGCTTTTGACCCAATTTCGGAGGAAATTTTAAAACCGATTCATATGGTCAAGCCGATTGAAAACTTCCCCGAGACGGTGATCGTCACCTTTTCGGAGCATATCCGCGAGCTTGCGGCGACCCTCTTCCCCGCCGTGGAAATCGGGCACTTTACGGCCGGGGTAAAGCTGCCGATTTATGCGGTCGACTACCGCGACAGACGCATCGGCGTCTATATGACGGTGCTCGGCGGCAGCGCGTCCGCCGGACTGCTCGAAGAGGCGATTGTGGCAGGTGCGAAAAAGATTCTGTTCTTCGGCTCCTGCGGCGT
>Ga0209099_1004507_pt1 | contig 10539 bp, 6 predicted proteins | sample AD_JPNHW2_MetaG_FD_184430 | JGI IMG/M metagenome (GOLD analysis project Ga0209099, IMG submission 184430) | Active sludge microbial communities of municipal wastewater-treating anaerobic digesters from Japan - AD_JPNHW2_MetaG (SPAdes) (version 2) | ecosystem: Engineered > Bioreactor > Anaerobic >...
CATCATTAGTATAATCCGATCCCATCCAACCTTGCGATAACATTGAAGGAGGAAGCTTTATAAGTCTGGATATTGAAGGATTCCAGCTCCACATCTCCTGTTTTCTTTTCAGAAATGTCTGTCCCACATCCTTTGCAGGGGCAGTTATCAGGGTCAGGGCATAATCGCGTCCAAGTGTCCAGTTCCTGAATTCAATACTCCTTTGCCATGACGGTCTTACAATTGTCATCGACATTATAGTGTAGCTTGACTTTTCTCCGTTGAAGTTCTCATCTGCTTTTTTTATTATTTCCGCTGCAGAAAGAGCCTGGGCTGGAAGATTCAGAATGTTTATAACTGAGAAAAAAATCATTGTTGTGACAATTTGCAACTGCTTCATAACGTTGATTTTTAGAATATCTAATTTAGTCTTTTTTTTATCGTGAAGGGTCCATAAATCCACAAATCAAATATTTGAAGAATCGTAATCAATTATTCTGGAAAGATTTTTTATCTTTAACAAGTTGTATTTAAACCAATTTTAGAATGGCAAGTCTCAAGCTATTACTGGGAATGATCCCATCAACTTCAAAAATTGAGCAGGCTGAAAAAGCTTTAATATCTGAATTTGAAAAACTGCAAGCCTGTGCAAAATCTGATCAGTTAGCAAGATATAATGAGTTAAACAAGTTAGTAAATTCTTCTGACTTTAATCAAAAGAAAAAAGAAATAGAATCCCTTCAATACAAGAACTCTGAAGAATATTCAAAAGAAAAGGAGTTTTTATCTGTTCAGAAAGCAAAAGATATAGTTTTATATTTCCAAACAACGTCAGATAGCTATCTAAAAAAGTTCAGGGAGATGGAAGGCTCCGACAAAATCAGGGAATTTGAGTCGCTTGGAAAATTCATCAAGTCGCCGGAGTTTCTGGCTAAACAAAAGATGAAACCGATTACTTTCAAGGATACTGAAGAATACAGGAAATATGTCGAGTACAAAGGGATGAAATCCGATCCTGAGATTAAGGCATTTCTGAAATCGGGCAGTAAGGATGAGACAAAAAAATCAAAAACCATTCAGAAGTATGAAGAGCTTGATGCTTTCATAAAATCTTCAGCTTTCCTTGCAAAACAAAATATGAAGCCGATTACATTCAAGGATAGTGATGAATACAAGAAGTTACTTGATTACAACAGGCTCAGGGAAAGTTCTGAAATAAAAGAGTTCTATAAGTTCAAAGAATCAAAGGAGTATGCGAATTTCGTAAAAACAGACGGCTCGGCACGCTTAAAAAAATTTTATGAGCTTAAAGAATATGTTGCCTCTCAGGAATTTAAAGAGAAAAAGGCTTATCTTCTGGATAAAAAGAGATTTGAAAAGACAGATATGTTCAAACAGCTTGAGGAGTATAATAAGCTGAAAAAGAATGAGGATATTATCTGGTACTTCAAAACAAAGGATTCCAACAAATTCGATATCCTGAAAAACAGGGAGATGACCTTCTGTGAAGAATTTGAAGGAGAAAAGCTGGATTCTAACAAATGGATACCTAACTACTACTGGGGAGATAAATTACTTAAAGATAACTATTCTGTAGAGTCTGATCTTCAGGCATACACTGAAAAAGAAAATTTCGAATTCCGCAACAGTGTTCTTAGGATTAACACCAGACCACAGAAAATTACCGGTAAAGTCTGGTCTGCCAATAAAGGTTTTTCTACAAAAGAGTTCAACTATACATCAGGGCTTATCTCATCAGGTAAAAGCTTCAGGCAGAAATATGGCGTTTTCACTGCTAAGATCAAACTTGGTGATCCTAATGCAAAATCGGCTTTCTGGATACTCGCTGATAAGATAACCCCACATATTGATATCTGCCGGACCGCAAATGGAAAGGTGTTATGTGATTTCTTTCCTAAAAACGGAAACAGAATTAAAGCTTCCATCGGATCGCGTTATGCAAATGACTTCTTTATCTATACGCTTGAATGGAGTTCAGATAAACTGGTCTGGAAAATAAACAACACTGAAATATTCAGACAGACTTCCGATATACCTCAGGAACCCATGTACATTTCCCTGGCAGGCGGTTTAGACAAGCCAATCAACGGAACAACAGCCATGGAGATTGACTGGGTAAGAGTTTACCAGCCAAAGAAATAATTGAATCTCTTTGGCCGGCTTGGACATATTATTAAAAGTGTTTAATATTTTACCTGCTGAATCTTAACCGGACCAATAAGACCTGACGATTCGAGAGTATTGTCGGGTTTGAAACTATTTACCGTACACCATGTCCATCTCTTTTCAGGGGCCAGCCTGCTTTCACCTGTAAGGCGGTTCGCCCAGGTATTTGCTACTTCCACTTCAAGAATATTCTCGCCTCTTTTCAAAACAGACGATATATCAAGTGACCAGGGAGCAGTCCAGACTCCTCCCAGCTCTTTCCCGTTCAGGTTCACTCTGGCAATTGATTTCACGTCACCCAGACTGATTAAAAACCTTCCATCGGCATCAGTCTTTTCGCACGAAAAAGTAGTTTTATATACTGCTGTTCCTGAATAATATTTAATGCTGTCGTTGGTGCTGGCTGTCCAGTCCTGAAGCGATTCGAAAGTAACAGGATTGACTGGGCCACGGCTGTTTTTGTCAAATGTGACAATCCATGGGCCATTTACTTCTGTTAAAGTACCATGTTCCGGGAAGTTAGCTGATAATAATTTCTCTCCAGATTTACTGCTCTTGTCGCGGAAAATAATAAACGCACTTTCGAAGGCTTCAAGTTTCAAAGGAACAGTCGTCATGCCTTTTCCGAAGGTATATGCAGGCAGATCACGTATTGTTCCCGATGTAGCATCCCAGAGCTCAGGACTTTTCCCTTCTGTTCTTAGCTCAGGAGCAATTTTTATTGTTTTATCTGATTGATTTGAAATGAAGTATATATCGCCCTCCTCCGTTTTTCGGTGGATAAATAAAGCCGGATCTTCCTCACCAAACCGGCAATCAGGAATGACTTTAATAAAATCAAGAGCCTCCTGCATCGCCATGCCGGAGAGTATCATTCCCCTGCCGACTTTTCTGCTTTTAACATTTATTCCATCCACATCTCCCCATAATTCGGAAACCGTTTGCTTTACCTGCTGATCAGCCTGGGGATAGTTCTGAAGGCTGGGTGAGTACTCAGGTGCCGGTCCAAGAACTACAGCTCCCTGTTCAACCAGTTCTTTTATCTTTTTCAGCAGTTCCGGACGCATTGTTTTCAGTTTTGGCAGAACAAGCAATCTATACGACATACCATCGGGAAGCATTATTTTACCATCTTTTACGCTTGTACGGGTATTTATCACTTCACCATTGATATAATCGAATGAATACCCCTGCGGCAAAGCCGGATCGCAGATTCCGGTCATCTTAGGAGCATCTTCCCCTATGAAATATGCTACATCGGCAATATATCTCCCCTGCTGCAGCATGAAATTGCATCTTTTCAGATACTGTATGAATACGTCCATCTGGCTGAACCATGTATTATGACGGTTAAACTCGTTTCCAAACCAAGCATTGGCACCAGGTACCCGTTCGTCGGGTTGCTGGATATAGACATGCATAAGAGTATTGTTGATCCCTTCCGTGAAGAAACGATCGCCCCTTTGTTTCATGACAGCGGGATACCTCGAAAATGGTCTTCCGGCACATGTGAAAGATTCGGCTGAGACTTTATTCTTCCCATAGATGTGGGCACACGAAGAGGCAGCACGATTCTCAATATTTCCGAGATCACCTTCGCTCCAGAACTCACCGGCCACCTCATCAGATTGTCCTCCATATTGCAAAAACTCTCCGGGAAATCCCCAGTGTCCGTAATTCTCAAGCCATGTGGTCAGACCGTTTATGTTACTTACTTCTCTCAATCCTCCGACATAATCATAAGAAACCTTATCGGCAACCAGTCTTCGCAAATCCCATAAAAACCTGTCCGACAGATTTCTGCTTCCTACAACATTCCCTCTCAGGACAGGAATATATGGAACAGGACTATAACCATATTTAGCCGTAAACTCTTCAGTAAAATTATCGGTCCAGTTCTGGCTTCCCGTCTCATAGCTGTCTTCCACAACAATCTTCCAGGTCCTGCGATCGGCTTCCGGAATACGGCGCAATATCTCACCCATAAAAGCATCGAAATGAGCCTCAACATGTTTCCTGTTCATCTTATCGGTTTCAAGGCCGGTCCCTTCAGGTGAAGCCGGACTGTTTTTCTGGCCTGTGGAAGTCATCCCGTTTTGCATTATTATCCACTCCCCTTCAGGAACTTCCCAGTTTAAGGTACCATCCGCAGCCAGGTTTTTAGTAATGTCAATAACACCAGCCGGATCGATAATCAGTGATTTATCCACCTCAGGTTGTTCGGGCCACAAATAATCTTTCCAGTAAGGCAGTGGCGTCTGAAACATTTTTGCAAGTGATTTTTCAGGATACCGTTCCAGTTTTGGTACAGGTGAAAGCTCAACCTCTGCAATACCGCCTTCCCTGGTAACATCGTTTATAACCAGCCTGAAATTCTTTGACCGGGTCTCCGGTATAGAAAGAACTACCGGCGGAAAAGGATCAAAACCAACATTTATATTTGAATTACTGCGATTTATTTCAAATGACTTAAGCGACCTGGGAATATTATCTTCAATAGCAAACAACTCACCTTTTGCTATAATAGGTTTCTGTGATGTTTTAATGATTAAACTCCTTACCGTTGCCTCATCGTTTGTCTGGAAGCCCACAGCAAGGATCTTATCTTTCTGAACAGGAACTTCAGTTTTACAATCACCATCAGATATGTACGATATGTTCTTTATTTCTGAATGAGAGGTGATCCTGGGTTTCAGCGACCGGTAATCCTTCCCTGACTGGACGGGGAGCCTGTAGGCTATTACATTTAACAATTCAAAATCTTCAGCCGGGGATGCCAGTTTACTGCTATATTGTATCGGACCGGTCACCCTTGTCTCCGATGAGTTAAGATAACGCATCGACTGTTTATTCTTTACCCATGGTCCTCCTGACTGACTCCATCCCGGGCTATTGAAAATACCAATTTCAATATTCAGTTCCGTGGCTGTCTTTAATGCAGTATGAAGAATATCCCACCACTCATCACTTAATATTTTCACTTTACCGTATTGGCTTCCTTCTAATCCAATATTCCCTATAAAGGCACGGTTAATACCAACCTTTTTCATTGCCTGGAGGTCTTTCACTACTCCTTCTTTCGAGATATTATCCGATATCCAGTACCAGTAAACACCTGTCCTGATTGAATCAGGGATATTTTTGAATCCTGCTTCAATTTGTGTGAATGTTGGGGCGCCTGTATTCTCAGAAGCGCAGGAAATAAAAAAAAGTGAGAGGCTTAAAAAAAGTGATACTTGAAAAAGAACATTAATCCTTCTTCCCGGCTTTATAAGGATATTCTTCATTTCAGGCAGTTTATACGGCTTATTGATATAAAATTATTAGTTATTTTCAGCATTTTGTTTTTGATACACCCTGACATAATCCACAGTAAAAACATCGGGGAAAACAGTATTTTTAACCTGCTCCCTGGTGTCGGGCAGTTCCATGCTTAATATTATGTACTCGGCTATGTGTGAAAGTCCCTGTTCCTGGGTATAGTATTTTTTCCCGTCAATGTAAAAGACATATTTCTCAGGAGTCCACTCCAGAGCAAATGTATGGAACCCTTTACTTAATCCCGGCAGATAGCTGTTCATAGGTCCTACCGACTTCATGTTTGGTCCGTAGGCCCAATGAAGGGCATGCTGAACTGTATCCGTTCCTACCTCTTTAAAGAACTCGAATATATCGACCTCTGTTCCGTAAATTGCAGGATCGGCCCCTTCAGAAATCTTTGGTGACTGTAACCAGAAAGCTGCCCATACCCCAACTGATTCCTGCAACTGTGCCCTGCATTCAAAGTAGCCGTATGTCGGATTAAAATGTTTTCCTGTTCCTACTGCTCCGCTCAATATGCTATCTCCATTCTGTAAAGCATACAGTTTTAAAAATCCATCTTCAACTTTTACTGCTTTTTCTGAAATATATCCCATACGCCTGGGCCCTACTCCTCTGACCTCCCATTTTGTCGTGTCGAGTGCATTTCCATTGAAATTATCTTCCCAGACCAGTTTATAACCAAGCTTTTCAGGACTGTTTTCCTGCTGAGAGGTGTTCTTGTTTTTACATGAAATGGTTAAGCATAGAACAGCAACGACTGCTGACAGAAATAGATATTTTATGTTCATAATAAAAAAAGGTTTAATGAAAATTTCTAAAAACAAAAATGCCATAATATGTGCAAAATAAAAACACAATCACAGCTTATTATTTTTCAAATTTAATTCTTTTATTGAGTTTTCATCTTTCTGTATACAACACGTCCTTTTCCGGCAATCATTTGCCCGGATATTTTTGCCGGAACGTCAACACACCAATTAATTCCTGTTTTGTAAATTTTTGCCTTGAAAGTATGTCTCATTATTTTATAAATAAAATAATTCCGGTTTATGCGTGTCGCTTTACCGTAACCGCTAACGAAAAATGACGTGAATTTCATTCCGAGCCTCTCACAGAACCGTACTTTTATCAAAGCACTTAAAAGTTAATGCTGTTTGCTAGCCTTCGCATAAAAGCTTTTATTGACACCCTCTGTGTTAAGTATATTAGATATTTTTTTTGCCGTATCGCAATTCTAATTTTTATTTATCAAGGTTCATTAATTTTCTAAATCAATTCATTTATAGCATCTTTAATCTCTTTATCTGTTGTTTTTTCACTATAGCCATTAATAATTTTTCTAATCACTCGGTTTTTATCAAGGATATAAAATGATGGGACTGATTGTATTTGATAACTTTTTGTTACATCCTTGGTTGACATTAAGAACATGTAGTTCAAGCCATTATTAGTACAATATCTTTTAATTCCTGTAATATTATCACTCCACGTTTCAATACTAATGAGTTCAAAGCTTTTATCCTTATAATCAGTGACTAACTGTTTTAAAAATGGGATTGATGCATGACAAGGTCCACAACCAATCCCAGTAAATTGAATCATTAGTACTTTGCTTTTTAAATCCTTTAATGAAATTGTCTCGTTATTAGTGTTTTGAAGAGACCAATCAGTGGCGACTTTTCCTGTTAAATCAATTTTTTTTGTTTTTTGCTTTCCTCGAACCATAATTTCAAAATTGGATGGGAAATATTTTAATACTTTGAAATCTGCAATTTTGATTTTATCATATTCGACATTTTTACAAGTTTCCCAAGTTGTTTGATGTGGCATATGTCTTTTATATCGATATGGTAGATTATCTGACTTATTTATCCATATATCATATTTGGAAAATTTATCTTTACTTGATAAAAGTGGATTATCCCAAACTACAGGTTTGCCTAGAAATTCAATAATCTTGCAAGGAATATATAAACTAAATTTAATAGAATCTCCAAAATCTTTTAATTCAGTGGATATACTGTCTTTTGTTTCTAGAGCATATTTAATTATACTCTTTGTGTAATTAAAGAAAGGAGTACTGATTGGCCTAACGGGTAACTTGTTGGTTTTAAAACTGTCTATCTCAATTTTATTTTCGTCCCACAGTAGATATGTAAAAGCTATTCCGTCATAAAACCAGCTCACTTTGGAATAACCTGTCTGTTGGGTAACTGTAAAGCTTGAACCGGCAATTGTGTCGGTGGGATTATTGTACTCTTCAGTATGGCTATATAGGGTTCTAAACGCTAAAGTATCCCCAGGGGCACTTGCGATACATGTAGAAGAATAAGTAGCAGATTTTATTTTTTCAAGATTAGCTAAGACCTTTTTCAGATAGTCGTATTTATTGGTTTCAACTTTGCAACTGCTAATAAGAGTCACTGACAGAAATAAAGCTAAAATGGATGTAGCAACAAAATATGTCTTTTTCATAAGATTGGTATTACTTAGTTTAACTTGTTCGAATCAAATATAAAACGAATATATTAGTTATACAACTAAATATTTGTGTATTGTTTTAAACCAATCTTATCTGACCTGACTTCTAACGATTATTGCGGTAAAAAGTTCCATTTTTCTCAGATTCAGCAGAAAAAAAACGGTTATTAACCAATAAAAGTCAAGGAGATCCCTCATCCCGAGGAATCGGGATTCGGGATGACAGAGGGTTACTCAGGTTGGGTGGAAGGAAGCAACGGCGATTCGAAACTGGTATTTCTTTTTCAGTAAGATATGGCCGAATCGCCGTTGCTTCCCTCCATACCTTCCAAAACAACTTCCCTGTCATTCCGTAGCGGAACGAAGTGAAGCGAGGAATCTCATCCTCACTGCGCAGATAATCGAGATGATCACGGTTCAAAAAGCCCTTATAGAGAAACCCGGTCGCCAAGGGTTCTGTCAATCTTTAATTGTTTGTTGCAATATTGCCTGCCCGACGTCTGGCGGACAACATATTTTCCCAATTTTGCCTTAGAAATAGAATTCCCATTATAGTGTACCACCTGTATGGCGGAAGATCTTGATTTTTTCTTGACCTTTCTGATCTTAAGCATAGCACAAAAATTGGCGTTAGTGCGGTAAAAATCATTTTTATGATTTTCTTATCATTAATATTCTGTTTGTTAGAAAATAAACCGCACCAATCTTTCAAGCTACCACTACCCCCGCTATTGGTTATATCACATGTTAACGGTATGTGCTTTTAATTTAATCAAATATCACATTCCAGTTTTCCGAATTATATGCGTCAAAACACATTTTTATCTGTTTCTCATTGTTTTTCTCTGTTGCAAGATTTGGCAATTCATTGAGTTTCCAAAAAGCACTCTCAGTGGTTTCGGTATTTGTCTCAAATTTGCCATCAATAATTTCACATAAAACAAATGCTTTACATATGCCATATGCATAAACTGGTAAATTATGCCTGTTTCTGTCCTGAAGAGCAATTAACTTTATAGGAATAACATCTAGCCCGCTTTCTTCCTTTACTTCTTTTATGATATTTGATTTTATTGATTCTAAAACATCGACCCAGCCACCTGGCATAGACCAGGTCCCGTTATTTTCTTTGACAAGCAATATTTTATCTTCTTTAAAAATCGCAGCACGTGAATCTAATTTCGGGGTTTGAAAACCTGTTTCGTTACAGAATACATTTTTTACAAATTCAACCGGGACATTACCTTTTTGGCTCATAATCTCTGCTGAAATATCCCGAATCCTTTCAAATCTTTCCAAATCAAATTGGTCCTCTGTATATGTAATGCCGGCTTGCGCTATAAACTGTAATTCCATGGCCCATTTTATCCAAGGCATTTCAGAAAATGGGTGTTGATCAGAATTTAATGTATATAGAATATCCTGTGGCGTATTGAAATAGTAGTTGGCATAAACATGCTTAACAGATGTGCATCCCCATAATGCAAGCCCAAAATCGACTCCTGAATTATTTGCACATTGAGAATCATAAACACTATCTCCTATATATAAAATATCATTTGCATCTGCGCCTGTCTGCTTAAGATATTCAATCATAGGTTCCGGAGAAGGCTTTGGCAATGCAGCATCTTCAGCACAAATAACAGTATCAAAATACTCTGACAAATGAAATGGAATAAAATATTTTGTGTATTCTGTTCTGCTTTTTGAAGTTATTATCCCCAATTTATACTCTTTTTTCTGCAATTCTTGCAGCAAGGATTCTATGCCGTCAAAAACAGATATTAAATGGTCATATTTGGTTATGTTATTATTCCATATTCTGTTTGCTTCAGTAACATTTTGAATGCCCAAACGTTTGAGTGTAACATCTCCCGGAATGCCTAATGCAAATTTTAAATTGTCTGTCTCTATTTTCTTTCCGGCAATTGTTAAAATGGTGTCCTGAAGTGATTTTAGAATCGCTTTCTCTGTATCAATGAGAGTTCCATCAATATCAAATACTATATGTTTCTTTATCATCTCATTAGATTATATTATTCGTTATTCTTAGCACTACCGCAAACTCCTTTTATCATACGTACAAAAATAGTTCTTACAACAGGAAATCCGGCAGTGTAAATACACTTTTAGTTAATCTTATGTACTATAAAATGGCAGCAAACAAATAATGCTACCAAAATATTGGAGTGAGTGTCGGCAAAAATATATGACAAAAATTTACAGCAATCAATAATTTCATGCTTATACAAGTCGAAGAATAAATCACGCAACTATACAATAAAACAACCATAAATAACCATTTCAATGATTTGGTCCTCATTATCCAGACACAGAACCGGCTTCGGACTATTTATCATCAATTGTTAAATTTTCACCACTGATGTAACATTTATAGCTTTCTGTCCGTCTTTGTATCGTAACAGTTTCTATGACAGTAAAAGAATATAATAAATCTGTTGAGGAATTTTCCGACTCAGTTTATCGCTTTATCCGGGTTAATCTCAGGGACGAAGACGGAGCAAACGATATTGTACAGGACAGTTATGAAAAGCTATGGAGACATGT
>Ga0209099_1004508_pt1 | contig 10539 bp, 10 predicted proteins | sample AD_JPNHW2_MetaG_FD_184430 | JGI IMG/M metagenome (GOLD analysis project Ga0209099, IMG submission 184430) | Active sludge microbial communities of municipal wastewater-treating anaerobic digesters from Japan - AD_JPNHW2_MetaG (SPAdes) (version 2) | ecosystem: Engineered > Bioreactor > Anaerobic...
TGATTCTAAAATTAACGATATGATTTGCTAAAACCGAACCACCGGCATCGCGGGCAACTGCTTGGTATTTGAATGCTTTGGGAGACTGTGCGAATACAGAAGAAAGTGAAAAGTTGAAAATGAAAAGCAGTAAGACTACTATTGTTAATAATATTTTTTTCATGGTATTATTGATTTTTGTTGTTTTCTAATTTCTTTATTTTTTCATTCAATAATTTAATTTCCGATTCATACTTTTTGCTTTGATCAATCATGCGAAGATTGAGTTCTTCAATTTGCTGCAATAGTTTTGAGCTAATATCTCCCAGGCTTGCGCCGTTTTTTTCTATTTCTGCCGCAGATGGCATATTTGGTAAGTGTTTGTTTTTATTTATATACTTTTCCAATTCACCAAGAGACATAAGTTTATAATCTTTTTCAAACACAAAATCGCTCCAACCTGTGTTTACTATCACTTCTTTTGCACGGATGGTTCCGTTGACACTTAGTTTATATGTGGTGGTACTTGTCCCAATACCGACATTACCATTTGGATCAAAGATAATTCTTCGTGCACCTGCTGTCCTGTCATATAGGCAAATATAACCATCTGCAGGACTATCGCCATACCACTCGTATTGATGACCACTTGAGGCAGTGCTATGAAAAACAAGCCTATTACCTAAACCTCCAGTTCCATCTAAGCGCAAACAGCCGTTAATATGTAATTCCTCAGATGGTGTAGTAATTCCAATTCCTATGCTGGTGCTAATATTTGTTGGATAAATTGCATTTCCATTTTGCGACCATAAAGTACTACCTCCTGAATTTTCCGAATACAAAGCATACGGCACGCTCAGCAATTGCGAGGTGCCCATATTTTGGAATGAGGTACCCCCATTGGCATCCATTTCTATTTTTACAAAATACTGGTCGTTGCCCCAGTTAATGGTTGTAAAGCTCCCGGAAACTAAAGTACCCATGCCTATTTTCAGGTTAGCAAGGCCAAACTGATTTGTTGTGTCTTTTTGCGTTTCCACATAAACTGCAGTGCCGCTCATGCTGCTTTTCAGTATGCTGATTCTAAAATTAACGATATGATTTGCTAAAACCGAACCACCGGCATCGCGGGCAACTGCTTGGTATTTGAATGCTTTGGGAGACTGTGCGAATACAGTTGAAAGTGAAAAATTGAAAGTGAAAAGCAGTAAGACTATTTTTAATGCAGATTTTTTCATGGCATTATGGTTTTAGGATTAAGGTTTTGTATAATAATTTGTCTTTGTTGTCTTGAATGGTAAGAAAATAGCAATTCGCGGCAAACCGGCTGATATCCAAACTATAAGGAGTTACTGCCGTGTTTGTTATTTCCGATTTTATTAACCTGCCAATGCCATCGTAGAGATTAATTGTAATGGTAATTGGATCAAGAGTACTGAACGATATATTAATCTGGTTTACACTCGGATTGGGAAATACAAGAAATTGATTATTATCGGTATTCTCAGCTATATCATTATAAAATTCAGGTATGGGCTGCTGAAATCCTTGCGTTAAAATTGCAGTTGGTTTTATAAATGTTTCTGTAAAATCTTCGCCGATTGTCCAGCTTAGGGAAACAGTGGGTCTGGAAAAGTATTCGCCTGATGAGGCAATAACTTCAGGGGTAAGTTGCTGCGCAAAGCTTTTTGAAAAAGCCAATATTGACAGCATTGTAATTAATAAAAGCTTTCTGTTCATAAATTTATTGTTTAAGTTTGTTTTTATTTTGAGGTTTTTTATGTTAGTATAAGTTGTGTTGACTGTCATGAACTGTCAAAGCAAAACATTGCTGTCTGGCTATACCGGTTTGCCTGTCGTCTGGCTGCTGTCTTTTTTCCTCGCATAATGGATAACGTTCCGCGGCTATGCGAAGTGCCTGTGTTGCGCCTGCGGCAGGCATTTTGTATAGCCGCTGTTAGGTGCAGTTTGGTTGCTTTCATGCTAACTATTTCCCATGGTTTTTTTAAGATACTCTTCAAAGAGAGCTATTATTTCATTTCTATGTTGTTGACACAAATCCCAATTCCATTTTTGATTTTCAAAGATTAAAGCTGATTTCAATGAATCTAATCTCTTCTTTTCAAAAAATGATGTGCGTTTTTCGGCAAAACTTTTATTGGAATACTCAGAGTTCATACCAACTGCCAATAATACCAAATTACCAAAATCATCGAGACGTTTCTTTTTTTCATCCTCAGAGAGAGTTTCGTTCACGTCACAAAGTGTGTTTTCGTCATACTCTCTTCTGTTTTGTGGCGAAATATGCTCAACAGAATTTTTCTTGGTCATTCGGTAATTTTTCCAATCTTCACCTTTTTCACTTGCTTTAAAATACCAGAGTATAAAGTCTGTTTTGTAAAACCAATAACTCCAAAAAGCAGTGCCACTTGGTTTTCTTAAGGCATCAATATTGGCTTTAAAAATATTCAATTCATTTTCAATCAAATTCCAGCTCCTTAAACTCAAATCCTCTGAAAGTTCAGAGCAAAACATTAGGTTATCGAGTTTTAAAAGGTATTTGTAAAGATTATCCGAATTATCTTCTTGTAATGTTTTGTATAAAAATGGAGTAAGCCAATAAAAAGTGGTTATCTGTTGTGAGTGATAAAGCATACTTTGCAAAAGAGCAAAACCTTCATTGCTTAATGGCTCTTTTCGTTGCAGTACCTTTTTGTTTTGATATAATCTTTTTATCAGGTGAATTTCCTGATTTGCTTCTTTTTCAATCCACTTAATAACGTGTTTGTCGAAATTAATTCGAAGCTTCAAGAGTAATTCAATAAAGGCTTTTACTTTGGTTTCGTTGAGATAATAGGGATAAAAATGGTTTTCAAATGTTTCAATCAACTTCTTTTCGTTGACCTCTGCAACTTTTTCGGTAGTAAAACCTTCGTATTTGTTTTTAAAAATAAAAATTCTTAAAGCATGTTGCAGAAACATTGGAAAACTAATGATACTTCTCACTTTGCCCGAATCGTAGTCGTACTCTTCATTTTCTTCTTTTAAATCATATTTGTCCCACCCAAGTATTTCTGTTAAATGCTTGTCTTCATAATCTGATGTTGATTTGGCAATCCGATTCATAATGTCTGAAGGCAACCCAATTTCCACATCTTCTTCTGTTTCTTTTTGAGTTATATCGCCCCATTTGAAACCGCATACGTCTTTTATATTCTTTTCAATATAGTTGTCCATAATGGAACAAGCTTCCCAAATCTGTGCGTATTTTCTTTTTTCATCATCGGGTATGTATTGAATAAGTTTCGATTTTATTATTTCGTGGTGTTGAAGTTGAACGCCCCTGTTGTTTAATACCTCAAAAAGACGGTTCTCGTCAATTCCTGCAGGCATTTCGGTTTCAATAAAAGCAACTCTCTCAAAAAGAAATTTTGTTAGTTTTTGCTTAAATTCATTGATATTTCCTCTTTCATCGGCATTTAAAAATGTTTGTATAGTTTTTTGTGCCTGTGTAATTCCTTCAAGTTGTAATTTTTCTTCTTTTGATAGTTGAGAATAATTATCGGGATTTGTAAAATATTGATTGGCAAAATCTCTGATGGCAAATGAAAGCCGTTTTACATACGACTTATTAATAGTTGCATAGGCAAATGCTTCCAACTCATTTTTCAACTCATAACTTAGTAACCAAAGAGTGGTAAACCTTTGCTGTCCATCTATTAAGTCGTATTTACTTTGATTGCTAATAATCATAGTACCACCCAAGAAATAGTAATTATCGGGTGTTTTGGTGGCTCGCTCTAAATCTTCGAGCAAAGTAGTAACCTGGTCTTCGCCCCATACATACAATCGTTGGTAAAGCGGAATGGAATAAAAGCGTTCGTTTTCAACTACATTTTTCAATGTAATTAAATCCGATTTTATTGATAGATTGCGTGTAACTATTAAATCTTCAATCATAATTTTATCCACTCTTTTAATGCTTTTAAACTTGTTTGGTCTTCTTTGTTGTAATATTTAAGCAAGGCTCTTTTGTAGTTACTTCTTACAGCATAAAGTATTTGTCCGTTTTCTTTTACCAGTGGAATGGTTTCGTCTCTGAATACAGTATCGTTGGTGTTTTCCATTATAAAGTCAAACACTTGTTCGGGAATAAAAGCCTGCGAAATAATATCGAGTAAATTTTGCTTTTTATCTCTTAAAATTCGGATGGCAGTTTTATCATAAATACTGCTCAATTCAACTCGATACACACCAATAAAATAATCGAGATGTTTGGCAAAATTGTCAATGTGTTTCGATTCAAACTTGTCATAATACAAAACCATGCACAAGCGATATAGCGATTTCAGATACTCCGACATTCCGCTATGGCTGTAAACGGATTTATAAAATTCCTTAAACTTAAACAATTCGCTGTCTTTCGAATGTTCGGTATGAAACAGAAAATGATACATTGCCGCATATCGCTCGGAATAGAGAAAAAAACCAATTCCTTTTTCTATGGGTTGACGCAAGGCAAAAGGATAATTGATGGCGTGCGATTTTAATGCTATGGGCGAAGTGTCGAGCAAAATGCCGTCATTCTCATCGTATCGAATGGCGTGTGCTATTTTGTTTTTTACCGTTGGGAAAATCTGAACCTGATTTTTGGTTTCAGGGTCACGGGTTTTCTTTTGAAACTCTTGCAATACATCGTCTTGCGATTCGTACCAAACATTGCTGCCTTTCCACGAGCGACCACGCCAAACTACCTGATTAAACAGATAGTTTAAAAACTGATTGGTATTATTGGCATCCCATTGCTTTGCAAAAGCTATCTGTTTTCCCTCTTCTTCTCTGAGTTCACGCAGGTGAAACGATTTCAGATAATCGGCTGCTCCCAATTTTACGCCACGGTTGTTTTGCGTTTCGAAAAACGAAAAAGCATCGTCCTGTCGATTGGTTACTATTACCGAAAAAGCCAAATCGGAAACAACTGTTTTCCAATTATTTTGCAACCAATCGGTTTTATAGTCTTTCACAAAGTTTTTTACCTCTACAATGTTTTTCTTTGAAATAGGCGAATTGAAAAAGAACTGAATTTTATCGGTATGTGTTGCCAAAATGCTTTGACCGTTGTTTGCAATTTTGTCTAAAATAAGCAGTGAAGTAAGCCTTTGTTGACCGTCAATAATTTCGTAGCCACCATTTTGACAAAAAAACAAAATGCTTCCCATGTAGTAAGGCTGCCCGCTATTATGTTCGATGTGGTACTGTAAGTCGTTAATAAGGGTTTCTACCTTATCGGCATTCCACACGTAAGGACGTTGATAGTCGGGTATTTTAATGGAGTAATCATCTTCAAAAGCAACAATGCTTTTAAACAAGGCCGTTCCTGCTACAATTTTATTCTTAGTATTTAATTCTTCTTTAAAACTCATAAAGTTTCATTCCATCCTATTGCTATCGAATATTTCTGCATCTGCATCTAAATTGCACCTAACGTTTTGCGGCTTGGCGTAGTGGCGGATTATTTGCACAAAAGTTCAATCGAAGAACTGCACTTGAACCTGCCACAAAACTGTCATACGAAGCACTGCACCCGCCATTACGCCAAACCGCTGTTAGCACCAGTTGTTCTTCTGTCGTCATAGTTTTAAAAATTCGTATTCGTAAACTTTTGGTTCTATTTTGTCAGCAAGTTGTCTGAGCTTTTCTCTCAAGTCGCCTATTAAGTTCATATATGTTTCGTCTGAACTTTTATTGTTCATTTTTCCAGCTTCGTTTCTGCCTTGAAAATGTTCTCTTATGTCATAAAGTGAAGCGTTAACATTACAGTTTGGCTGTCTATGGTAATATTTCCAAAGTTCTCGGGCAGAGTCTAAAACTGCTGTCGCTTCAGTTGAAAATACAAGTGGCGTTGTCCTTTGAGTTTGGTTGCCAAATAAATCTCCGTTGTTGTCAGTTTTCAGTTTCCCATTTATGAACTTGCTCATAAAATTGCTTTCAAACTTTTCTCTGGCATTTACTTCTTGTTCTGTGAATGGAATCCAATGATTTGTGCCAAACTGCGTTTGAATATGAGTATTAAATAGAGTAAAAACTAAACAGTCATTTTGAAATTCTGTGTCTGTCTGCCAATTTGCATTTGGAAATAAAAATTGGTCTCTATCATTTAGCCAAGATTGTTCAATACATTTTCTAACTGCGAAATAAACTCCAACTTCAATCAAATTTTTATCAGTAACCCAAGAGCCACGAGGAGAAGCCATTTGGCTTTTGTCGTTCATTATGTGAACAACATTATTCTGTTGAAAGTCATTGCCTAAACAAGCTATAAAAGCAATTTTTGTCTCGTTTGGTCGGTTACGTGTGGTAATTAACCAATCATTTATGCTTTTGTAATTATCATAACAGAAAATTCTCTTTATTCCTTCCTTTCCTTCTTCAGTGTATATGTCTGCGAAAACTTCATTAAAAGTTACTTTTTTGGAAGTGTCCCAAATTTTAAAGCCAATTGGAAAATTACCTTTTACGTTGTCAAATGTATTTGCTGGAACAATAAAACACTTAATCAGGTCGGCTAAAAAGAACTTTCTAAACTCAACGAAATTCGGTGACTGTAAGGTTTTAAGTTTGGAGAACTCCGCTATTACACAATCTGGAATTTCCGAATAGATTCGAGTAAGAAACTGAGCAAACAATTCTCTGTTTGCAGCTTTACCCATTTTGGAAATATATTTTTGATTAACCATTGAAAGGTTAACACCTTCTTTGCTTTTTGTGCCGTGGCTCATTGTTTCCGCATATGGCGGATTGATATAAACAACTAATTTTTTCCTTTTTTCAGGGTTATTGATTATGTCTTGTAATGGTCTTGGCAATTTGCTAAAATCATCATTAAGAAAGTCAAATTGAAATACGTGGTCGTCAAGCAAGTTCGCACCATTTTTTATACGGTCGTGCATTACTTCAACGTCTTGGCTGTCTAAAGTTGAAGCCCACACGTTATACTTGTTTGTAAGTCCCGCAAGCAAATTGCCTGTGCCAGCGGCACAGTCCCAAACATAATATTCGTCTTGCCAGTCTTCGCCTAATACGTCAGTCAAATACTTTTGAGAAAGTTCTACCCAAATTTGCGGAGTAAAAAAACTTCCTTTTCGTTCTCTTACGTCCTGCGGAACAAGTAAATCTCTTCGTTCTACAATGTAATCCCAATATTCTTCTTTCGGTGGTCGGTCATATTTGTTCCAAAATTGAGTATGGGCAACTTGCTTGTCTGTGAAGTCAGTTCGTTTGCTGCTGAACATTCCTGCTTCATCTAATTTTCTGTCAAGTTCGTAATGGTCGTGTCTTAATAGAACAAAAAGTTTTTCTTTTAGAGTATTGTTTTCTTGTGAAAGAAGGTCTGCCAGATAAAAGTCACCGTCAATAATTCCCGTTTTCTTTGCAACGTCCCAGTTTACAGCAATGGTCGGTTTTACAGCTTGTAGCCATTTGTTGTAAATGACCATAAAATTGTTCTTGTCAATTTTCGTTTTGGTCAATCCGAATTTGCCGACAATGAAATTCTTCTTAATGAATTTCTTTAGTTCTCGGTCATCTGTCAAAAAGTTAAAGAGTAGTGCTTTGCTGTCAATTACTGTTTTTACTTTTTCGTGAATGAGTTTGAACTCTTTTGTTGTATGATTTGAAGGAGTTACATTCCAGTTGAAGTCATTTATATAAAAAACTTCGTGAATGTCGTTGTAAGGAATAAAAGCGATTTTTTCTCCGTCAAATGCTCCTAGCATTGCCGGAGGTAAAAACTTGTCGAATGTCCTTGCTTTGCCAATTGTTAGTATGAGTTGAACAATAGATTTATAAATGTCAGAAGAGCCTTTTTTTGCTTCTGCCCAAAGTAATGATTCTTGTTCAAAAAGTTCCTTTTGGCTTTGGTGCATACAAACACAAAAGTCCACGTTGCCAATTATTTTAGTGCAGTCGTATATCCAAAAGTAGTCTTGTGCTACTTTGTTTTTTAGTTCTTCTTCTCGTATGTTTAGATACTTCATTTCTTGTCTATGTTCGTATGTTACGGTGTCGTCTTACAATTGGTGCTAACGTTCCGGGGCTTTGCAACGGGCTGGTTTTTAACCGGCCTGCCATGTCAACCCGTCCATAAAATTAATTAATTTTCCATACGTTTCAAATTTGTCCCGCACCCGCCTGATGCAAAGCCCCTGTTACCAACCGTAATTTTTAATTTTTCTTTACTGCTTCTGCAAATTTACCTTCCGGGTCATACATGCCTAAATTCCCATTAGCTTCGATGATATAGTATTCATTATGTTTGTTTTGTTTTGGTTCATAACGAACCTTACCATTAATTTTTTTCCTTACATATTCAACTTCGCCAGAACTTCCATCACTATAAATACTTTTCATGTATATTTTATTATTTTTTTCATATATTATTGCGGTATGTTCAGAATATGATTGTTTGTCTGTCCATTTTCCAATTATATTTCCATCTACTGAAACATTATCCATTTTTTTATCTTCTGCGTCAGTTGATCCCAATATTTCAACCTTTAAATTGGGAGTAAAATGAGTTGTGGCCCATGCAACAGACCCAGCTTGCTTTCCGGGTAAATTATAAAAAATCCATAAATTGTCATAAGACTTTCTTGTCTCACGAATTTTATTTGCAATTATTGTTAATTGCTCTTTTGTGATTTTTTCTTTTAGTTCAACTTCAATGTTGCATTTATTAAAACCAAACTTAGGGTTTACATTTTCTTTTTCAGAAATAATTTTATACAAGTTGTCAGGAACAACGGTTGCTTTTTGAATTGAGTCAGATGTTTTTTGTATTTCTTTTGTTTTGTTTTGTCCACAAGAAGTCAGCAGCAGACCAATGATTAAGATAATGTTCAACTTTTTCATGCTTTTTATTTTTATTATGGTTGGTAACGATCCGCAGCTTGCCGAAGGCGGGGCTTTCAAGGCACTTCCTTGTCAAGTTACAATAATGATTATTAATTGCCGAAAAGCTTCTGTAACCACGTCCGCCCCGCTTGCGGCAAGGTGCTGTTAGCAGCTTTTAATTCTCCTGAATCAGAATTATCTTTCTTGTCAATGAAAAAAGTTATTGCAAAATCATGCGTACCGTAAAGATTTAAGAATATGGTATCATCAGAAATTACAAATGGACATTCTTTATCTGTCATAAAAATTGTTTTACCAGCTTCTTGCGACTGAAAAATCAGATTACCTTTTAAAACCGGATTATTTGGGAGTTCAACTGTAAATTGATTATCTTCAATGCAAATTGTTCTCAAACCCTTTACAATCTTACCTTTATCACTTGTCCCTTGTATGATAGATTGTTTGCTGCTTTTGTAAATTTTTTTTTCGTTATCCATATTGATTTTTTTAAAGTTAAAAGTCTTTATTATGAAATCTGTAAATCATTAATAATCCTACCTAAAGTCATTGCTATAATGTCAGCATTGTCAGATACACGGATTATTGGGCTTTTACCGTTGTCCTTTTCAATACCAACTCCATCACTATAAGGATTTATAGAAAGAATTTTAGAGAGTGGAATATTCGTATTCTTTTTATTTCCAACAAAGATTATTCGTTTGTTAGTAATATAAACTTGACCAGAGTCTATTACCAGAAGTTGTTCAGCAGTAATTCTTTGAACAGCTATACTGCCCGCTCTGTAGTATATACCTTTCATAATTTTAATACGAGCAGTTGGTCCTGCATAATTTATTCTTTGCGTTACGGTTCTGTTTTCTAACCAATCTGCAAAGGTGGTAAAATAGCATTGTTCATTTTTTTGTAAATTAATTGACACTTGCCTAATTGGAAGTTCTCCATTTTCAATTAACCAATAAAGTTTAAGTTTTTCAAGCTTGGCTTTTGATGTTTCATCAATGTTTATATTAACATTTAAGTTTTTTGCAATAGCAATATATTCCTCCCATTCGTCAGGTGAAATTTTTCCATCTTCAATTATTTTACCTAATTGAATTTCTAAAAATTGTTTTCTGCTTTCAGAAGAAATTTTCTCAACGATACTGTGAGGTAATCTCAAATTATTTTGAAGTTTATTAAGAAATTCTTCTTCTGATTTTTCAAATTTCCCATCACAAATTGCATCATTGTATGATTTTTTATAAATTTCACTTGCAAGTTGATTATTTAATTCTTCAACTTCTGAGTCTTTTAAAATCAACAGATTTTTTAATTGATTAAGGTCGTCAAGTTCTTGGTCGGTCAAAATATTGTCAGAAAGACATTGTCTAAGGTATAAAAGATAAAGTTCTCTCAACCTGACTATAAATTTTTTACGCATATCGACCTTATACTTTGAAGAAATTTTTTCAACTTCTTCAAATTTTATTTCTTTTAAAGGTCTTGTCGCAAAAAGATTATTCAATTCAATAAAAGCATTTTCTTGTGGCTCTTTCTTAAGAATTCGTTGAAAAAAGCTTGGTTGTATAAATTTTTCTATTTTGTAAATATTGTCCATAGTAATCAGTTTTTATTAATTGCTGCTAACGATTGTGCTTCTGTATTACT
>Ga0209099_1004512_pt1 | contig 10526 bp, 7 predicted proteins | sample AD_JPNHW2_MetaG_FD_184430 | JGI IMG/M metagenome (GOLD analysis project Ga0209099, IMG submission 184430) | Active sludge microbial communities of municipal wastewater-treating anaerobic digesters from Japan - AD_JPNHW2_MetaG (SPAdes) (version 2) | ecosystem: Engineered > Bioreactor > Anaerobic >...
CCCTCTTAACGAAGAAATAATATCAATACAGGGAACACTCCAAGGGCTTCTCGTGCTTACAAACACAGGAGCTTATGTTGTTTCTGGACCAACTCCCGAGAACTGGCAGATAGATAAGATATTCAGTAACCGTAACGACCTCATAGGCAGTCAGGCTGCGGGTTTCAACTTCGAAGTTCCGCTCAAAGATAGCCGTATGATATTCCTCGATAAAGCTGCAAACTTCAACATCATCTCCGACCTTCAGTTAAATAAGATAGGTATGATACCCGGCATTAAGACTGGTGGAGTTATAGCCACTAATACGATAGTAAGCATATGGTCAGCAGCTCAGTGGGATAACCGATACATAGTTATACCATTATCGTCAATGGCTTCCGGTCCCATCTATGCTAACCTTGGATACGCTCTCGTGTTCGACTTGGAAACGAAGTCGTGGTATAAATGGACAGAAGTAGCCGCTGTATCTGATGCCTTTATGATATCAAGCTCCGGCATTATGTATGTAAGACCTACGATAAGACCTGTCCTTGAAGCGGGTAAGTGGACTTCTAACGCTGTATATAAATCGGCAGTTCAAACTCTCGACCAGAACGCTCAGACATGCAAGGATGTAGTTCGCATAGAAGTGGACTGTAAGGCTAAGTCAGGCTCAACCTTTGAAGTAGCCCTCATATCGAACACAGCAACGGTTACAAAGACGCTCACATCGGCTTCTGATAATCTCGCTTCTTATGAGTTCTACCCCAAAATAGGGTCAGCTTGTAGAAGTTATTCATTTAGAGTAAAGGCTACATCTGGATTCGTTCTCAAATCAATAAGAGCTTTCTACATCGACCGTGGCAACCTTAAAACGAGCGGAGGGAATTAATGCGTAACTTCTTCAATATGGTGGGTCTGGGGCTTGCGGGGCTTCTGACGGCAGTACTTATAGGTTGGTTCTTGGCATGGGTGCTTATAGCTCCTGTATGCTATGCTTTCGACCGTATAATGCCTTACGAATCAAAGACGAACTGGGAACGTGTTGACCGTAACTTCAGAAACATTATCTATACCCGAGTAAATGTACCACCATCCACGACAACATTTTCGTGTGACATCTCGTGTGACGATACAGCATCGGTCTCCGTGGCTACTGTCAACAGCGATACGGGGAACTATGTCACACAATTAACACAATCACAGAATAATTTAACAGTTAAGTTAAATACAACTTCCTTAGCTACAACTGAAGTATCAATAATAACTATATATAGGTGACGATATGGAACTTTTATTGTGTGATGGTGTGACAATCACTCTAAACGAGTTCAGCCGTTGGTCTTTCATCGTACACATCAATGTCGCACCAGAACTGCGAGGCTCATTCGCTAATAAGATTTTCGCAGGTGTGGCTGATAAAATTCTCGCAGAGACCGGAAAGACCAAGTTGATAACGATAATCCCGAAGTCACTACGGCATGTATTGCTGTTCGGGTATCAGTTAGGCTTCGTTAAAGAGGGTGTGCTTACGAACTTTAGTGAAGATAAACGAGAAGATTCAATAATTTTAGTCTATAATGGAGGAACAAGCCATGAAAGGAAATAATAGGTATAAAAAAGAAATCAGGAAATGTTGGATAGAAAATCATATAGGTATGATTCCGTTAGCCAATGGACAAGTTGCTATGGTTGACGAGGATAGGTTATTAGAAGTGTCGAAGTATAACTGGAGTATTCATGGTGGGGGTTACGCTCAAACGTCGTATAAGTATAAACTGATACTGATGCACAGGCTATTATTTCCAGAACTGCATCAGATAGACCACATCGACGGAAATAGACTTGATAATCGTAAGCAGAACATCCGAGAGTGCAATGAAAGTCAAAATCAAGCAAACAGGGGTAAGACACGACTTAATACTTCAGGTTTCAAGGGCGTATCATGGAGCAATAAATCAGGAAAGTGGTGCGTCAAAATAGGCTTTAGAGGTAACAAGATACATCTCGGGTTGTTCTCTTGTCTGAAACAAGCGGCTTTAACTTATAACAATAAAGCGATAGAGCTTCACGGAGCCTTCGCAAGATTAAATGAGGTGAAATAACATGGGTGAAGAAGTATTAATGTCCCTCGCTGGACCTTTGATTTCTGGATTTATAGGTGGAAGTTCCGATGCTTCCCCTCAAGTTATGACGGCAGACCAAGCCCAGACTCGTCTCCAACGCCTATTACAAGACCCTACCGCTTTATCCATATTACAGAACCTTGGAGAAGCATCGAACGCAAAGACTGCTATGAAGGCAGGTCAGCGTGAACAATACATAAAGAACAAGGGTTTAAGGAACGGACAGCCCGTTGACCCCACTCTTAATATAGCTAAGAAAGAACAGGGCTTCCTCGATAAAGAGTTAGCTCAGGCGGGTCGTCCTTCACTCGATGAGATACTTAAAGGCGTTAATACACAGCAGACAGTTAAATCACCCTCCGCTCCGTTAAGAAGCGTTCCACAGGATACAGGTATGAGAATGCCTGTCGATGATGGCTCAATGAACTTCAAGAACTTCGTTGACACATTACCCGGAGCTAAAGGAGAATTTACTTCACTTGCTAATACGCCAGAGCTTCCTAAGAATGCTGACGGTAATTATGTAATGAACGCAGGAACTCGTAGTGAACGCATAATAAGCCCTGCTGAATATGCCAAGATGACTTCGGCAAGGTCAGGTCAGCCCGGTCTTGACGCTATACTCGGCATGGGCGAGGCTATGGTTCCGGCTAAAGCTGCTGAACCTACTCCTGTCGCTACAACTCAAACAGGTAACTCTGGTGGAGGTATGTCTAACTCTGGTGGAGCTTTACAGAACACTCCTCGACCTATATCTGTTGTTCAGGGCGCACAGGCTACAACCCCTGCATCTGGAATAGCTACTGACGCTACCGGAACCATAACGGATTTATTCAATAAGCTCATAGGAAGCTATACCGATAAAGGTAAAGACTCAGTTCTTAACAACCTCTTATCGAATGTGTTCCCCGGTTCAGGAACCGATTGGACAGAACCTTCGGCTTACTGGGATTACGGTGATAAGATACAGGTATCGACTGACCCGCTTGAGACAAAGATTAAAGGTATCCTTGGTGGTAAACTTACTAATGACCCTCTCGTTGATACCATAACGAAGTTACAGTCTGAACTTGAAGGCGTAGGTAAGCCCGGAGCGGTTCAGAAGTATAACCCTTACTTGGATAAACTTGAACAGCAAGCTCTCGATGTAAGAGCATTGAGGGGTGGAGCGTTAGAAGATGCTCTGTTCCGTTCCGCAGTTGACCCTGCTCAACAGGCAGCTAAAGAAGCGGCTAAGGCTCGTGCATCAAATATGGCTTCCAAAGGTATGCTGAACTCATCGGTGTTACAGGACTACGATACTGAAGCTACGAACAAGCTTAATGAACTTATATCTAACGCAGGGTTCGGAGCCAAGGTTCAGGGTATGCAGTTCGACCAGTCCAACATCAATCAGGCAGCTAACATCTATAACAACCTCGCTAACCTGTTCGGTCAGACCCAGGATGACATGACCGGAAACATAATGGACAAGCTTGGTTTAGCCACAACGAAGTCGGATGTTGGTCGTCAGAATATATCTGATGTTATGGGATTCCTCGGTAATCAAGACGAGAAAGAACTTACGAACATAAACCTTAAATACAATGAGTTCTTACGCAGACTCAACGAGATAAAGAATGCTGAAGGACAGGCTATCAATACAATCAATAGTCAGCAAGCTCCTCAGATAGCTTCGATGAACGCACAGAATGATGCTAACACTAACGCATGGAAAGCATCACAGGCTAACGCAGCTAACACATCAACACTCGCAGGTAACACTGTAGCCTCGATGTTCGGTAATAAGAAACAGAGAACTCCGACAGGTGCTATCCCTGCTTCGATAACCAACAACTATCAGTCCAATCCGGCGGTATCGGCAGCTAACGCATTCAGTTTCAATACTGCGACACCCGCAGGAACATCGTGGACTCCGTTATCAACCAGACCGAAGTATTAAGAGGAGGAAGTAGTAATGGCATTACAAGACTTTAAAACTATGAACAATTTCTTCAGACAGCTTCTCATGAAGCGAGTTGAACAGGCTATCGCTCCGAAACCTACTGAAGCTCCTCAACTCAAACCTTCGACAGCAGTTCAGGATTTAGGTGCGAGACCACAGATGACTAAACCTAAGATGGACTTGGAGTTCAAGGGAACTACGAATCCTTGGTCGGCAGCTCTTGTGGCTCTGGGTAATATGAACCAGATGAAGAACAACTTAGGTCGAGAGAATGAACTTGCGACTCAAGGCGACTACTCCGCTAAACTTAAGTCAGGTATTGATATGACTGAGGATAGAGGTAAGAAGCAGAATCAGTTAGACTTTGATGTGGTTGACCCTAATAAGATAGCTGAACGAGACTATAAAGAGGGTGTTACTACCCAGAACGCTTGGGAGAACTTCCTTAAATCAGAAACAGCACCGCTTGAGATGCAGAAGTTACAGGCACAGGTTAATAACATCGGTAAGAGTTCTTCAAGACAAGCCTCCGATGCTGCGAGAGTTGGAAAGGTTCAGGAGATATATGCCGGATTACAGGAAGACTGGATGCTTCATAATGTTGACCCGGAAACCCAAGGCGTAAACACATTGAACCCGGAGAAGATTCCTACTGCCGTGCTCAACGACCTGTATCAGAAAGCAGTCCTACTTTCCGGCGACCCTAAATATGCGTTAAGGGCTAAGAGTCCTAAGTCGAATGAGCCTACTCCGTATCAGCAGTCAACTATGAAGGTTAGGGAAATGAAGCAAGAGGAATCAGCACGGGTTAAGAAACTCGCCGACCTCATCCAAGAAGCGACACCCGGATACAAACCTGCATTGAACCCTCAGGACAAGACGAAGATGTTCACAAAACCTAACGGAGTAAAGGTATCAATAACTGATGTTGCAGATGACATGTTTAGGACAATGAAGGAGAGTGGCGACCCTGCGTACAAAGATGTCACTTTCTCTGATGTAGTAAACGCTGTTCACCTTAGATATAAATAGGAGGATATATGGCTAACCCATTCATAAAAGTATCCAAAAACCCCTTCGTAAAGAAAGAGGAAGAAGCAACACCTTCAACTGGTAATCCGTTTATGAAGAAAGATACGGAGAAGCCTTTATACACACCGCTCATACCAGAGCCTTCCGATACGGGTGAGTCTGAAGTTCAGCTTGCCCAGAACACTTTTGACCCTAATAAGAATAAAACTATGTCGGAGACTCCTAATCTTATAAATGCGGCTTTAAGAACGGGTATGGCTACGCTTGCCCAGTTCAACAGACCTTACTCTGCTGTTGCGGGTGCGTTAGAGTCTGGGATAAAAGAGTTAGTAACCCCGTCAACCGAAGAAGCGATAGCCGATACACCTTATCCCGAAAGAGTTATAGAACGTGTAGGCGGAACTGTTAAGGAAGCTTTGAAGGGCGGATGGGAAGGTTTGTTATCCAATGAGAAGGGATTAACCGACCCGCTTAAAGCTTCTGTTGAAGTTGTGCGTGGACCGGAATCAAAGATTACTGGTGACCCCGGTATAATAGGGACAGTCAAAGATATAGCCTCCGCCGAAGGATTAGATAAACTAAGAGCTGTAACTGACTTTGTTGGGGCTATAGGTGTTCCGGGCGTGGCTCGTGGTATAGACCCCCTATCATATGTGAAGTCCGTAGTCCCGCTGTCAACAACATCGAAAGGCGTTGAAGTTAATAAGACCCGAAATCTGATGCCCTCCGTTCTTGAGAGAGTAGCTGAGGGTCAACAGGGATTCGCTCCATCTCAAGCAGGTGGACCAGTTGAAGCCCTAACTTCCATAGCCAACGTGCCTTTACAGAAGGGTGCGAAGGCTATGCTTGATGCCGGGACTGCTATTGATACCGCACCTATGGGTTCGTGGAGTGCGTTGCTTAAGACACCTAAGACTGCGTTTAATGCGATGGTAGAAGCGGGAAAGGACGCTATATTTAATAGAACTGGTGACCCCCTTAAAGACGCAATAACCGAGGCAGGTCTTGCAGCTAATACTCGTGGACGCTCTATCATTGAAGAAGAGATGGGCAAGTTTATTCCTGATAAAGAAGCATCTCTTATGGGTGAGTATTCTCAGGTAGAAGACCCTCAGATAGAGAGGGCATTAAGGGAAGGATTCCAAGCAGCTGAAACTCCTGAACGTATATTCATGCCCAAGACCCTGAGACCCTCTACGGGGATGGATAGCAATTTAGTTCCTGACTATAATGAAATCAGTTCATATATAAGCAGACGTAACAAAGACCGCATTATGGCTAACGAGTCGCTTACTCCGGCAGATAAAGATTTTCTGGTAGGCAAACTCGGAGATACTGAAGTTGACCACTTGAATAAGTCAGCTTATCAAACTTCTCGCGTTGACCGCGATATATTCGACAGGCTCGGGGATGCTGAAGCTAATATGAGGTATAAGTCTGGACTGTCAAATAGAGGAAGTGCCATCAAGAATATAATCAGCGTATCGGCTGACCGACCGCTGAGGAAGGCAGAGTATCAGGCTCTTGTTGATTCCGAGATATTTACAACTCCAACTCTCGATGGGATGTATTCGACAGCTGATGTTAAAGAGGAGTTCCTATCTCATATAGCGGATAATGCCGGGGAATACATAAACTTTCAGAGAGTTCAAAGTCCTGATGTTGTAGCTGAATTGACCAAGGAACTCAAGTTGCAAGGGAAGTCTGACGCAGTTATAGAACAGGCTGTGAACCAACGTCTTGCTAATGATTTTAGAGATTACGTTGACACTGTAAATATGTATAGAAACTCTGACGATGTGCAGATAAAGAGAATAGGGGATGCCTTTACTAATCAACTCTTTGACCGCTTAAAGGCTTACGCTGACTATGACGGTATTACTTCACCATATGCTAAAAGAATCTTCAAGTCACAGAAAGCTCCTGCCTTTGACTATGTAACACATTCACTTGACCCTCAGGCGTTAGCTGTTCTTGAGAATAAATTGGGGGAAGCAGTCACTCCGTCGTCTCTCGCTAAAAGATTCAGCGTTGATTCGAAGCACTCTTCTGATATATCAAGAACTTATAAGGATGCCAAAGGTAATTCATATCCTGTGAGCTTAGTTAACCTTGCCAATAAGGTGAAGAATAGCCCTGTCATGGAAGGGGGACTTCTCCCTCAAGAACTTCAACACGCTTCAGAGATGTTTGGCTTCTCTCCTATAGATATGGATGACCTCACAAAGAGACTTAAGAACATTTACGGAGATTATACCGGACCTATCTTTGATACCGACCCTATGAGAACAGTTCTTACAAGGGTAGTGAGACACTCTAAAGCTAAATCAGCAAACGAGTTCTTCGACACCATAGAGAAAATGGCTGATAATAATAGAGACCCACGCCTCCGCAGGGTCATTGAAGGAGCCGAAGCACCTAAGGGTTTGGTTATGTCCAAGCATCCTGAGCTACCCGACATTGCAGGCACACCGGAGATAATTTCACAGATAGATAAACGCATCGATAGTATGAAAGACATAGGACCAGAAAAGTTGTTCAGTAAGATGTATAATGAAGCTATGTCGTTATGGAAACAGTCGGCTACTTCTGGTATAGGTATTCCCCGTATAGCCTTCTCCGTAACCAACCTAGCATCTGAAGTTTATAAGAATAAACAAGCGGGTGTTGACGTTGGTGGACAGGCTTACCTTGATGCTCTTAAGGCATTGTCAATGGAGAAAGGTTCAAAGCTCCGTGACCTTCTGAAGAACCACACTATAGAATTACCTCAGCAGGGTGGCTACCTTGACGGAACTGTTCAGCCCATCCTTGAGAACGGTATTCAGATAATCTCTAAGGAAGGCAATGGCAAGTATCGTGCTGAAGATATATTGGCTCTCGCTAAAAGACACGGTGTAGTTGACTCGGGTTTCGCAGGTCAGGACATATCGAGAGTGTTGGAAAGCACTCCTGATGTAGGCAAGGCTTCGTTCCCTAAGGCTTCTATGGATATAGATAACATTGACTTCACTAACCCTGAAGCTCTGAAGGCAGTAGAAGAATTCACAACAAAAGGATACGCCGCTCAGGTTAAAGACTTCTTCTTCCGTAACAATAAGCTTCCTGAGGTAATAGTCGGTGTAACTAAAGAGTCATTACCATTCAGGCTTCAGAGATTATATGAACCAAACCCCAACAAGCCCGGTCAGTGGAAGTTAAGCCCTGAAAGAGACTATGGATTTGATGATGTTTCAAAGATGATGACGCAGATAGAAGATGTACCTGTTAAGTACTACTCAAAGACTATTGAGCCTCTTCCCTCGCAGAACAAATGGCAGAGGATGCTTGATGCTATAAAGTCACCTGCAAAGACAGTCACGAACTTTATAGAACAGCGTATCCCTAAGTTAGCACAGGACGTTAAGCAGAGACAGATTGATTTAGCTAAATCACGAGTTGATGCAAGGGCTAATAATATCCCTGTTCCAGAAGCCGGGACTCTTGACAAGGCTAAAGATGTGGTAGCTAATACGATGTCAACCGCATATGGATTAGCAAAGCCTGTAATAGAGAAGGGAGCGCAGGTGTCGAACCTTGGAGCTGACCTTGCGAGATGGTCGGAGAACTATGCTCGTATGACCAACTTCATAGATAAACTGAAGAAGGGATACTCCCCTAAACAGGCAGCTAAGATAGTAGAAGAAACCTCGTTTAACTATCAGGACAGGTCGGCTATGCTTGATACTGCTCGTAATATATTCCCGTTCGCTACCTTCACGGCTAAGAACTTACCGTTCCAGATGAAGCAAGCCGTTAGCAATCAGAAACCTTTAGCATCTACGGCACAGACTTTGATAGCTTTGAACTCTGAGCCTAACACCGAAGAGCATCTAAGAGCGATGCCTTCCTACAAGAAATCAAACATGCCTGTAAGAGTGCCTGAGTGGTTTAGAAATTTCTTCGATAAAGACGGTATGGAAAGCTTTATTAATATCGGAAGATACATCCCATCGACACAGTTAGGTTCTCTTGACCCTAACGAAACAGAACAGACAGTTAATAACATTATAGGTTCGATGGGTCCGTATAAGTTACTGTTTGAACTCATGGCTAATAAGAGTTCTTCTACGGGACAGCCTATAGAATCTTTCCCCGGTGAAAAGGTTCAAGCGATAGGCAATCCTTTGACTCAACAGGGCTTGACGAGTGTTCCGGCTAAAGCTGAATATGCTGCAAGAAACTTAGTACCTGCTTATCAACAGTATGAGTCGCTTACTTTGCCCACAGCACCTGCGAGAGAAGGCTCATTATCCCTTCCTGAAAGACTCATGCGTATGCTTACTGGTGTTAACATCAGCCGTGAGAGTAAAGACCAGAATCAGGTTCAGAGGGTGAGTGAGTTCAAGAGTATTTTGAATAGGCTTAAGAGCGACCTGAGAAGAGCGGAAATGCACGGAAATAAGTTCAAGGCAGAGCAGATTGAACAGTACCTTAACGACCCAAAATCTCTTGAATCTATCCTTGACAGACTCGGTATTAAATAGTATAATTATATGAGCGGGGATATGGTCAACATAAACGTGCAGTTCTTGCAACCCGATGAAGGAAGTTTCCTGCAGCCTAAGTCCCTGCTTAACTTACAGGAGGAACCAGTATGGCATTGAACGGAACTACCCTTAAATGGTTTGATAAAGCAGTCAAAGTTGTTCTGCGACATGAGGACTACAAATATGACACTAATCCCCGTATTGATAGAGACCCTGCTGACAGCGGTGGCACTACCAAGTTCGGTATTTCACAGGCACACCATCCGGGCGTTAATGTAGTCACCCTTACTCTCGGCGGGGCTATACAGATATACCGTCAGGAATACATGCAGTATCCTTATCACGAGGCTATCAAACGCTTCCACATAGCTTGCAGGTTATATGACCTTGGAGTTCTGTGCGGATACGTTACTGCCGCTAAGTTCTTGCAGAGGGCTTGCAATAAACTCGGGTCTAAGTTATCGGTTGATGGTAAGATTGGACCTCTCTCAATAGCCGCTATCAACGGGCATGACTGGGGTAAACTCTATGACGCTCTCTTGGTTGAGGGCGAGTCTTACTTCCGCAAAGTCGTAGCCGTATCCCCTAAGAACAAGAAGTTCCTACAGGGATGGCTCAACAGGCTTAAGGACAGAGCTGAGTTCAAGTGTTGGACTATAAGAGACGAGGAGCTTAATAAGTAATGCCAGAAGAAGAGGTTTCAAAATAATCCTATAACTAAAGAAGAACTTAATAAACGCTCAGAAGCGCATAAAGGTCATGTTGTAAGTGAAGAAACAAAGATAAAGATATCAATAACTCAGAAGAGGAGGCTATCGAAATGACCCCAACCCACAACGAAGATAATTTCTTATTGCAGTTACTCGCTGAAATGAAGAAGGATTTAGCAGATGTTAGAGCCAATGTATCTGATAT
>Ga0209099_1004513_pt1 | contig 10525 bp, 9 predicted proteins | sample AD_JPNHW2_MetaG_FD_184430 | JGI IMG/M metagenome (GOLD analysis project Ga0209099, IMG submission 184430) | Active sludge microbial communities of municipal wastewater-treating anaerobic digesters from Japan - AD_JPNHW2_MetaG (SPAdes) (version 2) | ecosystem: Engineered > Bioreactor > Anaerobic >...
CAGCGCCTGAGCATGGTTACCGGAGGAATGTGCAGCCACTCCCCTGTCGCGAGACAGACTACTGAGCGAAAAAACGGCATTGCAGGCACCGCGGGATTTAAAAACTCCGGCTTTCTGGAAATTTTCGCATTTAAAAAACAACTCCGTTTCAAACAGGTCGTTCAGGCTTTGGGATGTCAACACCGGTGTCCGGTTAATGAACGGCCGTATGCGGTTAGCTGCTGTTTCGATAGTTTTTTTATCGGGAATCTTCATGTGCAAAAAAAAATTGAAAAAGGCCTGAAACAAAAAGTCGCAAGCCTTTTCAAAAAAAATTTTAAACCAAAAAACGGCCGGAATTACAATTTATGTACTTCCTTGATAATTTGTTTACCAATTTCAATGGCCTTTTCATTATCCGGTATCATCTTGTGATGCCTTTCAGGGAGTGATTTTTCGAGACCTTTCCGGATAAACTCGGGTTGAATAATTGGTTTTATTTTGAGGTATGCGCCAAGCACCATCATATTGAACACTTTGTTCATTCCCAGTTTCGAGGCTTCTTCGGCGGCATCCACACGAAAGATATTAATATCTTTGCGTTCGGGATGTCTGGTAATACCATTACCGTCGTAAATCAGCAAGCCGCCAGGTTTTACTGAGTTTTCGAACTTGTCCATAGATTGCTGGTTCAGAATTATGGCGGTATCGAACACCGTAAGTATTGGGGAACTAACACGTTCGTCGCTGACGATCACGGTAACATTGGCCGTACCACCGCGCATTTCGGGGCCATAGGAAGGCATCCAGCTTACTTCTTTATTTTGCATGACACCGGAATAGGCAAGAATTTTTCCCATAGATAAAACCCCTTGTCCTCCAAAGCCGGCTATGATAATTTCTTCAGTCATTTTTCAATATTTTATATTATTATTTTAACTAATAACTATTTAACCAATTAACATCTCTAACTATTCAGCAGGAACTTTTATGTCTCCCAATGGATAGTATGGGAACATATTTTCTTCCATCCATTTGTTGGCCTGAACGGGAGTCATTTTCCAACCCGAGTTGCAGTTTGACACCACTTCGATAAATGATAGTCCTTTATTAGCCTTTGACAATTCAAATCCTTTTCTGATGGCTCTTTTGGTTTTGCGCACATTGGCGGGAGTATGAACAGAATGTCTTGTTACATAACATGTTCCCGGGAGGGTTGCCACCAATTCAGTTATTTTCAATGGGTTACCCATGATTTGGGTATCTCTTCCGAATGGGCAGGTAGAAGCTTTCATACCGGGCAGTGTGGTGGGAGCCATTTGTCCGCCGGTCATTCCATAAATACCGTTATTGATAAATATGATAACGAAATTTTCGCCGCGGTTACAGGCATGGATAGTTTCGGCTGTACCGATGGCAGCCAGGTCGCCATCGCCCTGATAAGTGAAAACATATTTTTCAGGCATGAGTCTTTTGATGGCTGTAGCCAATGCGGGGGCGCGGCCGTGAGCAGCTTCCTGCATATCAATGTTCATGTAGTCGTAGGCAAAAACTGAACAACCCACAGGGGCCACCCCAATGGTTTCGGCCTGTATGCCCATTTCGTCCACCACTTCCATTACCATACGGTGCACTGTACCATGACCGCAGCCCGGACAATAGTGCATAACCTTATTGGTAAGCAGGCTGGTTTTTTTATAAATCAGGTTTTCGGGTTTTATTATTTCTTCTCTTGTGATTGTTGCCATGGGTTAACCTCCAATAATTTTAGTTTCTAACACTGATACCACTTCGTCGGGAGTTGGAATTATCCCTCCCACGCGTCCGTAATGTTCCACTTTTACGCTGCAATTTACTGCCAGTCTGACATCTTCCACCATTTGGCCAAGGCTCATTTCCACGGTGAGTATGCCCTTAATTTTTCCGGCAAGGTCGGCAAAAGGTTTTTTGGGGAAAGGCCATAAGGTAATCGGGCGGATGATACCTACTTTAATACCTTTTAAGCGAGCTATGTCCATAGCTTTCTGACAGATACGTGCGCTGGATCCGTAAGCCACAAAAAGATATTCGGCATCCTCGCAGTTTATTGTTTCGTAACGGACTTCATTTTTTTCAATCTCTTTGTACTTGCTGTCCAATTTCATTACAAAACGTTCCTGACGGGCGGGGTCGAGGTCGAGAGAGGTGATAAAATTTCTCTCGCGGTCAGGGGTTTTTCCGGTAGTGGCCCACGGAGCTATCTTAATGATTTCCTCTTTGGTCCAGCGTTTTTTCTGTTCCTTGAGTTCTACTTTTTCCATCATCTGGCCGATAACGCCGTCGGAAAGTATCATAACCGGGTTACGGTATTTGAAGGCCAGGTCGAAGCCTAATTCAACAAAATCAGCCATTTCCTGTACTGAGGCCGGTGCCAGGACGATCAGGCGGTAATCGCCATGTCCGCCGCCTTTGGTTGCCTGAAAATAGTCGCCCTGTGAAGGCTGAATAGTGCCTAAGCCGGGGCCTCCCCTGACAACATTCACGATAAGACAGGGCAATTCAGCGCCTGCAATATACGAGATACCTTCCTGTTTGAGGCTGATGCCGGGGCTGGACGATGAAGTAACGCATTTTTTTCCGCAAGAAGCGCCACCATAAACCATATTGATGGCAGCCACTTCGCTTTCGGCCTGCAGCACTACCATACCGGTGGTATCATAAGGCCTTTGGGCCATGAGATATTCTAATACTTCGGACTGTGGAGTAATGGGATAGCCGAAATAGCCGTCAGAGCCGGCACGTATCATAGCCTCTGCTATCGCATCATTACCTTTCATTAATCTTAGTTCTTTCATTATGTTTTTTTTTAATTATTAAACTTCAGTTGTTACCTTAACCCTGTACACCGTAATCACGCCGTCGGGACATACAACGGCGCAGTTTGCACAGCCTACACAATTATCGTTTCCCATCATTGCATAGTGGTATCCTTTGGAATTTACCCCCGGATTCATTATTATCACCGATTCGGGGCACGCCGTGGTGCATACTTCGCAACCTTTGCAGCGTTCGATATCAATTTCTATTGCTCCTTTTAATTTTGCCATGTTTTTAAGTATATTAGTAAATGTTATAAATTGTTTTCAGGTTTAAAATTGACTGCCAAATTAGCAATTTTTAATCAGAATTTACCGGATGGTGTTCATAAAATTTTTTCAGACGGTATTCAAGATCGGGGAATTGATGACGCAGCACCAGCGAAACGCAGGCACGCATACCTTCGTTACGGCCGCCGGTGATGGCTAATGATATGGCACTTATGCCATAATACATCAGCTCTTCGAGCAGCTGTTCGCCGGTAAATCCCGGATAGGAAAATGTGAAATAAAAACCATCAGCCAGGGGATCATTTTCATCTTTGTCGTACACAATTTTAAAGCCGTTGTCGGTGAACATTTTTTTCATGATTTTGGCTTTTTCGCCATACTCTTTTACTTCTTCCACAAAGTTAAATTTACCTTCATTAGCGGCTTTCAGCATGGCGGCCATAGCATATTGAGCACTGTGGGCTGTTCCGGAACTCAACGAATAGATAGCTCCATACACCATGGCTTTGCCAAACAAATCGGACGCATAATAGCGTTTCAGGTCGGGGGCATGGGTATTAAACACTTTGGGAGAAATAACCATCATGCCGATACGCTGTCCGGCGTAGCTGAAAACCTTTGAGCCGGAAACAAACATAATGTAATTGTCAGTATATTTTGCCACCGATGGCTGGAATGGTGGCATCCCTGGCTTGGAATAATCCTTGCGGAAATCCATCCCAAAATAAGCCAAATCTTCGAGGACCAAAGCATTATACTGGTTGGCAAGATCGCCAATGATTTTTAATTCTTTATCGGTAAAACATATCCATGAAGGGTTGTTGGGATTAGAAAACATGATAGAGGCGATATTGCCTTTCTTCAAATAGGATTCTATTTTTTCTTTGAGTTTATCGCCACGATAATCGTAAACATCAAAGGATTCGAATTTGGTGCCGATAACAGCATGCTGCTGTTTGTGGACAGGAAAACAAGGGTCAAGGATCAGGGTGGTGTCTTTTTCCTTGTACATACGGTTAACTGTCATGAAGGCGGCATAACCACCCTGCATGGAGCCCACTGTCGGGATACAATTTTCAGATGTAACATCCACATCCATAAAGAGTTTAACAAAGCGAGCCATCTCGGTTTTCAATTCCGGCAAGCCATCAATTTCTGGATAGATAGCGGCACAGCCATTTTTTAGTGCCTGTATTTCGGCTTCCACGCCAATATGAGTGGCTGGTAACCCTGGTACGCCCATTTCCATACGGACAAATTTCTGACCGGTTTCATTTTCAATTTGGTTAATTAGCTTTTTCACTTCCCGAATAGTTGCTTTGCCAATACTGGGAATTTGGCTTTCAGCAATCAAACGCCTTACAACATCGTGATTGATAGGGGTATCTTTCATAGTAAATGAGTTTTTTAATAGTTTTCTATTCTGCAAATAACCGATTTATTTTGCGAAAAAACAAAGTTTAATTCAAAATAATTTGCGAAAAAAGGCATATTACGGCAAGAAAAATTTAAAAATTTGATATTCAATAAACTACACGAACAGAAAAGATTGAAATTGAATGCAATAACGAAAAATATGTGACTTTATTTTGTCCTTGGAAAAATACTTTTTATCAATAATTTTTCAAATTTTATTTGTTTTTTTCAAATATTAGTTTTACATTTGTGCTGAAAATAAATAAAAATAGTACTTTTTTAATCAAGGTAGCCATAGGTAAGCATTAACCAGTTCGATTGGTAAGATTATTAAGAAATTACTGTTTGAGTTAGTATTTTTCACAAATTATTGCAAATCATATTTATAAAATAAAAATATTTTATCATGGCATTTGACAAAGAATTTTTTGATTGTTTAGAGAAACTGAAAAACTTTAAGACCAAGCCCGAGTTAAACGATTTTTTTGAAACGCTCAACAGACTTGAAAGAATTTGCGAAGAATTAAATGTACAGGGCAAGCACAAGCATAACGACCCTGAAACCCTGATAAAACAGGCCCAAGACCTAAGCAAAAAACTGGATGTCAACAGAGACGAATTTGCTTTTCGCACCAAAACACAAAAGGAATTTGATGCTGTTTATGAAGTGATTGACTACCTTGGAGTTCATGTTAATTCACTGAATTAAGCCATCTCAAATAGTGCCGGCAAAAAGGTTATAAAAAATCCCGACACTGAACTGCCGCAAAAAAACATATTTGTTTTGCAAAAGCTATACCTGTCGAATTGCTGAAAAAAAATCAGACAATTTAAAGGAATGGCTGAAATTCAAAAAAAGCGCACTAAAGCCTTTCAGAATTTTTCTGTTTTCTGAGCCAGTTTTATGGCATGATTAAAGGCTTTTAGCAAACGATCGTAAATAAATTCATCAGGGATAATCATTTCATATCTTTTGCCGTTGGCGGTAAAAAATATGCTACAATAGCTATACATGGTATATGTTGCCTCGCAGGTTTGTTTTTCGTTACCTTTCTGATCAGGATTTTCATACTCACGGGTTTCTTTATACACGGTATCTTTATAACAAACAAGATTGATTGAATTGATATCCGATAAATATACGGAAAATGCAGCAGGATGAACAATAGAATCCTTTGTGGACCAGATTGTTGCATAAGTGGAAGTAATTGTAAAAATCATTTTACCGATATCGTACTCAAAATGCGTATGGCAATTAATAGAAGTAGCGCTGACAGTTTTTGAAAACTTATCCGTACACGAAACATATTCGTAACTTATTTTATACTGTTTATCGTCCACCTTGCTTTTTATCCAGCTCATGGTTTCTTCTAAAGTAGCTGCCGTTGTGTCGGTTTGCCCCTGCGCAACTATTTTGTTATTAAAACAAAAAAATATGATGAGGAAGAAAAATGTAAAAGCTGCCTTTTTCATGGCTGTTTTTTTATCATTTATAAGACTGAAGCATGCTATATTTTTATTTAAACAATTGCAATCTAAATTTGGAAGTGGTAATTATTTTTAAATTTTTCTTGCTACTGCAAATATAACATAAAATAGTCTAAAATGCAAAATAAAATAAATATCATGAATAATTAACACCCCGGGACAAAATCCAAACGCAAATGTTGGAAAAATAAAATCTTTTCATTTAACAACCATACATTAGCGTTCGAGTCTAAGATCTTCAAGTTTTTTGCCTTTCTCTTTTATCTGCTTTCGCTGTTCAAATATCATATTGATTCTGGAATAGTTTAGATTTTCACTGCAATTAAATACGACCATAATTATCGGGGGCTGTAATTTGAAATTTCAAATTACAGCCCCCGATAATTATAAAATGTTATTCAGCTATTATTTCTCAGCTTTCTTCAATTCTAGTTTACCTCCAAAAGGCATCCAGACATCGCTGAAATAAACCCAAAATATGGGGCGATTTCCTTTTACTTCGCCAATTTCATCATAGCATATCTCAACCGGGCAAATGCCAACAACCTTTTTATCGATTGCCATGGTTGCCGGATCGAAAGTCCATTCCTCAAGAAAACGAATCATTGATATAGGGACATCATGCTTTATGATAGTATCATAGCTTCCATGCTTATGTTGCGGAGTCGCATATGCAATCGTATCGGTCCCACACAATCTTTCTTTTAGTTCTTTTCCACTCACCGGAACATCAGAAAAATCACTTGCACCGCATCCACATGCGTAAGCTTTTAAACTGTCGGAATAAACCAAATTCATGAATTTTTGAATATATGCATCCATTGCAACAGAATCCACATTGATATCCTTTGAAAAAAAGGTATGATGGAAAATCAAATCTGACACAATACGTTTTGTGAGTACCGTGGCAGGTTTTGTTTTTTCAGGAAAAATGATCCAAAATAATGCTTTACTTTCTTCAATAGTTTCTTTGCCATCATTGTCGTAATGCACTATTGAAACCAGTGGCGCCATTGCAATAACTTTTTTAGTAATAGCCATCGTGTTTGGATCGTATGACCAGTTTTCGCGGAAACGCAGTCCTGTAACCCAGGATTCAGGAACCATTTTTTTAATTAAGGTATCATAGTTATTGAAAGGCGGGATTAAACGCGTCATGGTAACGGTGTCTGTAAAAGATATAAGGTCTTTAAGCTTATTGGTGTCAATACTTTTATTGTTCAGATCCGTGAGATTTAATTTTCCGCTGAGGGCATTTTTAAAAAGCAGTTCTTGAAATGCTTTGCGTGATGAAGTTTCAATGTTTCCGACGTACCATGATTCATTCGACGCTTCAAAGGCAGATTGAGAAATCATCCAGTAGTTATTGATTGAAACATCATATTCAATGTTTTTGGAAAGCACCTTTTTTTCCGATTTGTTTTTTCCTGAATTTGGCGCACATCCAAAGATGAGCAGCATCAATGCCGCCATACAAAAAATCGTTGTTTTTTTCATACGAATAATTTTTATAGGTTTATGTTTTTTAGTCACATAGTAGAAACTAAAATTTATTCAGCATATTGCCTAAACCAGGTGAAATGGAAAGATTATTTTTCCTTCATCAGTTTTTCCAGCACAAATAATTCATCGCGCAGCCTTGCCGCTTCGATAAAATCGAGGGCTTTCACTGCTTTTTCCATACCAGATTTCACTTGTTTGAGGAGTTTCGTCAGTTGTTCTTTATTCATGTATTGCACCACGGGGTCGGCGGCAATACCTGAAGATTCATTTTCAACGTAGGCACGCTGGCCCTTGCTGCCGGAATCCGGAGCATTCGTCTTTCCCAGCGTCGTTTCATTGGATTTTACGATTTGTGTAGGTGTGATATTGTGGGCTTCGTTATACTTCAATTGTTTATCCCTGCGGCGGTCGGTTTCATCGATGGTGCGCTGCATAGATACGGTGATTTTATCAGCATACATGATAACCTTGCTGTTGATGTTCCTTGCCGCCCTGCCGGCTGTCTGGGTGAGTGACCGTTCGGACCGCAGGAAACCTTCTTTATCGGCATCAAGTATTGCTACAAGCGACACCTCTGGCAGGTCAAGTCCTTCGCGCAAAAGGTTTACTCCAACCAGCACATCAATATCTCCTGCTCTTAATTCGCGCAGAATTTGCACACGTTCGAGGGTATCCACTTCAGAATGTATGTATTTGGAACGGATTTCGAGTTTCACCAAATAGTTGGTAAGTTCTTCGGCCATTTTTTTTGTGAGTGTGGTTACCAAAACCCGTTCATTTGCTTTCACCCTCAAATCAATTTCGTTGAGCAAATCATCAATTTGTGTTTGGCTTGGTTTAACCTCAATTACCGGTTCGAGGAGTCCGGTAGGCCTGAGCACCTGTTCCACCACCACGCCTTCGCATTTTTGCAGTTCGTAATCTGCAGGTGTGGCGCTCACAAAGACAATCTGGTTGAGCATAGCTTCAAATTCGTCGAATTTCAGGGGTCGGTTATCCAGGGCCGAAGGCAGCCGGAAGCCGTATTCTACGAGCGTTTGTTTGCGAGAACGGTCGCCGCCGTACATGGCTCTTATCTGGGGCACAGTCACATGACTCTCGTCCACCACCATCAGGTAATCATCCGGAAAACAATCGAGCAGGCAGAAAGGCCTCCCTCCGGGTTTACGGCCATCGAAATAACGGGAATAATTCTCGATGCCAGAACAATAGCCAAGTTCGCGCATCATCTCAAGATCGTACGACACGCGGTCTTCAATACGCTTGGCTTCCATCATTTTGCCCATATCTTTCAGATAAGCCACATGAGAGATGAGGTCGTGATGAATATCTGCAATGGCCTTCTTCATCTTGTCCTGCGAGGAAATAAAAAGATTGGCAGGGTAAATGGAAATAGAGTCAAGTTTTTCGATAAAACGCCCGTTTACGGGTTCATACGTTTCAATAGATTCTATTTCATCACCAAAAAAACATATGCGTATGCAAAAGTCGGCATAAGCAGGAGAAACATCAATGGTATCGCCGCGAACCCTGAAATTGCCCCGTCCAAAAGTTACATCATTGCGCGAATATAAAATATTGACCAGCGCCTGTAAAAATTTCTTTACCGGAACGGTATCACCCGTTTTGATCCTGATGATGCTGTTAGCAAAATCTTCGGGGTTGCCGATGCCATAAATGCACGACACCGACGAAACAACAATAACATCGCGTCTTCCCGACAGCAAGGCCGAGGTGGCGCTCAGCCTGAGCTTTTCAATTTCTTCGTTGATAGACAGGTCTTTTTCGATATAAGTATTGGTTACAGGCAGGTATGCTTCGGGCTGATAATAATCATAATAAGAAATAAAATACTCCACGGCATTTTTGGGAAAAAACTGCCGAAACTCACCGTATAATTGGGCTGCAAGGGTTTTGTTGTGACTCAAAACCAGAGTTGGCCGTTGCACCTCCTGAATGACATTGGCAATGGTAAATGTTTTTCCTGAGCCGGTAACACCCAGGAGCACCTGTGCCTCATCGCCGCGCTGCAGGCCTTCGGCAAGTTGCTTTATTGCTTCGGGCTGGTCGCCGGTAGGCAAATAATCCGATGTCAGTTCAAAATTCAAGGGTTATTGTTTTTTCTTTTCCACCAGGCATGTTACCGGGTAATGATCGGAATTATCTGTTTTTACATTTTTAAAATTACTGGCTTTAAAATGGGGGGACAGAAAAATGTAATCAATACGGAATGATGGATAAATATTATAATACGTGGTACCCAACCCGAAACCGGCCTCTTTAAATGCATCATTAAGCAGAGCACCCAACTGGTAATAGGCGTATGAAAAAGGCGTATCATTGAGGTCGGTGCATAAAATTACCGGATAGGGGCATTTTTTGATGTGCCCGGCCAACAGTTCGGCCTGCACCGAACGCTTTACAAATCCTCTTTTGAGGTATCGCAAGATGCGTAAGGATTTATTTTTCAAATCTTTTTCATCTGCATTAGCATTTCCTGAGGCAAGATTATCGGCAAATTCGATGTCGCTGTTGCCCAGATGCAGCGATTGTAAATGGGCATTGTAAATACGCACAGTATCGCTTCCGATAAGCACATCCGTATAAATACAAAAATTATTTCTGGAATTGGGGAATTTTATCAGGCCTTTTCCAAGGATGGGAAATGCGGAAAAGGTAGCCAGGCCAAATTCGTAAATATGTCTTGAAACTACTGAATATTCGGCATGGACATTGGTGGCCTTTAGAAAAGTGATCAGGGTATCTTTAGTCTTAAATTCGCCGGAACAATTATTTACAAACTCCTGAAAACAAATGATATCACAATCCTGATTTTTCAGAAAAGTAAATATTTTATTACGTTTTTCATAATTGATCTGCCAGTTTTTTTTGTAGTTATACAGATCGAAATTATGCACATTATACGACATGACTTTGAATGCCGAAGCGCCACCTGTGGCTGATTTTTCGGAATTACACTGCAAAAATGAAGTAAAATAACTGAACCCAAGCAAGACCGGCAGCAGCGAAATCAGGGCATACTTAAGCCGGAT
>Ga0209099_1004515_pt1 | contig 10519 bp, 11 predicted proteins | sample AD_JPNHW2_MetaG_FD_184430 | JGI IMG/M metagenome (GOLD analysis project Ga0209099, IMG submission 184430) | Active sludge microbial communities of municipal wastewater-treating anaerobic digesters from Japan - AD_JPNHW2_MetaG (SPAdes) (version 2) | ecosystem: Engineered > Bioreactor > Anaerobic...
GATTTGGCACAGGAAACTTTTATTAAGGCATATCTTCACCTTCATAATTTTAAGGGCATTTCAAAATTTTCAACATGGCTTTACAGAATATCCTACAACCTCTTTTACGATTATCAGAGAAGCAACAAAGAGTATCTTAATGAAGAACTTGAAGAGGCAGCGTTTAACATTGAAGTAAAGCCGGATACCAACAAAGAGCTTGCCAATGATTTGGAACTGGCTCTATCTAACCTGAAAGCTGAGGAAAGGGCTGTCATGCTGCTATTTTACATGGAAGAACTTTCCGTTGATGCCATATCAAACGTGATGCTATTGCCGGTCAATACGGTCAAATCGCATCTGCATCGTTCGCGTAATAAAATGAAAACCTTTTTAACAACTCACGGCTATGAATAATCAAGATTCCCAATTAAAAGATTTTTTTCAAAATTATAAGAGAGAAATTCCCGACAATGGATTTTCTGAAAAAGTAGCAGAAAAGATTCGCTTTGATATAATTCCATTATGGTATTATGTCATCATTACCGGGAGCTTGCTTTTAGGTATTATCATCTTATGGTTTCTTGGTTTTTGGAAGGCATTGCCCCATTATATTAGTTCTTTCATGCAAGATATTCAAAATTCTATTTATCAAATAGTTTCTTTGACCACCCTCAACTGTTATATCATTTTTTCCCTATTGTCATTTGGTCTATTCTTGCTATTATTTTGGTATGTTGACAGAATCAGGCAATGGTAAAATTTTTCATTAGGATGTAATATATTTCTTTTTTATGTGTCTTCATCATGTATGGCACTCAAAACATCAATATGACAACCGAGATTTTTAACCAAACAATTCTTCCTATTACCGACAGACTATTCAGACTTTCCAAATCAATTTTAAAAGATGAAGAAAGGGCTAAAGATGCTTTACAGGATGTTTTGACAAAACTTTGGGAAAAAAGAGCTGAAATGAATCATGTTCACAACCCTGTTGCCTTTTCATTGCAGATGATGCGGAATTATTGCCTCAATAACATTCGCGATTACCATGAAACGGAAGAAATTAGTGAAGACATAGTTTTTATTGAGGCTGATTCTCATGGGAAAATGGAACAAAAGGAAGCTGTGAAAATAATTATTAATTTCATAGAACAACTTCCCGAATTGCAGCGAACTGTTATACACCTTAGAGATGTTGAAGGACTTGAAATTAAGGAAATTGCTCAAATCACCTCTCTATCTGAAAATGCAGTTACCGTGAATTTGTCGCGAGCACGACAACAGATTAGAAAAAAACTGATAACCTTAAATATTAAAACCGCCTGAAATGAATGTTACGATGAAGACAACCATTGCTACCCTTATAGAAAAATATTTTAGTGCCGAAACCACCTTGGAAGAAGAGCAAATAATTCGTAATTATTTTGCCTCCGGAGAAATAGATAAAGAATGGCTTCCCTACAAAGCACTTTTCGACACTTTCAATACTATCGGCGAAGAAAAGTCAACCCCCTCTGTTTCTTTCATGCCCGAAAAGAGAAAAAAAGTTTCGATTTTCGAAAACAGGAAATGGATATTTGCCATAAAAGCGGTAGCTTCCTGCATCCTTATTGTTCTTGTTGTTGCACTTTTGAAAAATAGCTATGAAGATTATACCCTTCATAAAGACACTTATATTGTGATGAACGGGAAAAGGATAAATGATTCAGAGCTGGCAGTTAAATATGCTAACGAGCAATTGGCAAAGAGCTCGCAGAAGATAAAAAAGGGATTGAGCAAACTGGATAAATTAGAGAAATTACAGAAGCTAAATCAATCTGTCAAGAAAAAGTAATATAGATAGGTATTAACAAACATAAAATAAAAGCAAATCATGAAAAAAGTCATCTTATTATCAGTTATTTTACTAGGGTTTATCGGAACACAACAGGCACAAACTTTAGACAATCTCTTTGATAAATATTGTCATAATGAAAAATTTACCTACGTCTCTGTTGGAAAAGGAATGATGAATACCATTAAAAATTATGCCGATTTTGACGAAGAAACTGAAGATATGATTCCCACTTCTGTCAAAATTCTCACCCTGGAAGAGGTCTCAACCGGTAATGCTCAACTTGCCAAACAGATAATCTCAGAAATTATGTCCATTATGAACAGTGATAATTTTGAAAAAATACTGGAAGTCAGCGAAAAAGGAGAAGCGACCTATATCTATTCCAAAAAATACGATGACAAAAATTGTGATCAATTACTGCTTGATATTACCGATGAAGAGGTAAGTATTATATGGACAAGAGGTAAAAAAAAGTAAATAAAACGGATTCTGAGGCATAGCCTTTTTATCATAAACATTATTATTTTGGTGAAAAAACCGCTGAACAAAAGCGGTTTTTTTTATGTGCAAAGCACATATAAGTCATCTCTTTCGTTGACACACAAAACCGGAAATCCCGTGGCATTGCCTATGACAGCACTCTCCTTGGCTCCAAAAATAATATCAATCAGAGAATAAAAACGAGTCATCATAATTACCGTGAGGGAAGCATTAATTTGGGAAGCAAAAGTCAGAGAATATTTGTCCATATTATCAACGGTGGGTGTAATCTTATGGAGTTCATAAGTTATATTCAGATTTTTATACAATTTTTCCGTAAAGGCTATATTATCCTTCAGCTTTTGTTTTAGAAATTCATCTTTAAACTGAGTATGAAGAATATGAACGGTGGCACAATAGAATCTGCTGAAATATCCTGCCCACAGAGCTTTTTCCTTGGCTTGTCGGTCAATGTCAAGAGGTAAAATAACATGCTGATAAACAGTTGCTTCAGGAATTTTATTTCCAACAGTCATGACTGGTATCCGCGAAGGGCGAATAAACTTGATAGCTTTTCGTAAACTGAAAAAATTATTCTTCCCTTTTTTTGAAACCCCGATTACAAACATAGTAGTATTGGTTTTATCGGCATATTCATAGAGAGATTTGGCAGTAAAATGTTCCGACAGCATGATAGTTTCTATTTCATTTTCTGTAAGATTAGAAAGTGTCCTGTTAAAAATAGGACTCATCTCTATAGAAGGGTCCTCAGTTGCCGACTGAATAGTGCCGATTTCTTCTTTCCAGATATCAGAATGTGTTTCGGGTTGCCGGCCATTTTCTTTAAGCTCTTTAATGGTTTTTGGATAGAAAGAAAAATCGGTAATAATGGTCAGGGATGCCTTAAAGATGGCCGCCAGGATTCCTCCGTGTCTTACGGCTACATCTCCATAATCCGAAAAATCGGTAATTGCTATGATGTTAAGTTTTTTATCGCTGTTTTTCATCATTTTAAACCTTTAACCACCGGTTTTGCCGCAACAAAATCCTTTAAATAAAAAGGCTCGAAATAGGCAATATTTTCAAATTGTCCAAGCTGATATTTTAAAAAGGCTTTTTCAGACATATTGGCAGCCGAGATGGGAGCATCAGAAAAGCGGGCATTTTTATTTTTTGACAACAATGCTCTGCATTTAGGCATTCCGTTTCCGCAAAAGAATACTATTTTGTCTTGCAGGATATCGACGAAAGAAGTTTCGTCAATGATTTGAGAGTGAACGTCCTCAACAATGGCTCCGGTTGAATCATAGAGTGCGCAATATACTTCCATTCTTCGGGCATCAATCATCGAACAAAAAAAGCAGTCTGAAGTCTCATCAATATTGGCTAATGCTTCTTTTCTTGCACCTGTCATAATGATTTCAAGAGTTGAAATAGTTACCAATGGCAAATCAAGAGAATAGCAAAGTCCTTTTGCGGTGGAGGCTCCGATTCTTAATCCCGTATAAGAACCGGGTCCGATGCTCAGAGCAACGGCATCAATCTCATTTTTGTTAACAGATGCTACTTTTAGAACCCTTTCGATAAAAGAGATTATTCTTTTGGCATGTGAATTTCCGTCATGGCTTTCTTCAACTGCCAGAATTTCAGCGCCACGGGACAGGGCAACTGAACATACTTCAGTAGCAGTATCAAGGAGCAAGATCAAAGGATTATTTTGTTTCTTCATAGCTGCAAAAATAGCCAATTTTTTTTGCATTGTATCGTTTATACATTTTCATTATTTTTGTCCTCACTTATTAAAGATAAAATCATGCCCAATTTTGGATTTTCGATTTTCAATACCCGCATTATTAATCTCGACAATTGTGATCCAAAAAGAATGAAGGATTTAGAGCAGCGGGTGGTCTCTTTCAGGCGCTGTATTCAATGTGGAGGGTGTTCTGCAACTTGTTCTGCAGGTATGTTTACCCCATTTAACATTCGGAAAATTCACTCTTTATTCCGCCGTTTTCAATACAAGGATTTGGCTGAGGAACTTCAAAAATGCATGCTTTGTGGAAAATGCACTCTCGTTTGTCCTCGGGGAGTCAATCTTCGTCCTTTAATCTTAAATATGCGCAAATTATTAGCTGAAAATACTAAATCTGATAGCAATGCCTGATTTTTTTAATCCCTTTGTAATTCCTTTCTGTGGCGGAATATTGGCGCTGGTCATCATTTGCTTTATCAAGTATTACAGATGGTACAAAAAATTCGACAGATTGCAAAAGATGACCATCAGAAAGAATATTCTGAGCTGGAAAATTATTCCCGCCATTTGGGAAATGTTTGTTGAATCAATTCTTCACAGAAGGGTTTCACAGAAAAACTGGATCCTTGGCTATATGCATCGCAGTATTGCTTTTGGCTGGTTCTTGCTGATAGTTTTTGGAGCTATAGAAGACTGGTTTATGGGTCATGCTTTAAATCAAGAGATGGGATTCCGGGTTGGGAGACCTTTTTGGTTAAGTATTTTTTACCGTTATTTTACGCAAGATGTTAATCTCAATTTCAAAGGGGAATTGCTTTTTACTAATCTTATGGATATCTTGCTTTTGTATGTTCTTTCGGGAATAGTAATTGCTTTTGTCAAGAGATTCTTTTCAAGGATTGTCGGAATGAAGCGTATTCCCAAACATGTCATTTTTGATCGTTTTGCACTTTTTGCACTTTGGGCAATTTTCCCGTTAAGACTTATTTCGGAAAGTATAACCGCATCAATTGCCAATAACGGGGGATTTCTAACTCAGTTTATCGGAGACTTTTTCTTTATCAACCCCGGCTATGCATCTCATATTGAACTTACTTTCTGGACACTTTACTCAGTTGCACTGGGGACTTTTTTTGTTGCCATGCCTTTTTCTAGATATATGCATATTTTCACTGAACCATTTTTGATTTTTTTCCGAAATCTTGGAATTGTGGAAAGTGAAAAATCAACCGGCTTTACCAAATTTGAGTTAAGTGCCTGCTCCCGTTGCGGAATATGCATTGATGGCTGTCCTCTTAATTCAGAATTGGATATCAAAAATGTACAGCCTATTTATTTTTTGCGGGATATCAGATATAAAAAACTGCAAAAAGAGATTGCCGACAATTGTCTGATGTGTGACCGTTGCGTCTCTGATTGCCCGGTCAATCTTGAAAGTTCTGTTATTCGCAGACAGAAAAGGGATAAAAAAGAACTTGATACCCATGACAATTACGGCTATATTGAAAATATTCAGCCTTTCAATGCAATAGGTCGTGTAATATATTATTCCGGATGTATGTCACACTTGACTCCCGGAATTGCTGAGTCAATGAAGGTGATTTTTGAATCTGTGGGTCAAAAATATTGGTACATGGATGAAGATAAGACTATTTGTTGCGGAAAACCTTTGCTGGAGCAGGGCTTTTTCAATCAGGCCAAAGAACTTAGAAGAAAGAATACTAATCTTATAAATCAATCTAAAGCCCGAATGCTTATTACTTCATGTCCTATTTGCTATCAGACATTTAAAAATGACTATACTTTGCCTATAGAAGTGTTGCATCATTCCGAGTATATTGATCGTATGATCAAAAGCGGCAAGCTGAAAGTGAATAAAAGTGATCTCAAAGTGGTCTATCATGATCCTTGTCAATTGGGCAGAAGTTGTGGAATATATAAAGAACCGCGCAGGGTACTCAAAGCAGTTTCAAAACTGGTAAAGCCCAAATCCGAAAAAAAGAAAAGTATTTGCTGTGGCTATAATTTAGGGAATATGGTTATTGAGTCAGATCAACAGGAAAAAATAAGAAATGCCTCAATGAATAATTTACTTTATAAAGACCCCCAGCTTATTGCCACTGCTTGTCCCATGTGTAAGAAAGCATTCACACACTCCAACAAATTTCCGGTATTGGATATTGCTGAAATTGTAGCACAAAATATCACACACAAAAAGCCTTAAATTTTAAAACATATACCCGATTTTTATATATAAATTGGCCATTTTGACATTGTCTCTTTTGTCAAAAGGTAAAGCCCAGTCAACAGACAAAACAAAATTGTCATTCATAGCCACTTTTAAACCCAATCCGGCTGCGAAGTGAGGTTTAAAAATTTCAGGTTTTTCAAAATTAATATAATCCGATAAATTGTCAAGGTCGAAGTCAGGATCATTCTCTTGAATAGAAGCAATAATCTCATCTTTATTAAGCTCATAAGATTGTGTAATCATTCCGGCATCCAGGAAAGGGACGAGGCCGATATAAAAGTGTTCTTTTTTGATGTCAAACTTAGCTACTTTAAAACGCATTTCCACATTTGCAAAAGCAAATCCATTTGCTAAAATACGATTACGGAGCACACCGCGCAAAGTATTGCCTCCACCTAATGCTTCATACAAGACACGTTGAATGTAAAGGGTATTCCAGTAGCTATTCATATAAAAAGGAGTTTGTCCGGCAGTGGTCATCTGCAAGGCAAATCGGTATGAGAAGTTGATATAATCTTTATAAACGGGAACATAGTGACGGAAAGTAGCATTCAGTTTCAAGTTGTTATATTCATTTTGTTCTCCGAAGGCAGCAGAGTAAGTTAGAAAAACATCCGTATAAATTCCTTTGGTAGGGTTTTGCTGGCGATCACGGCTATCGTAGGTAATACCGCCCCGTAAATAGGGATACCATCCTCCTGTTGCTTCATCTTTTTTGATAATGTTCCATTTGACATACTTTTCATATAATCCCTCAACATCCATGGGCAGCATATTAACAGAATCTTTTCCTTTATTAATCATGGCCAAATTGACCGAGCCGACATTATAGCCCAGTACGCCGATGCCGGCATTCCAATACCAATTGCCACCCAAATTTCCCTGAATATCCGCAGATGCCCTAAATAAATCCCTTTTAAATTTATAAAAAGCTCTGGTAATATAATCATCCGCCTTTTTGTCTCTCCATCCTGCATTGTAAACCGACTGGTAGCCGTTGTAGCCGATAAAATCACACATTGCATCCGGAAGATAGGATACATCAACAGTAAAACGATGGTTTGGAATCAAATACTTGGAATCGTAAAAAAAACGAAAAACACCATATCTTTTGGTTGTATAGGAAGCTTCTACGTAAAAGGAGTGGAGATACTCGGGATATTTTGATCCGTCACCGAAAAAGTAAATATTGGCTAAGGCTCCATACTGAAATCCAAGATCGGCATCATAAGAAACACTGGGCAAAGCTCCGAATGTCCACCCTGTACGAATTTTGTTTTTCTTTTTTATTGTATCTGAAGGATCTTTTTTTGAAATTATTTGTTCCTCATTAACAGTCAATGTGTTATCCTCAATTGAGTATAATGATGAAATTCCGAAAATCATCATGGATAAAAATAAAAGTAAAGATTTTTTCATACTACTTGTTTTAATTTGGGGCAAATGTACGAAGAAAATAATAACCATCACAAATAATTAATACCAAAATAGTATTAAGTGAAAGAGGAAAACCAATCTTTTTTTGGAAATATTCTTTTTTTTTAATGAAATCTATTTGTTATCTTTGCGGGACATTTGAATATTAATTTAACCAGAGTTATGAAATCAATTGATCAAGCCAACTTAAAGGGGAACAAAGTATTGGTAAGAGTGGATTATAATGTTCCCCTGGGAGAAAATTTTGAAGTAACTGATATTACCAGAATTCAACGAACTTTTGATACTGTTACTAAAATTACCAAAGATGGAGGAATTGCCATCTTAATGTCTCATTTTGGGCGTCCTAAGGGAGTGGTAAATGATTCACTTTCATTGAGACATATCATTTCTGCTATTTCCGGAGTTTTTAATCAAGAGGTAATTTTTTTAGGAGATGTTTTAGGTGGAGATGTATTAGATAAAGTCAATGCTTTAAAACCGGGTGATATTGGGTTGCTCGAAAATTTAAGATTCCACCCGGAAGAAGAAAAAGGGGATCTTAATTTTGCAAAGGAGATTGCCCGCTTAGGAGATATTTATGTTAATGATGCTTTTGGTACTGCTCACCGCGAGCATGCTTCAACCGCTACTATTGCGCGACTCTTCCCCCAAAAAGCTTATGCAGGCTATCTTTTGTATAATGAAGCTATGCATTTGGATAAAATATTAAAAGAATCCCAAAAACCGTTTACTGCCATTATTGGAGGATCAAAAGTCTCATCAAAAATTAATATACTGAATAATTTACTTACTAAAGTTGATAATCTGATTATTGCCGGAGGAATGAGCTATACTTTTCTTAGTGCTATGGGGGTTGAAATCGGCGATTCTATTTGGGAACCCGATATGATTGAGGTAGCAAAAGATATTATTAAAAAAGCTCATCTTTTAGGGGTTAATATTTATTTGCCGATTGATAATATTTGTGCTGATAAGTTTGATCCGGAGGCCAATATTTTTATTACAACAGAAAATAATATTCCTCAAAAATGGATGGGAATGGATATCGGACCCAAAACAATTCAGCGATTTGCAAATGTAATTATAGATTCAAATTCTATTTTGTGGAATGGTCCAGTCGGGGTGTTTGAATTTGATAAATTTAGCAATGGAACCAAATCTATTGCGCTTGTTGTATCGTCAACAACTATTGCAGGCGCTTTTTCCTTGGTCGGAGGAGGGGATTCCATAGCTGCCCTCGCAAAATATAAATTGACAGACTATATTTCTTATATTAGTACGGGTGGTGGTGCAATGTTGGAGTATCTCGAAGGAATTGAACTTCCCGGTATTAAGGCATTAAACGAAAATTGATACTCTATCGCTATTTTTTTTCTGCCTTTTCAATCTCCTTTTGTAATTTTTCAGGAAGATTATCAATGCAGGTATGACACTTCATTTCAAGAGTATACATCCTTCCAATACAGTAATTGGAATGTTTGCAATTGCTTCGTTCTACACCCTCTTTCATCTTATTGACAAAGCCAGGATCGTTAATCAGTGCTCTTGCCATCTGAACAGCAACAAATCCTTCATTCAGGACTTCTTCAATCTTGCTTTTTGAGATTAATCCTCCCACATAAATCAATGGAATAGAAAGCTCTTGTCTGAATTTTTTGGCATATTCAAGAAAATAAGCCTCTTGAAAGGGAACAGATGGAATTAATATTTTTCCAAACATCCTGATTCCGATTTTGAGCCACCAAAATTTCCAGGGATTCATATAGTGAGTTAAGGTCTTGTAGGGCATGCTCCCACGCATCACGTGCATAGGTGCTTTGCTGACAAAACCTGCAGAGAGAACAAGGGCATGAACTCCGGATTTTTCAAGCTCCCGGGCCACTTTAATACAATCATCCAGTTGCATTCCACTTTTAAAACCGTCAAACATATTAATTTTGACAACTACTGCCATGTCGTCTGCGGCTGCCGTCATCACTTCTTTCATCACCAAATTCATAAAACGCATTCTGTTTTCCAAAGATCCTCCGAACTTATCTTTTCGGCGATTGGTGTATGGTGATAGAAACTGACTGATGAGATATCCGTGACCTGCATGAATTTCCACACAGTCGAATCCTGCTTTTCTGGCCAAATTTACTGCTTTCCCAAAATCTTCTACCAGCTTGTAAATCTCCTTTTCTTTTAATTTTCTAACTATGGTGGGAGAGTAGAGGTTAAATCCTCCGGAGGCCCCGACAGGAATTTGTCCACAGGTATAACTATGGGTCATATTGCCACAGTGACCGAGCTGAATAGACACTTTAGCACCTTCGTTATGAAGGGCATCCGTCATCTTTTTTAACTCGGGAATAATTTCTTCTCTCATCCATAATTGCCCCGCAAAAGATACGCCACTTCTGTTTACAGATGCGTATGCAACGGTTGTCATCCCAATTCCACCTTTGGCAACACTAAGATGATAATCAAAAAGATCTTTAGAGGGTTTGTTCAGGTAACACATGTTTTCAAAAGCAGCAGAACGGATTGTTCTGTTTCGCAAAGTGACCGGTCCAATTTGACACGGTGTAAACAAAATTGATTCAGCCATAATTGATTTTTTAAGTTGCGGCAAATTTAATTCTTTTTTTATCTTAATAATTGCGATTTAAATAAAATAGATAATCATTTTTTTAGAAGTATATTTTGGGTTTTTTTCTACTGTTCAGTTGCGCTTTGCAATACAAATAACCTACAATCGTAATCGTATTTATGTGCAAAAAAAAAGAGGCTG
>Ga0209099_1004518_pt1 | contig 10514 bp, 9 predicted proteins | sample AD_JPNHW2_MetaG_FD_184430 | JGI IMG/M metagenome (GOLD analysis project Ga0209099, IMG submission 184430) | Active sludge microbial communities of municipal wastewater-treating anaerobic digesters from Japan - AD_JPNHW2_MetaG (SPAdes) (version 2) | ecosystem: Engineered > Bioreactor > Anaerobic >...
TCTCCATCAACGCCAACTTACTGGATGCCAAGGTCAAGATGGACTCCATCAAAGATTGCAAAGATGTCTTTGTCACCACCACCGGCAGCGAAACCGAACCAATCCTCGGCCTCATCACCAACAACACCATCTTCGACAACGCGAAAGTCTGAGGACGAAAGACGAAGGACGAAAAAAGTAAGAAGTAAGAAGTAAGAAGTAAAAAGTAATTCGTATTCGTGGCTTATTTAATATGTAAAAAAGTGTTTCACCGTGTTCCTCTGTGCAACCACTGTGTTCCACTGTGATCATTTCTTATAAAAAACTGTTCAAATCCGCGTTTGAAAATCCGCGTCATCCGCGTTTCATATTATTCATTCTTCATTCTTCATTATTAATTATTTTTGGGCATTCCGGCATCAGCCGACCCACAACCCCACCCTGCTGCCGTCGGTCTCCGGCCTGTACTCCTCGTTTCGCTGCAAGGGTCTGAGCGGCCGGGCAGGAGCTCCTTCGTCGCTCTGCCCGATCCGTCATCCCCTAGGCAGCTCAACTTGCGGGGTACCTGGCCTCCGCCCTAATGCGCAAAAACCTTCGGTTTTTTAGTGAATAGTGAATATCTTCAACTATTAAACCATTAAACAGCGAAGCGTTCAACCTTTAAACAGCGAAGCGTTCAACCTTTAAACAGCGAAGTCTACCGACTGCCGACCGCCGTCTGCCGACTTTTTTCATTCCATTTACTAATTTTATTTATATTTGCAACATGAAACTCCTCTTTCTGGACATAGACGGTGTAATGACCAATGATGATCGGGTGATCAATGACCGCCACGTTTACTCGTTCTCTAAGTCGTGTGTTGAAGCACTTAATCAGATCTTAAGAACCCACGATGTAAAGATCATCCTCACCTCATCGTGGCGTACAGTTTATGATCCTGAAACGATCCACCGTATGTTTACAGAAAACGGTGTCATCCAATCTCCCGCCGGACAAACTCCTTCCATATCCACTCTCAGAAGAAGTTTAGAGATCAAAAAATACCTCGAAAAGCGAACCCCCACCCACTTTGTCATCTTAGACGACATGGAGATCCCCGGCTTCCCCAAAAACTATATACGCATCGACCCCGCCACCGGACTGACTATGGAGCATATCCCGAGAATCAACGAGATCTTGGGGGTAGATCGTCTATAGTCGATGGTCTATAGTCGATAGCAAACGGTTAACAGTTTGAATAGATGCATATTGTATCATTTAGCTCCGTAGGAGTGTTATCTTTGTAGCCAATGAAAGCCCCCACCCCACCTCCTTCATCTCACTCCGTAGGAGTGAAATCCTGAAATAAAAAATTACGGAAAAAATAATCATTATTCGCAAAAAAGTGATGTTTATATGAAACCTTTTTTTATATTTGCCGCGGAAAAGGAAATTGAGACGTCAGAAATAAATCAATCACAAAAAGATTTTAGAAAATTAAATTTATAAAACTCTTTTATAAAGATTCATAAAAAAAATATCATTTTAAAATTAAAAAAATGGAAAATTCTCAAACAGTAAAAAAGTGTCCCTATTGTGGAAAAGAAAATTCGATTGAAACCCAAATTTGTAGTTGTGGTTATTATTTTGATCATGAATTATATGAAAAAAAAATAATAGCTGAAGAAAAGGTTATTCCAAGTAGTGGAACAAGACTTACCAACTATATAATTGACTCAATAGCAATTTACCTGATTTTTACAGTTGTAATTTTCATAATAGGAAATTCATTAAATCCGATCATACTGTATGGAATAAATTTTTTATTGATTTTTTTATATTACTATGTTTTTGAATTAATTTCAGGAAGAACATTAGGTAAATTAATAACTCGAACTAAGGTTGTTTCTATAGATGATCAAGAACCAGATGATTCTTCTTTAGCAATACGAACAATTTGTAGATTTATTCCTTTTGAACCTTTTTCATGTTTAAACAATAATGGTTGGCATGATAGATTTTCAAAGACTAAGGTTGTTTTTGTTTAATTCGTATAAAGATATAGTCTAAATTGAAAAAAACTAATACGCGATTGCCAATCAATTTAAAAGCATAACTAGCTTTAGTCATTACATTTAGAAATCATAATTAAATACTTTAAATAAAGATTTTCCAACAACAAATGAAAATTAAAATTTACAGAGGTACTAAAGAAATTGGTGGAACTTGTATAGAGTTAATCGCTGATAATGGAAAAATTCTATGGATTGATCTTGGGGCACCTCTTGATGACTCAAATCCAAACATAGACTACGCAAATAATAAAGTTGATGCCCTTTTAATATCTCATCCACATCAAGACCATTTTGGATTGATGGATAAAATTGGTCCAAATGTTCCAATTTACATTGGGGAATTGTCATTAGACTTAATAAATACAACAAGAATATTCAGAGAAATGCCCCTTTTATCCGGGAACTATATAAAAATCAAACCTTGGAAAAATTTTACAATTGCCAATACATTTTGGGTTACTCCATACTTGACTGACCATTCTACACCAGAAGCATTTGCATTTTTAATTGAAGCTGATGGAAAACGGATTTTTTATAGTGGAGATTTTAGATCAACAGGTAGAAAAAATATTGTTTTCACTAATCTCATTGAAAACCCACCCAAAAAAATTGATATACTTCTTATGGAAGGGACAATGGTTGAACGGTCGAACCATTTATATCCGACAGAAGAAAGTGTCGAAACTGCAATTTTTAAGACCATTAAATCACAAACTAATTTATCTTTTGTTGTAAGTTCTGCTCAAAATATTGATAGATTCATTTCAGTTTTCAAAGCATGTAAAGGGACTGGAAAGTATCTCGTTATTGATGTTTATACAGCTTTGATTTTAGATATATTAAGTAAACAATCAAAAAACACCCCTAAAATTGAATGGAAAGAGATTAAAGTATTTGAACATCCTAAGCAATTAGAAAAAATAAAGGACGAACAATTTGACAATTTTCGTCAAAGAATTAATAATCAAAAAATTAAAAATGAAGTTTTTCAAAATCCTTCAAATTTCGTTTATTTTGTTCGTTGTCCAAATGAAAAATTGGTAAACGCATTAAAAAGCAAAGGAAGAATTAATATTATATATTCGCAGTGGGAGGGCTATATAAAAGAAGAACATCAAACTTATTGCACTAAATATATTAATAAGTTAAAGATTGATTCTGATTGTTCTTTCCATTCAATTCATACCAGTGGGCACGCAACCGTAACTGATTTAATCCAATTTGCAAAAGCATTAAATTCAAATAAAATTATCCCCATACACACTGCATTTCCTGAAAAATTCAAAGTAGAATTTGAAAAAGAGGGGTTAAATAACGTTAACCTTTGGGAAGACAATAAAGAATATTCACTTTAAAATATAAAAAATCATGAACGAGTTTAAAAGAGGTATTAAAAATCAAGATTTTATTCAAAAATTGAAAACAAATAAATATTGGATAAATATCGCTAAAGACGAAAATTTGTTTATTGCAATTCATAAAGAAGTAATACATGTTTATTATTTTGGGCAAAGAATTTGTGAAATAAAATTTCTAGTAAGAAGTAAGAAGCTTAAATGGAAAACACATCAAAAATATTTAGGAATTCAAGGAAATAAGTACGTTGATATGGAAAATTATTTAGATAAAATTGAAGATATTAAAGCTGCTGCAAAAAAACATGGTGGAAGGGAAAAAGAAGAAGTTAAAAGAAACATTTTGGAAAATAAAAATTATTGTATTCTTGATGTTGAAATAACTTTTGGAAAAGAAGAAGAATTTGAAAAAAGAAGTATTGACTTTTTAGCCCTAGAAAAAAGTAAAGAAGGAAAACCAAAATTAGTTTTTTATGAAGCAAAACATTGTAAAAATTCAGAAATTAAAGCTACAGATAAGCCAAAAGTATTTGACCAAATTGAAAAATATGAAAACACATTAAATGATTCAAATCATATTAAAGAAATATTTGAATCATACAAAATAATATATGAAAATATAATTGCTTTGGATTTACCTATAAAAGATAAACTCATAAGTATTATTGGAGAAACTTATGATGATATTGAAATTGACATTAAACCTCGTCTTATCATTTTTAAATATGATCCTAAAAAACTTCAAGATATTCATCTTGAAAAGCTTCAAAATAAGTTTGGATATGATAGAGTAATATTAAATTAAACTAACGAACTCCCCTAGTTAATATAACACATTTGTTAATCGCTCAAAACCATCCCTTTTAAACCTCATCAACCATGTTCCAAATAAAATCTACCGACAATAAAATCCTGTTTCAATGGGAAAAATCGGAACTTTTCCCGGATTTTCGTTCTGTACTTAAAGAAACTATGGCATATCAAAATGATTTTAAAGAATTATACATTGACTCTGAAAATTTGGATTCTTTTACTTGGAACGAGATCAATCTGAATTATATTCAATTTAAAAATTGCTCGATGGTAGGGTCTCAATTTATCAATTGTCATGGGGTTCAACTTTCTTTTGAAAACTGTGATATAACCAGTTTAAAAATCAAAAAATCAAAAATTAAACATCTATCTATTCACAATTGCAAAGCATCGAAACTTAGTTTTAGAAACTCCACTTTTAGTAACGGAAGTATTGATTCTTGTGAATGTAATCACTCCACTTTTTATCAGTGTGATCTTTCAGTATTCCGTTTTTACTCGTGTAATCTAAGAGATTCATTCTTTCATAAATGCAATCTTGACGAATCCCATTTTACAACTAACAATTCGGATGATGAAAATATGCAAAACCTCTATTTCGTTGAATGTTCTGTAAAGGATTGTGAAATGCTTTATGTCGAAAATCTCTCCAAATTATATTTTTGGGAAACCAATATTAAAGATATAACATTTATGAATGAGGAGAAATTTATTGAAGTAATCAATCCGTTCAGTAACATAATCTATGCTATAAATTCAGATGTTGTATGGTGGAAACCCTATTCTTGGGCAGAAAAGGAAAAAGGGATTTTCAGGGGCTCTTTAAAACAATTTAAAGATGAAGTTTACAATAACTTTCCTACCACCGACCTCTATCCCGACATGAATGATTATGAAATCCTAGATGAACTTATAAAAGTTATAACCTATTTAGAATTATGGCAATAGTGTTTAAAAAAGAAAAAGCTATTCTCCTTCTTCAAATTTTCTTAATATTTCATTTATAAATTCTTCAGACTGTCCATTTAGTTCTTCAACAAGTTTAAATACCATGGTTTGAGGATTATAATTTGCAAATTTTTCTCCATTTATGTTTTCACTTAGTTCTTTGGCACACTTTATGGCAAAATCTTGAGATCCTAATTTATTCAAAAGTGAATACATATTAGTGTCATTTTTTTTGTACTTAAAGTTTTTTTTAACAAGTTTTGAATTAACGGCTTCTTCAATCGCTTTTTTGTATTCATCTCTATTCATTGCTGTTACACGATTATGAAAATGCAATAAATACCATAATTCAAATGCTTCATTACTCCAAGCACAACTGATATTATTAGCTCTTGCTTTAAAAATGGCACTATTAAAAGAATTTGACCTAAAACTGTCTCTATCAAAAACTACCCAAACTCTATCAAATTTTTGATTTGAACTATCTCTAAGCTCAATAGCTTTATCAACAACCTTAATAGTACTAATTCCTCCCCCTTCAAATTGAAAATTAAATGTAATGTTTTTTACAACTTTAGGAAAAGATTTAAAATAATTTGGTTCAGTTTTTTCTCCTTCACACACAATTAAAAAATATGAAACAATTTTTCTTGGGGTACTTTTTTTCTTTTGTTTTGCAAAACGTTTTTGTAATGCATTGTCAATTTTTATAGTCCGTGCCATTATACGATAAGTTAATTAGTAATGAAAGGAATTGCACCATACCTGCCTCTAATATAGTTTTTTTCAATGTTTGAATCATTTCTCACTTTTGAACCATCCGGTAAATTAAAATCGTAAAGAGAATATAAATCAGTTTGTTCTTGCTCATCTTTTTCAGTAAACCATATTTGATCTCTTCTAAATAGTGTTTCACCTAATAGATTTGTATCATGTGTGGCAAAAATCAATTGAGCATTATTCATATTTGTTCGAGGATCATTAAATAATTCAACAATACGAATAGTAATCAAAGGATGTAATTTTGCATCTAACTCATCAACAATTAATATTTTTCCATTCTTTAAGGTGTCAAAAATGGGACCTGATAAATCGATTATTTTATTTGTACCTTCTGATTCATTATTTTTTTTATCAAGTAAAACTGAGGCTATGATATTTCCATCTTTGTCAAATTTATTATGAACAGTTTTTAAAATAATGTTTTTTTGATCATCAGATTCTTTAATAACTCTAACACCAATTTTAAAATTTGTTGATTGTAGATTCTGAATTATTAATGGATTAGAATCAGTTTCAATAGTTTGAATTTTTTGAAATCCTAATTTTAGTTTTTGAAACAACTCTAATGATTCATCACAACCACTTAGGTTTTTGTATAGCATTTTGGTTGTATATCCATTATAATCATTATGTTCTAGTCCTGATAATACATTATATTCTTTAAAAAACTCGATAACTTTTTTTGAGCATTCACCTCCTAATTGGGCAACTAGTGAAATAAAGAGTCTGTTATTATTTGTTTTTGATTCAAATCCTTCACCTTCTTTAAATTTATCAGAAATACCAATTCCATCTATTGTTCTAATGAAAAGTGGTTTTTCATTTTTTTCAGATTTTCCGGAAAAAAGCCATTCACTCTCGATTTCTACTAATGAATATTCAAACCCATATCTATATCTATCATTATCTTTCAAAAAAACCATTTCAAAGAAAGTGGGTTGTTTTTCCGATTCAGATGATAACAGAAAAGGAGAATATTTTAATTCATCTGAATCATTTAATCTAACAGAAGTCAAAATAACCTCTCGCATTCTTTCCATTGCTTTAATTAGATTACTTTTTCCACTTGAATTAGCCCCATATATTACTGAAGATCTCAAGATTTTTTCTTTTTGAAAAGTGAAAAAATTTGTTTTTAATTCTGAAATGCCTTGCGCTTCCATGTTTAAAGTTCTTTTCTTATTAAAAGAAAGAAAATTTCCAACTGTAAATTGAATTAACATATTTTTTTTAATTTGAGATAACTCTGCAAAAATACAATAAATAATAACATTAAATACACTCTTTTTAATATTTTTTTGAGAAAATTTCTCAAAAAGCTCAAATCAAAGAAAACTTACTTAAAAAATTATCTTTTCATCTATACTCCAATTTTAATTTTCAGGTGGTAAAGCATCTTATTTGTAAAAAAACATAAAAAATCGTTCACTTATTCCCCACATTTTACTATATTTGCAAACGAATTGACATTATTTTGCTGAAACTTCAAATTTAGATAGTTAGAATTACTTTTGTGGCAGTTTAGGGGTGATTATAATTGTCAATATGGTACATAAACGAGATAACTCATTGGAAATAATTACCTTCAAATCTGAATAACAAATTAGAATTTATACTTAATGCAAGGCAAACAACTTAGAAAACTAGAAACAGAACTGTGGAGGGCCGCAGATCAACTTAGAGCTAATAGCAAACTGACAGCTTCAGAATATTCAATGCCCGTTTTGGGATTGATATTTTTACGTCATGCATACAACCGCTTTCAAAAGGTTAAAGTGGAAGTGGAAAAGAATCTTCCTGTTCATCCTCAACGTGGTAGAAGAGCACTCACTAAACAAGATTTTGAAGAACAAAACTCGATGTTCTTACCCGAAAAATCACAGTTTGATTATTTGGTTTCTTTACCCGAAAGTGCAGATATTGGAGAAGCTATTGATAATGCCATGAAATTGATTGAGGATGAATATGATAACCTCAAAGGAGTATTACCTAAGAACTTTTCCATTTTTAGTAAAGACTTATTACGGGAACTACTCCGCATCTTCAATAAAGAAGTGTTACAAAAAGCAGAAGGTGATCTGTTTGGAAAGATTTACGAATATTTCCTTGGTAAATTCGCCATGACCGGCGCGCAAGAGGGTGGTGAGTTTTTCACTCCTATGAGTTTGGTGCAAACTATCGTAAATGTTATTGAACCGGACCACGGAATAGTGTTCGACCCTGCCTGTGGAAGTGCCGGCATGTTTGTGCAAACCGGCTATTTTATTGAAAACGAAGGACTCAGACCTGCCGAAAAAGTTACTTTTTACGGCCAGGAGAAAGCGGATCTGAATACCAAACTGGCTAAAATGAACTTAACCGTTCATGGTCTGGAAGGAAATATCCAGGAGGGAAACACTTTTTATGAAGATAAAAACAACCTTGTAGGGAGTGCAGATTTTGTAATGGCTAATCCCCCATTTAATGTGGATGGGGTGGACAAAGCCAAAGATGTTGTAAAAAAAGACCCTCGTTTAATGATAGACGGCAAAGTTAACTTGCCTAAAAATGATAATGCCAACTATTTGTGGATTCAGTATTTTTACAACTATTTAAAGCCAACAGGAAGAGCCGGTTTTGTAATGGCTTCTTCTGCCAGTGATGCCGGACATAGTGAAAAAGAGATTCGGGAAAAATTGGTGAAAACCGGTGCGGTGGATGTTATGATGGCTATTGGTAATAACTTTTTCTACACCCGTTCTTTGCCTTGCACCCTTTGGTTTTTTGACCGTTCCAAAGAAAACGATCCCATAAAAAGCGATCAAGTGTTGATGCTTGACGCCCGGAAAATTTATCGGAAAGTAACCAGTAAAGTAAACGACTTCAGCCCGGAACAATTACAAAATCTCATTTGTATTGTAAACCTATATCGAGGAAATAGCCAAAAGTTTGAAAGCACTGTCAAAGATTATATGCAAACTTCTGCCGACTTAGCTAAAGAAACAGCTGAAATTACCACCAAACTGCAAAATCAAGTACAAAAGATCTTGAAAACTGTAAGCGATTTTGCTATCAATTACATCAAAGAAAATAAGGAAGCGCAAACCTTAGTAAATGCATTATCTTTTGAAGAAACTGCAATTATTTTTGAACAACAAAATGCCCTTATACAGGCAACTTCTTCAGATTCTATTAATTTAGAAACCATTGCCCAATTGTGCAAAGCAATACGAAAACCACAAGACAAACTTATTAAGCAATTATTAGATGCGATAAGTACTGCTACCAAAGATTTCCAATTAAACAAAAACAAAGAGTGGAAAGAATTGAACCTAAAAGCACAACTCGACCAACTGAAATCGCTCCAGTTACAACTCAGTGGCAATCCTGATGAAGAGGAACCCGGATTATTACACGAAACTGAATATTTTTACAAACAAACCCATTGGCTCACAAGTCGTTTCCCCGAAGGTGTTTATACCGATATTGAAGGATTATGTAAAGTAGTCACTCAAAAAGAAATAGAATCCAAAGACTGGAGTTTAAGTCCGGGCAGATATGTAGGGGTGGATACTACAACAGATGATGATTTTGATTATGAAGAACGCCTTACTGAAATCCACATTGAGTTGGAAGGATTGAACGAAGAAGCGATTGCTTTGGCTAAGTTAATCAGTGAAAACTATAAAAGCTTGTTATAATGAAGGAATCGATTAGACTTGAGCTTAAATTATCACTAACCGACGCCCTGGAAAAAGAGGTGGTTGCCTTTTTAAACAGTCGCGAGGGTGGAGTTATTTATATTGGCATCGACAAAAATGGGATTCCACAAGGTGTTGATGATTCAGATTTAATGCAACTTCAAATTAAAGACCGACTTAAAAACAATATTCACCCAACTTGTATGGGACTTTTTGATATCATTGGCGAGGAGTTTGACAACAAAGATGTTATAAAAATAATTGTTGCAAGTGGACCCGAAAAACCTTATTATATTAAGAAACAAGGAATGTCGGAAAAGGGTTGTTTTATTCGTGTTGGTACTGCCGCTGAACCTATGCAAAGCCGAATGATTGAGAATTTATTTGCTCGTCGCACTCGTAATTCGATAGGCAAAATACGCTCTAATCAACAAAATCTAAAATTTGAACAACTCAGAATTTATTACGAAGAATCGGGCAAAAAATTAAATTCAAAGTTTGCAGAAAATCTGGGATTACAAACTGAAGATGGACTATACAATTATGTCGCATATCTAATGTCTGATATCAATTCTATGTCTATTAAAGTAGCTAAATACAAAGGGAAAAACCGTGTCCACTTGATTGAGAACAATGAATATGGCTATTGTTCCATTATTAAAGCTACAAAACAAGTTTTGGATAAAATTGATTTAGAAAACAAAACCAAAACTCAGATAACTTCCAAAGAACGTATTGATAAACGTTTGTGGAATAGTATTGCGATGCGTGAAGCCATTATCAATGCTATTGTGCACAATGATTATTCTTACGAAGTGCCTCCAAAGTTTGAAATTTTCGATGACCGAATTGAAATAACATCGGCTGGCAGTTTACCCGATTTATTGAGTCAAGATGAATT
>Ga0209099_1004522_pt1 | contig 10507 bp, 5 predicted proteins | sample AD_JPNHW2_MetaG_FD_184430 | JGI IMG/M metagenome (GOLD analysis project Ga0209099, IMG submission 184430) | Active sludge microbial communities of municipal wastewater-treating anaerobic digesters from Japan - AD_JPNHW2_MetaG (SPAdes) (version 2) | ecosystem: Engineered > Bioreactor > Anaerobic >...
CATTGCTTAATACGCGCATCATTGCCTTTTTTATGGTGGCAGTCTATGCACGCCAGACCCTGTTCTGCATGTACCTTATGCGACATGGTAACAGCACCAACCTGTCCCTTGTATGGAGATACTCCATCAGCCTGTTTCCCGAAAGCGGTAACCTTGGTTATTACTACTTCATCAGTATCTACAGGATTACCTCTGTGAATCCATGGATCGGTATCACAAGCCAGTATTACAAGAGAAAGGAGGCACAACAATACAGGGAAAAGTTTTGAAATTTTCACATGACTTCTCCTTTTTTAAATTTTATTAACTATACCAGAATCAATTATCAACAAAATTAAAACAATGTATTAATTTTATTGAACAATAAAGCCGAATTTATTTAAATCCGACCTTTTTTGACATATTAAATAATCATAGTCAAATTTTTTTCATTTATACGAATAAATCGCTAAACCAAACTTTGTTTGAAAAATTTCTGTTAAATAAAATTAAGAGTAATTTTTTTTCTTATGAAATAATATGTCATATTAAGCATAATAGAACATCTCCAGTCAACAGTTTTTCATTATTCTATATTTAAAAAAACATAGAATAACGAAATGATCTGATTAAATATAAAACAAATTTCAAAAGTTGTTTAGATAAAGGCATTAAGCTGAAATCTAAAATATTCAAAATTACAGGTGTGCCCGATGATTGAATTGGGAACCTTCCGGATAAGAAATAATTGCTCTACTATCAGAACTGACTATGGCTATTTTATTAATCCGGATAATCCGGGATTATGAGATTCCTGCTAAAACAGGGACGCTGCGGTAATTATTATTTCGCTGAATTTTAAAAAAATTTAAAGTAATCTTCGGGCCGCCTGACGGACAGCCCGAAGATCAGTATTTTTACTATATCTTTTCGATCTTCACTGAACACGCTTTGTATTCAGCAGTTTTTGTTTGCGGATCAAACACGTTGTTTGTAAGCCAGTTCGCGTTCCCTTCGCTGAAATGAAACGACATCCAGACAAGCCCTGCAGGTATCTCTTCAGTTACCTTCGCTCTTACCCTGACAGATCCACGGCGTGAACTTACTTTAACATATTCGCCATGTTTAATTCCGAGTTTTTCAGCATCGGCAGCTGAAATATCCGCTGTCTCTTCAGACATCATCTGGTTAAGACCGGTTCTATCCGATAGAACACGTTCAAAACCGCATCTGCCGGTCTGAGTCCTTGTGTGATAATGGAACAAACGGCGCCCTGTACTGAGTACAAGCGGATATTCTGCGTCGGCAACCTCTGCCGGCGGAGTCCACTCAATACCCACAAACAGACCTTTGCCTCTGGTAAACTTACCGTCTCTGTGAAGGAATTTTGTTCCCATATGCTCTTCGTTAGGACATGGCCATTGGAGACCATCTTTTTCAATCCTGCTATATTTGATACCTGCAAAAGCCGGAGCAACCATAGAATGTTCATTATCCCATATATCCTGCGAGCTGTTAGAAGTCCATTCCTGTCCGAACCTCTTCGCAAGCTGTTTGAATATCCACCAGTTAGGCATAGCCTCTCCGGGAGCATCCTTAATTTTGCGGACACGGTTTATACGACGTTCACTGCTTGCGAATGTTCCATCATCTTCGCACCATGCGGCTGAAGGAAATATTACATCTGCGAAGCGTGTTGTTTCATTAGGGAATATATCCTGGCATACAAGGAATTCCGCTGACTCAAGCTCATGCTCAACATGAGTAATATTCGGATCTGTCCTCGCGAGGTTTTCTCCAAAGATATAGAAAGCTCTTACTTTTTTAGCCGGAAGAGCTGCCATCATATCAGGAATCATGAGGCCGACTTTATCAGAAAGATTATTAACACCCCATGCTTTCTGGAACTTCTCACGTATTGCAGGATCAGTTACAGACTGGTATCCCGGATAAACGTTAGGCAATGCTCCCTGATCACAAGCTCCCTGAACATTGTTCTGTCCGCGAAGAGGATTAACTCCAGCGCACTCCATACCCATGTTCCCGAGAAGCATCTGAAGATTAGATGTGGACATAACGTTATTTTTACCGCAAGTGTGCTCAGTAATACCGAGAGTGTAGCAGAGCATACCCGGTTTGATAGCCGCCATAGTACGTGCTATTTCTTTTATTAAATCAGCTGAAACGCCTGAAATTTCTGCAGCTCTCTCAGGAGGGTACGTCATTACAACAGCTTTCATCTCTTCAAACTGTTCTGTGTTCTCTTCAACAAATTTTTTGTCGTAAAGATTCTCTGTAATAAGAACGTGCATTAAACCATTGATAAAGGCAACGTCTGAACCTACTTTTATCTGAGCAAATATATCTGCTTTTTTAGCAAGGGCCTGATTTCGAGGGTCAACGACTATGATTTTCGCGCCATTAAGTTTAGCCTGTTTTACGTAATATGAAGCAACAGGGTGAGCTTCTGTCATATTTGTTCCGATAAGGAATAGAAGTTTCGCGTTTGCTAATTCCTGAAAAGAGTTTGTCATCGCACCTGATCCAAATGTGGTTGCCAGACCGGCAACAGTTGGAGCGTGTCAGGTCCGGGCGCAGTGGTCAATGTTATTGGTACCTATTGCCGCCCTGAAAAATTTCTGCATATAGAAAGAATCTTCATTGATACTTCTCGCGCAGCTTACTCCTGCGATTGCATCAGGGCCGGATTCTTTAATGATCTGTTTAAATTTATCTGCAACAAGGTCAAGAGCCTCATCCCAGGTTGCTTTCCGGAATTCACCCTTTGCATCTTTTATAAGAGGAGTGGTTAATCGATCTTTTGAATAGATGAAATCATAACCGTAACGTCCCTTAACACAAAGATGTCCGTCATTAGGTTTTGCGCCTTCAACACCTTTTATACGGACTATCTGGTCACCTTTTATATGAAGTTCCTGCTGACAGCCTACACCGCAGTACGGACATGTTGTCCTTACTTTACGGATCTCCCATGGACGGGCTTTACCAACAGCTTTCTTTTCGATTAAAGCTCCGACCGGGCAAACCTGAACGCACTCACCGCACTGTACGCATGAAGATTCACCCATGGGCAGGTCATTATCGCAGACTACATGTGTGTGCCCGCCGCGATTTCCCATTTCCAGAACTTCATTTACAACTATACGGTTGCATGCTTCAACACATCTTCCGCACTGGATACACTTGTTGCCGTCTCTTATTATAAACGCGCCTGATTCATCTTTTTCTTCGTGTTCCTCAACAATAAATGCAGGAGTTTCTATTCCCAGGTTGTATGCCGCCTCCTGAAGTTCACAATCTCCGTTCCTCTGGCAGGTAAGGCAGTTGTGATTGCCGTTTGCCAGGAGCAGATTAACCACCATTTTCCGCGCATCAATAACGCGAGGGCTAGCCGTTGATATTTTCATTCCCTCTGTAGGCATAAGCGAACATGAAGTCTGAAGGTTTCTTATTCCATCCACTTCAACAACGCAAACCCTGCACATACTTGCAGGTCCCATTTTCTCAAAATAGCAGAGCGATGGAATATATATACCGTTATCGCGTGCGATCTGGAGTACGGTTTTAGTTCCATCAAAGGCGAATTCTCTGCCATCGATATATATCATCTTACTCATCGTATATTATCCTCCTAATAATCTATTTTTTCACCAGCGCTTCAAATTCAGGCCTGAATTTACTTACCATAGCCTGAATCGGCACTGCAAATGCTTCACCCGTCGGGCAGAGCGTGAGACCTTTAATATTCGCAGTAAGATGCAGAATCAGATCTATATCCTCCATTGTACCTTTACCATGGAGCAGGTCATGAAGTTTACTCTCGATAACAAGAGATCCCTCGCGGCATGGGACGCACTGCCCGCACGATTCATGATGGTAGAATTCAATAGAACGCAGCGCAAGTTCCGGGATTGAAACCGTATCATTCACTACCATTATCCCGCCTGAACCCAGAGCTGTTCCGGCTTTAGCACATGAATCATAATCCAGTATAAGATTTTCAGCTTCTTTCGCAGTAAGAATAGCAACTGAAAGTCCGCCGACGATAACACCTTTGAGTTTCCCTTTCACTCCGCCTGCCGCTTCAAGAATTTCTTTTAAGGAGGTACCCATCGGATACTCGAATATTCCCGGTTTATTTACATGTCCTGATACTCCATAAATTTTAGGACCGAAGTTATTAACAGTACCTAATTTCTGGTATGCTGCTGCCCCGTTCTGAACTATGAAAGGTATACATGAAAGTGTCTCTACGTTGTTTACAACTGTTGGACATCCGTATAGACCGAAGTTTGCCGGGAATGGCGGTTTAACGCGCGGATTACCACGTTTACCTTCGAGTGATTCTATTTGTGCTGTTTCATCACCGCATACATATGAACCTCCCCCTCTGTGAACAATAATATCGACATGGGAAAGCTGGCCGTCTTTTTTCGCTTCTTCAATTGCAGCATCAAGAATATCCGCAATCCAGTCAAATTCACCCCTGATGTAAATGAAGGCTTTTTTCGCTTTCAAAGCGAATGCGCTTATAGCAATACCCTCAACAACCAGGTGAGGATTGAATTCCATTATCTGCCTGTCTTTGAATGTCCCGGGCTCACCTTCATCAGCGTTGCATATTAAATAAACAGGCCTTGGATCATTTTTAGGAAGGAAAGACCATTTCATACCGGCTGGAAATCCCGCTCCTCCGCGTCCTCTGACTCCCGCATCTTTTACCTCGGCAATAATATCCTCGGGCTTCATTGAGAGCGCTTTTTTAAGGGACTGATATCCGCCGTTGCCTTTATAGAAAGCAAGAGTCCGGCAGTCCTTTTTTGTTCTGTCATTAAGAAGAATTCCGCACTTTGAAATAACTGTCATTGACGGGTCATTCCCGGGAGTTTTCCCGCTCTTAAGATCTTCAATAAGAGCATCCGTTTTTGCAATAGTCATGTTTTCATAGTAACGGTCATTAACCTGAATTACCGGCCCTGTAGCACATGAGCCAAGATCCTGTACTGCACTGAGAGTAAACATTTTATCTTTAGTTGTTTCTCCCGGTTTTATCCCGAGTTTTTTACTCAGATGAGCAAGAATCTCATCCGCACCCTGTAAAAATCCCGGCACACATGTATCCACCTGAAGATGAAACTTACCTACAGGCTGTGTGTTGAACATGGTGTAATAAGTAGCGACTCCATACACCTTACTTCTGCTGCAGCCGATTGCCTTTGCAGCCTTATCCATAGCTTCTCCGCTTAGATAATTGCCGTTCTCTTTCTGGAGATACTGCATAACCGGCATTATCGCGGAGTCTTTCTTTGGATATTTAGCTATAATCTTTTCTATAAAGGTCTCCATACCTCTCCTTTTTACATTAAATTAAAAAAATTAACCGGAACCACTGAAAGTTTAAAAGAATAGCAAACCCCGAAAATCTATTTAGAGGTAACTGCGGTTTTGAAAGGCGCAGTTTTTGACCGTTCTTTTATCTTCATTGGCAGGATTATTGTGTTTAAATTAACATAATTAGTATTTAAGTATATTTTTATTTGTGTTGTCATTTCCGGCATAATAAATTCAAAAGTCAACATAAAATCGGGATTATGCCGACGGTGATAGACGGATATTTTAATAACCGGGGAATAGAGCGGTGAATAAACAGTACAAGGGATATTAACTGCTATAAAAGAGTTTTAAATTAAAAAATATGAAGTTAAAGCCGCCTGTATTTTATTAATATATATAAGGAGAAATAGTTTTCTTACAATGCTTCTGTAATGAAAAAAAGCAGATTAAAAATCTTCAATTTTATCACCGATCCGGACATAAATATTCATAATAATTGGATTGACTGTTCCCTGATATGTTATTATTTTAATTGAAATATTTGAATGCAAAAAAATATATTATCAGGATCAGAGAGCGATAAATAATCTTATGCAGCTGATATGGGGATTTGGTAAACCATACAGTAAACTATTTAAAAAGAATCACATTTATCATTTCGTAGGTGCAGGAGAAAACATTCAATTGACCGGTACTATCTACGGCCGGGAAATTGTCAGAAGTTCTCTTGCCCAGAGATTAAGAGTGTTCGAAATGTGTCATAGTAAACGTGTTGCAATAACATACAACAGCAGACAGGCATAACAGATATTCTCATAAAACAGAGGAGTTAAAAAATGAATAAAAGAGCAATGGTGATTATTGGAATACTTCTGGTGCTCTATTTTCTCGCCAGTTACATTTCAAATTTTTATATAGACTACGAATGGTTTAAGATTAATAACGGGCTCCAGGTTTTCTGGGTACTCTTTATGACAAAATTCAATGTGCAGGCAATTTTCGGAGTATCTTTCATCGGTCTGTTTATGCTGAATTTTCTTCTCATCAGGCTTCTTGGAGGCAAGGGGAGATTTTTTGTTGAAAATTTTCTCGACAGAATACAGATTCCGGCAATCGGATCATCACGGCATTTTCTGCTTATTATACTTACCCTTATAATTGTATTCATAGGATTTGCCATGGGGGGGACGGCATCCGCTTTCTGGAAAGAGTACCTGATGTATAAAAACGCAGTTCCCTTCGACGGCTTCCCGGTTGATCCGATATTCAATAAAAATATCGGTTTCTATGTATTCTCACTCCCCTTCTACCAGTTCCTTTACGGATGGCTGATGAGTACACTTGTAATAATTACAATCTTCTCTTCTATAATACATTTTTTTAACGGCGGAATTTTCTTCAAAAACGGATCGATAGATTTTTCCGGATTCTGCAGAGCCCATCTTTCCATACTTCTGGCAATGCTTGTCATACTTTACGGTTTCAGCTATCAGATATCGGCATATGAACTACTTTTTTCACAGGTAGGCAAATTTTACGGTGCGGGCTATGCGGCGGTCAACTCAAAACTGCTTGCGTACCGGGTTGCAGAGGTAATATCATTTATTGCAGGCGCCCTTCTTCTCTTTAATGTTTTTAAAAGGAGTTTCAAACTTCCTGTAATCGTGATGCTCACCATCATTCCTGTATATTTTATACTGGGAACAATCTATCCTGCGCTTCAGCAGAGATTTATTGTAGTACCGAACGAGCTGGATAAAGAAAAACCATTTATTCAGAATAACATAGACTTTACAAGGCTTGCCTATGGAATCAATAAAGTTGAAGATATACAATTTGAAAATAAAAGGGATTTAAGCTATAAAGATCTCACAGATAACAAAGCAACACTGGAAAGCGTGCGTTTATGGGACTGGAGGCCGCTCAAACAGACATATAAACAGCTTCAGGAGCTTAAGCAATACTACTTCTTCAATGATGTAGATGTAGACCGCTACACCATCGACGGTAAAAAAATTGCCGTCAACCTCTCGGCCCGTGAACTTTCAATAGAAGGCCTTGGAGGAAACAGCCAGACCTGGCAGAACAGGCATCTTATCTATACTCACGGTTACGGTGCTGTTATGAGCAGAGTTGACAGGATCTCATCAGAAGGATTACCGGTATTTTTAATGCAGGATATACCTACTAAAACTGATACAGGAATAAAAATCGATAAGCCGGAGGTCTATTACGGCGAGCACAACAACTCTTATGCAATAACGAATACATCAATTAAGCCGGGCGAGTTTGATTACCCTTCCGGTGATGAAAATAAATACACTACATACAGCGGTACCGGCGGTATCAAACTCGATTCATTCTTCAAAAGATTTATGGCCGCGCTTGCTTTCGGTGATGTCAACCTTCTCATATCCGGAAACATCAGCAATGAAAGCCGCATCCTCTTTAAAAGAAATATTGTTGAGATAGCTCAAACCTTCGTCCCGTTCCTTGACCTGGATGATGATCCATACCTTGTAATTTCAGACGGAAAACTTTACTGGATCATTGACGCGTATACTCAATCAGATCAGTTTCCCTACTCAACACCGATAAATGCCGGAGGAAAAAACCTTAACTACATAAGAAATTCCGTTAAAATAATAATCGATGCATATGACGGCAAGATCAGCTGCTATATCTCCGACAATACCGACCCGATCATCAAGGCTTATGCAAAAATTTTCCCGGCCCTCTTTAAAGAACTGAAAGATGTTCCTGAAGGTCTGAAGTCTCACATCCGGTATCCTGAGACTGTATTCAACATCCAGAGTTATATGCTTCTGAAATACCACATGACAAATCCTAATGTATTCTACAATAATGAGGATGCATGGGATATACCGACACAGATATATGGAGATAAGGAGGAGGCTGTTCACAGCTACTACCTTGTTACTACTCTTCCTAACGAAAAAAGAAGCGAGTTTATACTTATACTCCCGTTTACTCCTTATAAAAAAGACAACATGACTTCCTTCCTCACGGCTAAATGCGATATGCCCGATTACGGGAAACTGCAGCTCTACCAGCTTCCGAAAGACAAGCTTAACTACGGCCCGATGCAGATAGAAGCGAGAATAAACCAGGATCCGGAAATTTCAAAGCAGCTTACATTATGGAGCCAGAAGGGATCAAATGTAATACGGGGCAACATGCTCGCAATTCCGATAAAAGAATCTATAATTTATATTGAACCTCTCTACCTGAAAGCTGAAACCAGCGAAATGCCGGAACTGAAAAAAGTTATAGTCTCATTCGCAGATAAAATTGTTATGGAAAACGATCTTCCGTCAGCACTCGAAAAATTATTCTTCGGAGGAGAATTTACATCTGCTTCTGAAAAGAGCAGTACAAAAGGTATGAGCCTCAAAGCAATGGCGGAGAGAGCGTCGTTCCACTTTTCAAAAGCTGAAGAGTACATGCGTGCAGGCAACTGGAAAGGCTACGGAGAGGAACTTGAAAGCTTAAGAAGCATTCTGAACCAGATGAAGAATCAGGGTAACTGATGAAACTTGAAAGATCATGCGGAATTCTATTACACATAACAAGTCTTCCGGGGAAATACGGAACAGGTACCCTGGGAGACGAGGTGTATGAATTCATCGATCTTCTGGCGGATAATGGCATCTCATACTGGCAGATACTCCCTACAGGTCCGGTTTCAGATACGATGTGCTACTCCCCGTACTCATCACTTTCTGCTTTTGCAGGTAATGAACTTTTTATAAGCACTGACAGAATCAGATCTAAAGAATGGTTTATGAGCAAAATGATTTTGCCGCAAGTTTGCGAAAAATCTTTCGCGGATTTTAAAACAGCCGGTGACTATACTTTAAGTTTTCTCAGAACTGCTGAAACTAACTTCCTGAAAAACAGTTCTCCGGAACTGAAAGATGAATTCGACATCTTCTGCATAATGAATGGCGGAATCTGGCTTGATGATTACGCTCTCTACAGGGCTTTATCTAAAAAATATGACACATTCAACTGGCTTGAGTGGGATAAAAAAATCGCGCTTAGAGATGAAACTGCAATTTTCGCCGCGCGTGCAGAACTGGAAGATGAAATTAATTTTATAAAGTTCTCACAATTTATATTTTTTTCCCAGTGGAATGAAATGAGGGAATATGCAAAAACAAAAGATATAAAGATTATAGGTGACATCCCTATCTACATGTCAATGGACAGCGCCGATTCATGGGTTTCTCAAAATATAATTGAAATTGATTATGATGAAATGACTCCAGCATATATAGCAGGAGTCCCCCCCGATTATTTCAGTGAAACAGGACAGCTATGGGGAAACCCGGTGTACAAATGGCACGAGAAGGACGGCACTCTCAAGGAAGAAACCTATCAGTGGTGGCTGAAACGCGCAAGACACTCTCTAAACCTCACTGATATCATAAGAGTAGATCACTTCCGCGGATTTGAATCATTCTGGTCTGTTAAATATGGTGAAGAGACAGCGGTGGAAGGAGAGTGGATTGACGGGCCGGGGAAAGTTTTTTTTGACAGGCTTATCCTCGACATGGGGGAACTTCCATTCATCGCTGAAGATCTTGGAGTAATTACCCCTGAAGTAAATCGGCTGCGGGACGATCACAACCTGCCGGGGATGAAGATTCTGCTATTCGCCTTTGACCAGAATAATAAAAATGAATATCTCCCTCATAATATTACTGACAGGCATTGTATAGTATATACCGGCACTCACGATAATGATACTGCAAACGGCTGGTTCTATGATACAGATATGTCAGAAGATGACAGGAATTATATAATAGAATATCTTGCCATGAAAGACTGGAGCGACTTTCATCTCAGGATTATACGTGAGGCCATGGCAACTATTGCAGATCTTGTAATAATTCCGGCACAGGATATTTTAGGCTACAGCAATGAGTTCAGGATGAATACGCCCGGAACGACGGAAAATAACTGGGTATGGAAACTTACTAAAAACGCATTAAACAGAGAGAATATGGGGAAAATTAAAAGAATGGCTCATATGTTTACAAGGATACCGGAGGATTAAGCATCAATTATCTGCATTTCTCCGGAGAGCCCCCTAAATACCCCGGAGGCGGACTTTAATATTGGATTATTTAAACATTCTGTATTAACA
>Ga0209099_1004524_pt1 | contig 10506 bp, 6 predicted proteins | sample AD_JPNHW2_MetaG_FD_184430 | JGI IMG/M metagenome (GOLD analysis project Ga0209099, IMG submission 184430) | Active sludge microbial communities of municipal wastewater-treating anaerobic digesters from Japan - AD_JPNHW2_MetaG (SPAdes) (version 2) | ecosystem: Engineered > Bioreactor > Anaerobic >...
GATGGAAAAAGTTGCGAGGTTTCTTTTTTGTGGTGCCATATGTTGTATTTCTTGTTCACGAAGGTGAACGGATATACTCTGGCGTGTTTTTATAAGATACCTCGACTGCCGGCAATGTTTGCCACATTCCATCAGAAAAACATATACTGCTGTTTTTCATGAGACCTGCAGAGAGCAGATCATCCCCCCTCAAGACAGGATCGTATTTCCGGGGACAGTGTTATTCCCGGGGTGTTAAATTCAAAGGAAAAGAGCCAAGGCCCGGATTCGAACCGGGTTGTAGCTGATCTGCAGTCAGCCGCGTAGCCACTCCGCCACCTTGGCAGGGATGTTCACTATTGTGACATCGCATATTCCCGTTGACCGGATGGATATTAATATGCTGATTTCAGGGCAGTTTTTGCCGCAAAATGGGGGGGATCACAGGGTTTTACTCAGATCGATCTGCCAGAAAAAACAGAAAAATTCAGCCACTTATCTCAGCACAGAGAATCTCGGCCTGTTCAAGAATTGTCACGACTGCCTTTGGCTGCTTGTCCGGAGGATAGTTGTATTTTGTCAGGATGCGCTTGACCATCACGCGGATCTTTGCCTTGACACTCTCTTTTACCGTCCAGTCAATGGTGACATTCTTCCGGATCTGCTCGACCAGTTCGTGGGCAATTTTCCTGAGAACCTCATCTCCCAGTATCTTCACAGAACTGTCATTGACTTCCAGGGCTTCGTAAAAGGCCAGCTCTGCTTCCGTGAGCCCGAGATCTTCCCCGCGCTTGTCCGCTTCCCGCAGCTCTTTTGCCAGCTTGATGAGTTCCTCGATCACCTCGACGTTCCCGATTGCACGGTTCTTATACCGCTGGATGGTTTCCTGAAGCATCTGTTCGAACGAACGGGACTGGACGAGCCGTTTCTTCTGCCGGGTCCTGATCTCATCGTTTAAGAGTTTTCTCAACAGTTCGACTGCCACATTCTTCTGCGGGAGCCCCCTGACTTCTGCGAGAAATTCTTCTGACAGGATAGAGATATCCGGCTTTTTTAGGCCCGCTGCCGTGAAGATGTCGATGACCTGATCCGAAACGATTGCCCCGCTGACAATCTGCCGGATCGCATGCTCCATATCCCAGGTCTTTCCGGCCCGATCCCCGTCGCCATCGTACTTTACGAGAACTGCCCGGACTGCCTGGAAGAATGCGACATCGTCCCGGATTCTGATTGCTTCCTCATGGGGGACGGAGAGGGCAAACGCCTTGGAGAGATCGGTGACTGCTGCAACAAACCGTTTCTTCCCGTCCCTCTTTTGGAGGATCACGCTCTGGGCTACCGGCAGGAGAGCAATCCGGCGCTCGGGGTCTTCCCAGTCCGACCAGTCAAACCCGTGGAAGATCCCGCAGCAGATCTCGTACTTCTCCAGCATGACCGCAACAGCTTCTTCCTGATCGATGGCAGTCTTCCCGGTGCCCCCGCTTTCGGTATAATCTGCGATTGCTTTCCTGAGTTCTTCACCAAGACCAATGTAATCGACCACGAGGCCGCCGGGCTTGTCCTTAAAGACCCGGTTGACCCGGGCAATCGCCTGCATGAGGGTGTGACCCTGCATGGGCTTGTCGATGTACATCGTATGGAGCGACGGGACATCGAACCCGGTGAGCCACATGTCCCGGACAATGACAATCCTGAGCGGGTCGTCAGCCGCCGATTTCTGGAACCGTTTGGCAAGCGCTTCCCTGCGTGGCTTGTTCCGGATATGCAGCTGCCACGTCTCTTCATCGCTGGCCGAGCCGGTCATAACTACCTTGAGTACGCCTTTGTCATCCTCATCCGCGTGCCAGTCCGGCCGGATCTTTACTATCGCGTTATAGAGCTCCACGCAGATCCGCCGGCTCATGCAGACGATCATTGCCTTCCCGTCAATGCCGGTCTGACGCTGTTCGTAGTGGTCGACGATGTCCTGTGCGATGAGGGTGATCCTTTTTTCGGTTCCGACAACGGCCTCCAGTGCTGCCCATTTTGACTTGAGCGCCTCTTTCTGCTCGATCTCTTCTCCTTCAGTGATCTCTTCGAACCGGGGATCGATCTTCGGGCGCTCCGTTTCATCGAGATCGATCTTTGCAAGCCGGCTCTCATAGTAGATCGGGACGGTGGCCTTGTCCTCGACCGCCCGCTGGATATCGTAGATGCTGATGTAATCCCCGAAGACCTGTTTGGTGTTCCTGTCTTCCTTCTCAATGGGGGTGCCGGTGAACCCGATAAATGTCGCCCCGGGAAGCGCGTCCCGGATATGGCGGGCGAACCCGTCGATGAAATCGTACTGGCTCCGGTGGGCTTCATCGGTGATGACTATGATATTCTTCCGGTTACTCAGTTCGGGGTATTTTCCCCCTTTCTTCTCCGGGAAGAATTTCTGAATGGTCGTGAACACTATCCCCCCGGAACCGACCGCGAGCAGTCGTTTCAGGTCTTCCCGGTCTGCTGCCTGCACCGGTTCCTGCCGGAGGATCTCGTGGCAGCGCGAGAATGTCCCGAAGAGCTGATCGTCGAGGTCGTTCCTGTCCGTGATGACAACAACGGTCGGGTTCTCCATGGCGGGACAAAGCACAATCTCGCCGGTAAAAAAGACCATTGTGAGGCTCTTTCCCGAGCCCTGCGTATGCCAGACGACACCGCCCCGCCGGTCGCCGCCTGGCCGGGATGCCTTGATGGTACTTTCTACCGCATTTTTCACGGCGTGGTACTGGTGATACCCGGCCATCTTCTTTGCAATCGATCCGTCCTCATCGATCTCGAAGACGATGTAATTCCGGATCAGGTCAAGGAGCCGTCGTTTCTCAAACACTCCTTTTGCGAGCACTTCGAGGCGGAGCATGGTGTCCGGGGCAAACTTGTCCCCCTCGATTGTCCGCCACGGCATGAACCGCTCCCGGATGGAGGTAAACGTCCCGATCCGTGCATCGAGGCCGTCCGAGATCACGGCCATCTCGTTATACGTGAAGAGGGAGGGGATCTGCTGTTTGTAGGTCTGGATCTGCCGGAACGCGGTTTCAACCGTGGCCTTCTCATCGGCCGGGTTCTTGAGTTCAATGATGACGACGGGAATCCCGTTGAGGAACAGGAGGATATCGGGCCGCCGGTTATTGTGGTTCTCGATGATGGTAAACTGGTTTATGGCGAGCCAGTCGTTCTTCTCCGGGTGATCGAAGTCTGCAAGCCGCACCTGGTCGCCCTTAATCGTGCCATCGGGCCGCCGGTATTCGACCTCCACGCCATCGACAAGCATCCGGTGGAAGACCCGGTTGTTACCGACAAGCGACGGGGAATCCGGGTGCAGGATCTTCCGTAATGCTGCCTCCTGTGCATCTGCCGGGATATCCGGGTTGAGCCGTGCGATGGCAGCCGCAAGCCGGTGTTTCAGGATCACTTCATGCCAGTCGTCGCGCTCGGCCCTGGACTCACCCGGGGCGATGTCCGGACCAAAAAGAGTGGTGTAGCCGAGATCCCGGAGCCACGCGAGGGTGTGCTCTTCGAGATGGGATTCGGCGATCCGGGCGGCGGGGGTCAAGATGCCTCCTCACGTGACTGATGTTTGCCGGCAGCATCTTTCTTTACATTCTGTTTCCACAGTCCATTCTTCTCATTGAGGATGAAGACAAATTCCCGTCCCCGCTTCTCTCTGATGAGGTACCCGAGCTCGGTCAGGTGGAGGAGATCGGTCCTGGCGGTTTCATACACCGTACTATACTGTTGCATGATCTCCCGTATCGTGAAGTACTGCTCACGCTGCTCCATCATGGCGCGCAGGATATCACCCTCCCGCTGGCTGATATCCGGTATCTTTCTGACAATGGCCTTCGTGGCGATCTGTTCAGTCTGTTTCTCTTCGAGATATTTCAGCAGATCTTTTCTCGCCTCATCAATGCAGGAAAGATTGTAGAGAAGGAAATAGGTGAGATCCATGTCGTCATATTCGGAGTGCAGGTACGCAAGGGAGTATTTTTTCTTCGAACGGAGGATGATCCGGGAGATGGGCATGTATTCAAAGAGCCAGTATCCCCGCGATACAACGTACCAGTAGAAGATGCTGCGAGCTGTCCTCCCGTTCCCGTCCTCGAACGGGTGGATATACCCGATGAGAAAGTGGAGGATGATCCCCTTGATAACCGGATGGATGTAGTCATCATCCGGGGTATCGGCCGTCCCTGTGACGTTAGCAAATGTGCAGAGTGCATCTATCATTGGCAGGATTTCATGGAAATCCGGGGGCGTATGGTAAATTACCCGTGTCGCCGGATTCGCAACAACGATATCATTGTTTGTCCGGAACTTGCCGACAACATCGTTCCCGATCGTCCCTTTTGTTACAAGCCGATGAATCTCAAGGAGGAGGGCCGGGGTGAGCGGATCGTCCTTGTGTTCGAGGATATAGTTCATTGTCTCGTAATTGTTGGCCACCATCCGCTCAGAGGCATTCCTTGGCTTGCGGCCTTTGCGCAGCATCTCCTTTGCAACCTTCCGGGTGGTTGCCGCGCCCTCAAGAATACTTGAGGCTATGGCCTCTTCCATGAACGAATTGATTATGTAGGAGGGTTCGAGCCGGATGGACTTGTTGTGGATACGGATATTCCCGGTGAGATAGCTGTCAATTGCATGAAGGTTTTTGACGATCTCCGGAATGAGCGTATAGGTGAGCCTGACCGGGGGATAGGCAATTTTCTCCTGCCGCATTTCCCGGTACAGCTTCATGACCGCCCAGATCTGTTTCCTTCTTTCAGGGGAAGGGATCCGGTATTTTAGCTCGTCCCAGTGGAGGTACCGGCGGTTATATTCCGTCACGTCTTCCTTGAACCGGTCATCGAGAAAATAGTCCTTCTGTCCCACTGCAAGATCCTGGGTCCAGTCGGCAGGTGACTTATCGGGGAGCTGCACCATGGGAGAACGTTCACCAATTACTAATCTGGAACAAATTAGTATTTATTAGTATTTGGCGTTTTCAATGCATTTTGTGAAATGCGCTCCCGAAACAACTACTAATTTAGTATAGATTAGTAGATTGTAGTAGTTGGAAAAAGCAGGTGGGTACCCGGCAGCTGTATCATGCTGCCAGTTCATCCACAATCATGTCCCGGACGTCTGCTTCGGTGATCGCCATCCCGGTTAAGTCTTCTCCGCAACAGTTTTGGCTGCAGCGCCTCCGGAATCGCTATGAAGGGTATCCAGGAATTTCTCGACCTGGAGACCGGCCAAGAACGCCGCTTTTTCCAGACTGACTTTTCCCTTCTTGTAGAGGGAGACCGCAACCGGGATTCTCTTCCGGATCACCCGCTCGCAGACTGCGGATTCTTCCTTGAATTTCGGGTAAGAGACGTAGGTAAAGAGGAGGATCTCGTCCCGGGTCAGATCGTTTAAGAATGCCTTGAATTCCCCTATCGCCTCGATCTCCTCAAGAGAGAATACCGGTTTCACCTTGTCCAGCGCAGCAATTCCGTTGGGAGTTATATGATACTCGTGATACTTTTCCTCCACGAGCCCAAAGGATTTCAAATTTCTCATGCCATTTTCGGCCGCCTCGCTGTACGGGCCGAATGTGTGAGGGATAAACCCGGCCTGTTCCCGGATCTTATCGATATAATCTGCGATAAGGAACATCTCGTTCTGGAACGCCACCTCTCCTTTGAGGGGATGATTGTCTCCTGCCTGTAACAATTTCAGTATCGCAAGGTCCAGATCGGTCAGATCCTCAACAATATCCTCGATTGAGAACTCCATTGCAAATCTCTTTTTCTGATACGATAAGTTAAACGATATTATCCGGTTTCTTAGACCAAGGAACTTCCTCAACTTGACCAATCCAATGTTCATCCGGTAATCGATTGGCGTAGGTTTCTTCGTAGTCGCACAATCGAAGAATTGCCAGTTCTAAATACCACATGCCCAAGCGCCAGGCCTCGTAATAGAGATTTGAAAAATCCTTGTGCCGTTTATGGTCAGGATGAACAATTGCGTTGCGGATTTCAGTCATAAAATGGGGGGAATCGATATACTTGAATTTTTTTGCAGTATTTTGAATCTTTAAAAGATTCGGCGGGATTGCAGTAGGAATATCCAGAGAGGCAAAAAGAAGGCGAAGTTTATCAGAGGCTTTGAGATCTTTAAACCCGTTCGACTCAATCAGTTTTCTGTGATTTACAGCGTATTCATACGACAGTCGTTCAATCGCAACTTGCGAGAGTATAATACCAGAATCAATACCGGTTCCTGACGTATTATTGCTTCTCACGTACCAGTAAATTGCTGCATGCAAGGTTTCTTTCCAACGTTCATTTTCGAGTTTTGATATAAATTTCGGGAAAAACTCTGCCAGTTGGCTGGAATGATGGGGATCGAACCATGACATCGCACCTTTAACCGGATAATTAGGACTCGCTCCTACCGCCCATACCTTATTCTCATTTTTATCAAATCCCACAGCCATTACCGGCCGACAAAAGGAGCCCTGACTAAATGTAAAAAAATCGGCTAAATCGAACATAATATGACGAGCAGATTTTCCATCAAATTCCAAACCATCTGCCCGTGTCAGACAGCATACATGAGTTAAAACCGGATTGCGATCTTTCCGTTTGTCTTTTTCATCTGCATTTTTGGTTTCATGCAATTCAACCTTCCATTCGGTTGATTCCAGTTCGGTCACACCAAGCGAATAAGCAGAATTCTCTGAACGGATAATCTTCCGGGCGGTTCCGAATCGATCCTTAAAGTCAAAAAGATGGAAAATTACTTTTGATAGTCGGGTCTCATCGACTCCTAAAATCGGAAAGGGTTCTTGATTTGGGGAGAATGTTATACTGACGTTTCCAGATGAGGAGGGTCCTTTGCTTGAAATGAAAACCGGAATTTTGTGTCCGTTCAAAATGATGCTATTTGCTCCGAGCTTTATTGACCAGAAGAAGAGAGGATCTTCTAAATCCGGTGGGATTTCAATCACAACGTCAACACTCCCATACGTATCGAAAACGATGGTTGCCTGAGAACTGAATTCTTTTTCGTTCAATACAAACGAACAGGGCAGATTCTGTATTAGTGAAACATAACCAGTCGAGTTTTCAAAATTGTAACACGGTTCAAGATCCATCATAGTCCCAAATCCTTCATAAGGGAGCGAAGGAGCGCGCCCCTGCTACTCCGGTTTCATTTTTTATCTGTGCATTAAAGGAGCTATCTTATGCAGAGCGTGAAAGTGATAAAAATGGCAAATTGTTGGATTCAAAATAAGTTGTTATCAATACGAATCTCCCCGCTCATCAGTTTCGGCAGCAGTGCATCCCGGATCTGGGCGAGCGTGCGGGATTCATGAATATTGGCGTTTATATTTTCAAATAATGGAAGGATAGAAGAGTTGAATCTTACAATAATATCTTTTGAGGGAATTACGATCTGATATTTTTTCATAGCCGACCAACTGGATCTTGGCATCTTGGTCCCATCAGATCCTTGGTTTGCAAATTCTACAAATTCGTTGCTGGATATGCAACACATAACATACGATGCCCAAGAATCATTTTTCGGATTAATGATTAGAATATCCGTTGAACAGACCCCATCGACGGGAGCAATTCCAACTTTGTGGAAATAGGGTCTAAGTTTTCCAAATAAAAACTCATTTTTTCTAAATGCAAATTTTCCACTTTCAACGGTAGATGCTGAACCCCATTCGCATAAAGCGATTGAGCGTTGAGGCATGTGTTCAAGGCCGATATAAGGAGTGTCAGGGTCAACTTGATCGGGGTTAATGGGTCTGCGGATATTCTCTGCAATTTCATCTAATGTTTCAACCCCCCACCCCCTCGGCACCTCCCTTCCGTCAACCTCCTCAAACTCACTCGGAAACAACGCCGCCGTTGCCGCATCCATCCCTGCCGGCTGCCTGCCCTCGGCCTTCGCCCGCACCGGGTCGAAGTCCACGAACCACGACTGGAAGATCGCCCGTGCCATCGCTTCGAGCGTTGCGTTCATCTGGCGGTTGAGCTCAATCTTATCATCGAGCGTGCCGAGGATGCGGGCGATGGCGTGCTGGGTGAGGAGTGGGGGGAGAGGGATAAGCAAATCATCTAAAATACCTCTCGTTAAAAATCGCGTGGCAGTCCCAATAGAGAATTCACGTAATTGATGAGTTAGCAGTTGAATCTGATAATAGAGGTATATACAATCAAGTAATTGTGAATCTCTTGGGGTAATGACGTAAGTCCGTTGGTATGCATTGAATTTTCCCTTGTAATACTTAACTGGAAAAATCCCATTTGCATTATTTCCTGCTAAAAGTACTGCTTCTGTATCGAAAGCGTAAGTGTCTATTCGTAAGGTTTCAGGAGAGCATGTAAAAAAAGGATATTGCCCTGATTCTACCGCTTGATTTGAATCTAAATTTCCAGTTTCAATATGAACTATTTCTCTAAACGGAGTATCAACCCATTCAACCATGATACCCCAATCCCCTCAAATTATTCTTGATTTCTTGATTCAATTTATCAGATTTTCCAAATTGGAGAATGAGACTTTTAGTCAGCCTCCCCATCTTCTCCTCAAACGGCTCGCCATCGTCTACGACATCCTCGGCACCCACATACCGCCCGGGTGTCAGCACAAACCCGTTCTTCCGGATCTCCTCAGTGGAAGCACTTTTGCAGAACCCCGGCACATCCGCATACGCACCGGCCTCCTTCTCGCCCCGCCATGCGTGATACGTGGATGCAATTTTGGCGATGTCCTCATCGGTGAGATCCCGGTGCACCCGGTCGATCAGCGTCCCCATCTTCCGGGCGTCGATGAAGAGCGTCTGACCGCGCCGGTCGCGGAACCTGTGGTTCTTCTTGTCCCGGGTGACAAACCAGAGGCAGACCGGGATCTGGGTGGAGTAGAAGAGTTGTCCCGGCATGGCAATCATGCAGTCCACCAGATCGGCCTCGATGAGGTTCTTCCGGATCTCTCCTTCACCGGACTGGTTGGAGGACATGGAGCCGTTCGCGAGCACGAAGCCTGCGATGCCGGTCGGGGCAAGGTGGTGGATGAAGTGCTGCATCCACGCAAAGTTCGCGTTGCCGGCCGGCGGGATGCCGTACTTCCAGCGGGCATCCTCTTTTAAGTGCTCGCCGCCCCAGTCGCTTGAATTGAACGGCGGGTTTGCAAGGACAAAGTCTGCTTTTAAGTCCGGGTGCAGGTCGCGGTGGAAGCTGTCCGCGTGCTCGGGGCCGAGGTTGCTCTCGATGCCCCGGATGGCAAGGTTCATCTTCGCCAGTTTCCAGGTCGTCGGGTTGGACTCCTGCCCGTAGATCGCGATATCGTTGATCCGTCCGCCCCGTGCCTCGACAAACTTCTCGCTCTGGACAAACATCCCGCCCGAACCGCAGCACGGGTCGTACACCCTGCCCCTAAACGGCTCGATCATTTCGACAAGTGTCTTTACCACACACCGAGGCGTGTAGAACTGCCCACCCTTCTTTCCTTCTGCGCTCGCGAACTGCGAGAGGAAATACTCGTACACGCGCCCGAGGATATCCTTCGACCGGTGCTCCTTCTCTCCCAACCCCAGGGTTCCGATGAGATCGATCAGCTCGCCAAGCCGGGTCTTGTCCAGCGCCGGGCGGGCATAGTCTTTGGGAAGAACGCCTTTGAGCGAAGGATTGTCCCGCTCGATTGCCACCATCGCGTCATCGATCTGCTTCCCGATTGAGGGCTGCTTCGCGTTTGCCTGCAAGGTTGACCAGCGGGCCACTTTCGGTACCCAGAAGACGTTTGCTGCCTGGTATTCATCGCGGTCCTCCAGCGTCAGGTACCGTGCCTGCGGTTCGGCCACGTACCATTCGCTTTTAGGATCGCCCAGTTCAGTTTCAAGCGAGACCCGCCGTTCCTCAAAAGCATCCGAGATATATTTCAGGAAGATAAGCCCGAGGACAACGTGCTTGTATTCCGCTGCATCCATGTTGTTGCGGAGCTTGTCAGCGGCAGCCCAGAGCGTGGCCTCAAAACCGAGGTTTGCCCCGTTGCTGGTCTTCTGTCTGGTACTTTGCCGGGCCATGAACGTTCCTGTGTTTGAGGGTACTTACACATTAAACCGGGATAAGGGTTGTGAAACCGTATCCGGTAATATACAGGACATTTCTGATCTTAGAAGGTTGCTCAGGCGATCTCACGCGCTGGCTGCCCTGCGTTTTTGTCCGGCCCGTGCTCTCCCACAATCGATAAAAGCCAAAACCCACTGTGATGGAGGGGACCGTGCCTGTCCCCCCGGCCGCCCCTGCTGCTTTTACGATGATGCTGTATTACCTTCTGATACATCACGCAACCGGGGGATGCCCACGCTGGCAGAGGGTGTCAGCCCTAAAAGAGCGTTCCGCACCAAAATCAGATCTCTCGCATTAGCCGCTTGCCATGGATCTATATATTACCAATATCCAATTTCGCAAGGATTTTGCATATTACTGAGAATTTCGAATAACCCCACCGGAAGTACTTTATCTT
>Ga0209099_1004526_pt1 | contig 10502 bp, 8 predicted proteins | sample AD_JPNHW2_MetaG_FD_184430 | JGI IMG/M metagenome (GOLD analysis project Ga0209099, IMG submission 184430) | Active sludge microbial communities of municipal wastewater-treating anaerobic digesters from Japan - AD_JPNHW2_MetaG (SPAdes) (version 2) | ecosystem: Engineered > Bioreactor > Anaerobic >...
ATGTTTTTTGGTCAGATATTTTCTTTATTAATATCTTTTTTTATTGGAGCCTGGTTAGCTCGTTATTTAGGACCTAATAATTATGGTATTTTAAGTTATGCGGTAGCTTTTGTAGGTTTATTTGGGTTTATTGCTTCTTTCGGAATTGATAGTATATTAAATAGGGAATTAGTAAAAACTCCAGAAAAGAAAAATGAATTATTAGGAACTGCTTTTTATTTAAAAACTATTGGTTCAATTATAGCTATATTGTTAGTTATTGTAAGTACTTTTGTTTTTAAGTTCGATTCTTTGACTAGATTTTTAGCCATAGCTTTTTCTTTTACTTTTCTTTTACAAGCTATAAATGTTATTAGTATTTATTTTCAATCACAGGTTCAAGCTAAAAATAATGTAAAAGTTATTTTTATTTCTAGTTTAATTTCTTCAATTTTAAAAGTTGGTGTTATTTTTTTAGATAAGGGAATTATTTGGATTATGGCTGTCTATATTTTAGATTTTGTTTGGCAATTAATAATTTATATTAGTGTTTATAGAAAAAATGGTTTTAGAATAATAAATTGGGAATATAATAAAGATTTAGCTAAAAAGATATTAAAAAATTCTTGGCCCTTAATGTTAGCTTTGGCTACTGGATATATTTATTTAAAAATTGATCAAGTTATGATTGGTTCAATGCTGGGTAAATATGAAGTTGGTTTATATGCTGTTGCTGTAAAGCTTACTGAAGTTTGGTATTTTATTCCTAGTATTATTTGTGCTTCATTATTTCCGGCTATTATTAATGCTAAAAAAAGCGATATTAGAGTGTATAATAATCGCTTAAAGAATTTATATATATTAATGTTTGTTTTTTCTATTATTATTGCTGTTATTATGACTTTGTTAGCTAAACCAATAGTATATATATTATTTGGTAGTGGCTATTTAGAATCTGTTGGTATATTAAAGGTATATATTTGGTCTAGTATTGGTTTATTCTTAGGTACAGCAATAAATCAATATTTAATAGCCGAAAATTTAGTAAAAACCATTTTTATCCTTAATTTTTTAACTATGATTGTCAATATAGGTTTAAATTTTGTATTTATTAATAAATTTGGTTTATTAGGAGCTGCTTGGTCAACTTTAATTTCTTATTTTATTATACCAATCATTGTTTTAAGCGGTAAAAAGTTTTTTATAAAAAATATTCATTAAATATTATAATTAAAATCAGCCTTTAAAGTTTCTTTTAAACCTTCCTCAAAAGATCGAGGAGAGAAGTGTGGCATAATAGTTTTAAGTCTAGAAATATCAGTTCTTTTTTCTATAGTACCATCAGGTTTACTAGTATCCCAATTTATTTCTCCTTGATAATCAAAAATTCTTTTTAATATTTCTACAAATTCTTTAATAGAGTAATCAAAACCAGTACCAATGTTTATAATTTGGGAATTATTATAATTATTCATTAAATAAATACAAGCATCAGTAGTATCATCAACAAATAGAGCTTCGCGACGTGGTTGTCCACTACCCCAAAAAGTTAAAGGGGTATTATTTTTTTTAGCTTCAATAAATTTTTTTATTAAAGATGGTATCATATGACCATTCTCAATATCATAAGTATCATTAGGACCATACATATTAGTTGGCATAACAGAGATAGCATTAATATCATATTGTTTACGGTATAATTCACAAGCTACTACCCCTAATCCTTTAGCTACGGCATATCCTTTATTAGTTTCTTCTAATTTTCCAGACATAAAACGATCTTCGTTTATAGGTTGAGGATTTTCTTTAGGATAAATACAAGTTGATCCAGTATATAATATTTTAGTTTGTGGACTAAAGTTTTTAATAGCTTCCATTATATTTAAAATCATAATGGAATTAACGTATAAAAAATCAGCTGGTCGTTTCATATTTCCATAAATTCCACCAACTAAACCAGCTAACATAAAAACAAATTCTGGTTGTTCTTCTTTGAAATAATTATCAACTTGTTCTTTATCAAGTAAATCAACTTCATGACTACTTGGAGCTTTAATATTATTATAATTATTTTTTTTTAATTGTCTCAACATAGAACTACCAACTAATCCCGTTCCACCAAATATTGTTATTTTACTATTTGTTTGCATCATATTATTTTTTATTTAATTCTTCGTCTACCATTATTTTAATTAAATCTTCAAATTTAGTTTTAGGTTCCCAGCCTAATATTTTTTTAGCCTTACTATAATCACCTAATAGAACATCAACTTCAGCTGGACGAAAATATTTAGGATCAATTTCAATAATAATTTTATTGGTTTTTTTATCAATTCCTTTTTCTTCTAATCCTTGTCCTTGCCATAATATTTCCATGTCTAAAAATTTAGCAGTTATTTCAATAAATTCTCTAACACTATGATTTTCTCCAGTAGCTAAAATATAATCATCAGGTTTTTTTTGTTGTAACATTAACCACATACCATAAACATAATCTTTGGCATATCCCCAATCTCGTTTAGCATCTAAATTACCTAAATAGAGTTTATCTTGTTGACCATTTTTTATCTTTACTAAAGCCTCAACTATTTTTTTAGTAACAAAAGTTGACCCACGACGAGGGGATTCATGATTAAAAAGTATACCAGAAACAGCAAAAAGATTATAACTTTCACGATAATTTTTTGTAATCCAGTGAGCATAAAGTTTAGATACCCCATAAGGAGATCTAGGATAAAAAGGAGTATTTTCATTTTGAGGTACCTCTTGAACTTTACCAAACATTTCTGATGAAGAAGCTTGATAGAATTTTGTTTTTATTCTACTTTCTTTAATTGTATCTAAAATTCTTAAAGTACCTAAGGCTACAGTTTCAGCAGTGTATTCAGGAATATCAAAACTTACTCTAACATGACTTTGAGCCGCTAAATTATATATTTCATCTGGTTGTATTTTTTCTATAATTCGAGAAATACTACTACTATCAGTTACATCTCCAAAATGTAAAAATAATTGATTATTATTTTGATGAGGATCTTTGTATATATGATCTATTCTTTCAGTATTAAAAGAAGAAGAACGTCTTATAATCCCATGGACTTCGTAACCTTTTTCTAATAGTAATTCTGCTAGATAGGAACCATCTTGACCAGTTATACCGGTAATTAATGCTTTTTTCATATATTTAATTTAAACTCCTTCACGACTTAAAGCCGTTTTAATAGTTTTTAATATAATACTAAGATCAAAATAGACTGATCTATTTTTTAAATAGTATAAATCATATTGTAATTTTTTGTAAGTATCGTTTATGGAAGCCGAATGATATTCACCTGATATTTGGTCCCAACCAGTTATTCCAGGCTTAATAAGGTTCCTAATGCCATAGAAAGGGATATTCTTAGACAATTCCTTAATTATCTCAGGTCTCTCCGGACGAGGCCCTACAAAGGCCATATCGCCCTTTAGAACGTTAATTAATTGAGGTAGCTCATCAATCCTGGTCTTGCGCATAAATTGACCAAATGGAGTAACACGCTTATCATGTTTTTCGGTTATTTCACGATTATTATTTTCTTCTCGCATACTTCTAAATTTATAGAAATTAAAATGTTGACCATTTTTTCCAACCCTAACTTGTTTAAAAATTATTGGTCCACGACTACCTAATTTAATAATTAAAATAATTAATGGCCAAAAGGGAAGAGTTAGAAGTAATAATAAGGTAGCTAAAACTAAATCATATAATCGTTTAATTCTTTCAAAATTTCTTTTACTAGCTAAATTTAAATTTTCTAAAAACCATCCTTTATTTAATATTTCAATAGGAATCTGTCCACTAATTTCCTCATAAAATTTAGTTAAATTATAGTAACTAATACCAGTAGGAAGTAAATTGAATAAAGTTTTCTGTAATTCCTTCATTTCACTAACATCTTTTTCTAAAATTAAAATATTAATCTTATATTCTTTAATAGCACGTGATAATTGATTAACATCATCAATTATCATTAAATCATATTGTTCAGCAATATCAACTAAAACATTATTTTTTTCAGTTTGAATAAATTTTATAGTATAACCTAATTGTTTATTCTTTTTAATAGTTTGAATAATTTTTAAAATAATTTCATTATAGCCAATAATAGCAATATTAATACTAGGTAAATATTTTTTATTAATCATTAAAAAGAGTAATCGCCAAATTAAAAATAGTAGATAGAAACTTATAGTAAAGATAAGGAGGATAGTTTTAGGGCTCATATTAGCATCAGGGAAGATATAAAAAAAGATAATGGAGATAACAAAAGCTACCGCAATACCCTTAGTGCTTTGTTCTATTAATTTATTTTGATTGATAATTTTTCTAAAATCGTATAAACTATTGATATAGAAAATTAAGATCCATAAGACAAAAATAGGTATAAAAAACTTAAGATGATTTTGCCAAACGACAGCACTAGGAATATCAAGAAATCTTAAAGTTAGAGCTATTCTTAAAGATAATATTAATAATAGAATATCTATAATTAATAAAAAAAATTGCTTTAATTTAGTATGACCCATATATTTTGGGGTATTTAATTATAATTTCTTTTAATATTATAGCAATTAATTATTTAAAAGCAAAATATTTTATTTATTGTATTTATTAATTTTTTATGCTATAATTAGTTTAGATTTTGGTTATAAATAACTAATAAAAGAAATGAAATATATAGATTTTCAAAATACTTTTAAAAATCATACACTTATTGATGTTAGGGAGGTTAAAAATATTTTTCCGGATTTTGAATCTCGACGCTTTTATGAATGGCAAAAAAAGAATTATATTAAAAAAATTACCAAATTATTTTATTTTTTTGTTGATAAAAAAATAAATGAAAATGATATTCGTTATATAGCTAATAAATTATTAGAACCGTCTTATTTAAGTTTAGAATATGCTCTAAGGTATTATAATTTAATTCCGGAAATAGTTTATTCAATAACCAGTATTACTACCAGAAAAACTAAAATAATTAGTACTGAAATTAGTAATTTTCAATATCGATCTATAAAAGAAAATTTATTTTTTGCTTATAAAATTATAAAGATAAACGAAACTTCTTTTAAAATGGCTGAACCGGAAAAAGCCTTATTGGACTTTTTATATTTACGAAGTGATATAAAAAATGAGAATGATATTGAAGAATTACGGCTTAATAAAGAAGTTTTTAAAGAAATAATAAACCAAGAGAAGCTGAAACAGTATACCGAGGTTTTTAATTCTAAAACCTTATCAGCAAAAATTGTAAAAATTAATAAAATAATGAAATGTTAAATATTAATGAAATAAAAAAATATTATCCTTATTTACAAGGTTTTGATGTTAATATTCTTCGCGAATATTTACAGTATAAAATTTTAGATATTATTTTTAAAAATAAGATTGGAAATAAATTATCATTTATTGGTGGTACGGCTATTAAAATTTGTTATGGTAGTAATCGTTTTTCTGAAGATCTTGATTTTGATAGTTTTGGTTTGACTAAAAATGAATTTATAGAATTAGCTTATGATATAAAGAAAGAATTAGAATTAAATGGTTATTTAGTTGAAATTACTACCACTTTTAAAGGAGCTTATAGATGTAATGTTAAAATTAGTAATTTACTTCAAAATAATAATTTATCAGTTGCTAAAGATGAAAAAATTTTAATTCAAATCGATGTTGCCCCTCATGATTTTATTTATCAGCCTAAAAATTTTTTACTTAATAAATTTGATGTTTTTCGTAGTATTAAATTAACTCCAGCTGATGTTTTATTAGCAATGAAAGTTGCAGCTATCTTTGGTCGTAAACGAATTAAGGGACGAGATTTTTATGATTTTGTTTATCTTTCAGGTATGTCAGATTTTAATTATAAGTATTTAAATTTTAAATTAAAAATAGATAATGGTAGTAAATTAAAACAAGAGTTATTAAAGTTTATTGAAAATTTAGATTTTAATATATTGGTTGATGATGTAAAATCATTTTTGATAAATAAGGATGACGAGCAAAGAATTTTATTGTTTAAAGAATATATTAATCAATTAAATTTTAAATAAAATAATATAATTAATAATTAAAATTAAATTATGACTGACAAAATTTATCTAAACATTCTAAAGGGCGGGGTATTAGCTTCTTTAGCTATGTTATTTTTTGTTTTTTCAGGTTTCTTATTTCCTTATATTACTTCTAAACAATTATCCTTTAATATTTTAATAGAAGTATTACTAATAGTATTGATAGTATTTATTATAAAATTTCCTAAATATCGACCTAAAAAATCTTTACTTACTTGGGGACTGATTGCTTATTTTATATCTATTGCTTTATCCTTAGCTGTTAGTGTTGATTTTAATTTAAGTTTTTGGGGTGATACTGAAAGAATGTTAGGTTTCTTCCATTTAAGTCATTTTTTAGTTTTGTATTTTATAATTATCACCGTATTTCGTTCTAAAAAAGATTATGCCTTATTATTTAATGGTATTATTATTTCAGCTATCGTGGTAGCTATTTATGGATTTGCCATAGGTAATATGAATAGTACTATCGGTAATTGTGCTTATGTCGCTGCTATTATGCTTATAGCTATGTTCTTAGAAGCTTATTTTTTTATAGAAAAGAAAGAGTGGTGGGAAAAATTAATTTATGCCGTTGCTTTTATTATAAGTATAATTGGATTCTTTAAAGCTGATATTTCTGGAGCCCAAGCTGGTTTAATGGTGGGTATCTTTACATCTATTTTAGTTTTAATTTTAATTTCTAAGAATAAAAAAACAAAGATTATTAGCTTAAGTGCTTTAATTATTTTTATAGCTGTCCTAGTTTCTTTATTTGCTTTTAGATTTAATCCTGTTTTTGATAATACCTACGTGGGAAAAGCTTTACGAGATTTTTCCACCCAAAATGCTACCTTGAATACTCGTTTAATTTCATATAAGTCCGCTGGTCATTATTTAATTGATAATCCGATAACTTTAATTTTTGGTGTAGGTCATGGTAATTATTCTACTATCTTTGATAAATATTTTGATCCCGAGTTTTATGATTATGATCGTAATGCCACTTATTTTGACAGGGCTCATTGTACTATTATTGATATTATAACTACCACTGGTCTTATTGGTCTATTAGCTTATTTATCAATTTTTCTTTTTATCTTTATTTATTTAATTAGGGCTTATAGAAAAAATAATTTGAATAAAAATGAGTTAGCTATTATTTTAGGTTTAATTGTCGCTTATTTTGTTCAGAACCTAGCTGTTTTTGATTCCTTTGCTACTTATCTATACTTCATGATGATTTTAGGCTTTATCTATTTTATTGGTTTAAAGGGGGAGATAGATAATGATAAAAACAAAAGAACTAAAACTTTAAAATATGTGGTCTTACCTTTAGCTGTTGTTTTTGGAATTTTTGGTATTGTTAACAATATTAATTCTATGTCGATGGCTAAAGATACCATAACGGCTTATGCCTATACTTATTCTAATGGACTAGTGGCGGGATCAAATAAATTTGCGGAAGTTTTTAAATATCATACTGGTTTAGAGAGAGATGCTCGAGAATCATATATTAATTTAGTTTTAGAATCTTCTGATCAAGTATTAAAAACTACTAGTTCGGCTGAAGTGGAAAAGGTAGTATTATTAGCTATTGAAGCGGCTGAAACTAATGAAGATTATAATATAAACGATAATTTAATTTTAACTCGATTAGCTAAAGTTTATGATTTAGCTGGTCGTTTCTATTTCTATCAAAATAATAGTGAAAAAGGTTCGTATTATAGTAATTTAGCTTTAAATACATTAGATCGGGCTATTGAAGTAAGTCCCGGACGTATTCCTTTGTATTTAACTAAAGCTAATTTACTTATGAATTTTGGTAAAAATGATGAAGCTATTTCTAGTATTGAATATGCAAAAAATTTAAATACCAATATGCCCGAACCATATTGCCAATTAGCTAATGTTTATTTTATCCTAAAAGATTCTAATAATTTTTTAAGTAACTTAAAAGCTTGTCAAGAAAAGGGAGGTTTTTCTTTAATGGATTGGAATGATTTCTTAACCTCAGTTGAAAATTATTATTATAATAACAAAGATTATAAAAGTTTAACATCTTTTTATGAAATAGTATTAGCTTCTCAAACTGATGATGATAGTAAAGTCTCTTTGTTATCAAGTTTAGCTATGGCTTACTTTGAAGATAAAAACTTAGATATGGCTGAAACTACCGCTCTTAAAATTATATCTATTAATGAAAATTATACTGATGAAGTTAATGCTTTTTTAGAGAATATCAAAGAAGCTCGAGCAGGAAAGAAATAATTAATCTCTTGCTTTTTGGAAACAAGAAGAGTATAATATTTTTAGAAACAAGACACTTTCTACTTTCTTACGCAAATTTTTTATGTTCGTAATAATTTAGATAAAAGGTCGGCTTGTTTATTATAATTTGCTTAAGAATGTATTATGAAAAAATTATTTGTTGGCAGTTTACCTTTTACCGTTAAAGAAGATGAATTGAAAGATTTATTTTCTCAAGCTGGTAATGTTGAAACTGCTATTGTCATTATTGATAAAATGACAGGACGTTCCAAGGGTTTTGGTTTTGTTGAAATGTCTTCTGATGAAGAAGCTTCCAAGGCAATTGAAATGTTTAATGGTTCTGACTTTAATGGTAGAAATATCATTGTAAGTGAAGCTCGTCCTCAAGAAGATCGTCCTCGAAACTCATTTGGAGGTTCAAGAGGTGGTTTTAATCGAGGCGGTGGAAACCGATTTGGTGATAGAAATTAATTAGATTAATATCAATTAAATATATCAAACAAAAAAACAGTCATTGACTGTTTTTTTGTTTTGGTCGTTTAATAGCTATTTTATTCTATTATTCTAATTTTAAGTTTTTTAACCCCGTTATTAACAATACCTAATTTTTGAGCTCCAGCATAGGATAGATCAAAGTCTCGACCAGATATATATGGTCCACGATCAGTTACGGTAGCATATAGTACGGAATTATTATCGGGATTTACTATTTCTAGTTTTGTACCAAAGGGAAGTTTTTTATGAGCCACTAAAGTCTCGTCATACATATTAAAAACTTGTCCATTGGCCATTTTTCGACCGTCAAAAGCAGCTCCATACCAACTAGCTACAGCATAAAAGTAATTATTATTAGTATCATCATTGTTAATAGAGGAATCAGAATCTATACTACTTACAGCTGTTTTTACAGTAGCTGGATTAATAGCAGTATAAAGATTCAATCCGTTCCAAGCTTCTAGGCTTTGTAGGGAGAAGATACTCACTAAAAAGAACTGCCCAATAGCTAAAATAATCGTTTTTTCTTTCATTTGTGTTTGTTTTTATTAATTATCTTTTTTTAAAAAAAACTGACTTCACTTGGAAGTCAACTATATATTTTACACTATTTTAAAAAAATGTCAAGAGGTGTGGGTAATGTTAGCTAAAAAGGCAATTAGGTAATAAAAAAAGAGGGGCGTTTAGCATATAGCATAGAACGTATCCCTCTAAACCAGTATCTCATTTCCCCTGTGAGATATAAACACTGGTTTTCAATCTTTATTTCGTAAAAACTATTGTTTCACGAACTTTTTGGAACCGAGCACCTGTCCAGTTTTTTGATCGTATAGCCTGATCAAATAGATTCCTGATTGTAAGTCAGATATATCTATTTCTGAATTAGATTCAGAAAAAACTTTGGCTGTAACAAGTTGACCGAGATTATTATATATCTCGATTTTTTTACCATTAATTCTTGATTCTCTAAAATCAATAGTAATCTTGTTAGTAGCTGGTATGGGATAGAGCCCAAAACCAACTTCATGAGCTTCTATTTCATGGTTACTATTTGGTATTTCCATTTCAAGGATCATGCCCTTGTCGGAAACGAAGATGCATCTATTATCATATGAAGCCGAAGCTTCAAACGATTCTGATGTATCTTGCGACATAGCTAATAACGTTTTTACGCCGTTATATATTCTAGCTATACCATTTTTTCCAGACACAAATAACTCATTTTCTGATAATGCCAGGATTGATTTCTCCTGGTTACAACCATTATTATTGTCAAATAATAAGGTCATAACAGATAGAGTATTGTCCCATTTATAGACATCTCCTTTTGTGTTTAACAAGAAGAATTTGTCATTAAATTTGGCAATGTCGGTAATACTCCCATTTTCCTGAGAAAAGGAATATAATTCGATTATATGTTTGTTTTTTAAGATAAATAATTTTTTATTATTTGCGTTTTTAGCTACAAACAATATTTCACCATTTTCTCCGGCGCAAACTTCTTTAACTTTATAATCAGCTAAACCAGCTATAAATTCAAAGTCGTTTCCGTCGTATTTCCATATTTTCATTGAATCATCTTTATTACCAAAAACAAAGACATTATTTTCATCAAGGATACATACTTCCATTGACAAAAAAACTTCTGGCCGGGTTCCAGATAA
>Ga0209099_1004528_pt1 | contig 10501 bp, 6 predicted proteins | sample AD_JPNHW2_MetaG_FD_184430 | JGI IMG/M metagenome (GOLD analysis project Ga0209099, IMG submission 184430) | Active sludge microbial communities of municipal wastewater-treating anaerobic digesters from Japan - AD_JPNHW2_MetaG (SPAdes) (version 2) | ecosystem: Engineered > Bioreactor > Anaerobic >...
TATTTAAACGAGTTTTGTTATAAGACTAATCGTCGCTACTTCAATGATCATTTATTTGATAGACTGGTAATTGCATCTATTGAAACTACATGGTATGGCAAATAAGGTACGTTTACGGATATTCATAAAAAGAAATTTACGAAAAGGTTAATTTTAAATATGGTTGGTTATTAAACTACTCAAATGAGATAAAAAGAAATTCAGATATTTCAGCAATAAAGGCCATTTTGAAATTTTTCTTAATATTAACTATTATTTCTATAATTATTGGAATAATAATTGGCATTAGTTTGGCAACTAGTTAAAGTTAAATAAAATATAAAAATCATGGATTTTAAAGATCAAATTAAACAATTAGCAGATCGAGTAATTAAATTGAAAGATCAAACAAAAACTGAAGAAGCTACTAAAAACGCATTTATCATGCCGTTTATTCAAATTTTGGGTTATGATGTATTTAACCCTATAGAGGTTGTTCCGGAATTCATTTCAGATATTGGTATAAAGAAAGGTGAAAAGATTGATTATGCTATTTTCAAAGATGGAAATCCTACCATTTTAATTGAATGCAAACATTGGGAACAAAATCTGGATTTACACGATGGACAATTACTTCGATATTTCCATGTATCTAAAGCAAAATTTGGGTTGCTAACAAATGGAATATGGTATAAGTTCTATTCAGATTTGGTTGAACCTAATAAAATGGATGAAAAACCATTTTTGGAATTTAATATTCAAGAGATTAAAGATGTTCAAATAGAAGAACTAAAGAAATTCCACAAATCCATTTTCGATGCTGAAAATATCTTTAATTCTGCAAGTGAATTAAAATACACTAATGAAATCAAAATTCTACTTCAACAAGAACTAAACAATCCATCTCCTGAATTTGTTAAACACTTTGCCAAACAAGTCTATCCAGGGATGGTAACATCAAAAATATTAGATTTGTTTACAACTCTTGTAAGAAAATCAGTCCAACAATACATCAGTGATCTATTCACAGACAAGTTGAAAAACGCAATATCAAAAGAGGAAGAATCCACCAAAGAAAAAGAACCTGTTGTAGCAGACGTTACTAAAAATGAAGAAAAAGCTGTAGAAACAACTCAAGAAGAAATCGAAGCATTTCTCATTGTAAAATCAATTATCAGACAAGTTATTCCAGTTGAAAGAATATTCTACAGAGACACATTGAGTTACTTAAATATTTTAATAGATGACAACAAGTTTAAACTGATTTGTAGATTATACTTGAACGGATCCAAGAAATATATTTCTATTGTCGATGATTCTAAAAAAGAGATCAAATATGAATTACTCAAACTAGATGACATTTTCAATTTTTCCGAAAAACTAATTGAAACGACACAAAAATTCTTGTAAAAGATTTTTCAATTAAAGCGAAGCATTTAATAATACATAATCCAAAAACATTTCCTTTGGATTTCTTAAGTCAACATATTGATGACTGAATCCTTGTATAACAATGCAAAAACCCATTAGTTGCATGTAAAACTCTTAATCGGATCGCAGAAACCCGTCAGCGGGTGGTAGAAACCCGTTAGCGGGTGGTAGAAACCCAATATCAAGTGCCTTCTGTGATCGTTTAATGTCTAAGGACAGAGCTATCATAAGATTCCTATGAACCCCGCAGGGGTGAGTCTCTTAGAAAACCGTATGCAAGCTTGCGCAGCTTACGGATATGAATGGCTGACAATCCTATGAACCCCGCAGGGGTGAGTCTCTTAGATAACCGTATGCAAGCTTGCGCAGCTTACGGATATGAATGGCTGATAATCGTATGAACCCCGCAGGGGTGAAACTATCTCTCCCAATCCCGTTGATCAAATGCCAACCCCATTGATCTTATCAATTCTTCCAACTCAATTTTAAACGGCACTTTTTGATGATGTTCTTGTTGATTGAGAATATATTTTTTAATAATATCCCGATCACTTAACGAACAACTAATAGCACAGTACCCTTCACTCCAACTTGTAAATTGTCGGTTTAATAGAGTATTTTTAATGAATTTATTACTCTCAGATTTAATATCTCTTACTAAGTAAGATAATTGAATATCCTGATGAAGATTGACTAACAGATGAATATGATCATCAATTCCATTGATACAATGCAATTCGCATTTTTTGCTCTGAACTATTGCTCTGATGTAAGCATAAAGTCGATTTGATTGATCTTGATGAAGGGATTTAGTGCTGTTTTTGGTTCTAATAACAATGTGATAATAAGATTGGATGTAGCTCATAATTTGTTTTATTTTGTTTCGCCCCTGCGGGGCTGGGTTGTATGGTTGTTATTGCTATGCCGTAAGCTGCGCAAGCTTGCATACGGTTTTCTTAGTGAGATGCCCCTGCGGGGCTGAGTGGTATGGTTGTTATTGCTATACCGTAAGCTGCGCAAGCTTGCATACGGTTTTCTTAGTGAGATGCCCCTGCGGGGCAGGGGGTAAGGTTAAATCAGAACATTTTCTGTTAAAATTAATTGGAAATTGTTGTAATTTTTTATATCAAGAAATATTTTGGTTATAAAACGGTATCTCAAATAAATACCTTTTTAAAAATCAAGTTTTTTTGTTAAAATGGACCGGAACAATTAGTAAAATTGTTAAATTTAGGATCCCATTTCGAATGATTTTGCTAGTTATCTGCTTTTCGTTTGCTTTTTCAAAACCTTTTGGTATATTTGCATCTGTAAATTTTGAAAGTTAAAAACACAAATAGAATTTCATTAACTATAAGATTATTATGAACTATCACAAAACATCAAAACTGTTACCATTAATTGGTCTAATCGGAATTTTAATAATATTAATTTCGTGTGTAAATAAAAATCAAAGCGTAGAACAAGTTGAGATCCCAAAAGATTGGAAAACTTTGGAAAATGCGAATTATTCGATTCAATATCCGGATAGTTTTGAATTGAATACTTTAGGAGAAATGGGGTTGTCGTTTATTCTTTTATCAAAACAAACATCGCCAAGTGACTTATTTCGAGAAAATATAAATTTAATCATTCAAGATTTAACCAATCAAAATATCAACCTAGATAAATTTGTGAAGATTTCTGAAGGTCAGATAACAACCATGTTTAAAAATGCAACTATTAATGAAAATAAAAGAATCATAAAAGAAGATTCTGAATTTCATGTGATGAGTTTCTCTGGTATTCAGGGACAATTTAATCTTAAATTTGTCCAATATTATTGGATTGTGGATCAAAAAGCATACGTTTTAACATTTACCTGTGAGCAAACCCAATATGACCATTACAAAGAAATTGGCGACAAAATAATGAATAGCTTTAAGGTAAAATAAACACCTCAAGATCAAACATGTATATCATTGATCGGATAGATTCTACAATTATAAGTTCTGATCCTGCTGATCAATACCTTTATAGGAATTACACTGAATATTTTGAGCTATTTTTATGGATAGCAAATAATTTGGGATTATGAATAAAGATATCCTGTAATGGGAGTTTCATGATTTTTATGCTTTTACTATAGGATTTAAATTTTAAGATCCCAAACTGGCCTATTCTCTATATTTGAATTTCTGTTTTATTACGTTGAAGCTTTTGTTCTATCCTGTACTTTTTAGTTAAGAATTGAAAATTAAAATTTAAGCTAAAATAGTCTCCAGATAATATGTATTCTCCTTTAGAATTTGATGAATTAATCAAATTACTGATAATATAGAAACCTTTATTTAAATTTTTAAAATTTATTGTATGGTTTAATGAGGCTGTAATTAAACAATATTTGAATGCATATGAATATCCTATTCCATAAATAAAACTTCCAAATAAATATTCTTCTGGAGTTTCAGTGTAAATTCTAAAAAGAGTATATCTTGAAGTGTCTGATATTGTAATTGTTGCAGCTACAGAAGAGGAATTTGGAATCACATACATTACTTTTAAACCAGATTGAAGATTTATAATTGATTTTTCACTCATCTTAATTTGATATTTTAATAATAACGGGATAGAAGGAGAATATAAAGAATACATTTTAGTTTTATCTTCAAAATCGAATGTTCCCATACCGACTAATTCTTCATTCGGTATAAATAATTTTGAAAAAATAGATGGTTCATTCATCATGAAAATTCCGGTTTCAATTGACCAAGGAAATTTGATAGGAATGTTAATTGAGATTCCAAAAGAATAACTAGGAATTGGTATTGGTTTTAAAGTATATTGACCCGTAATTGGAACGATCTTTGGATTAGCAAACAGTGCTCCTCCAAAAGTAAATCCGAAGTTGCTGTACTTTTTCAATTCGGGATATCCTTCATTGGCTTGCCCCAATAAAGAAATGGGAATCAAAAACAACAATTCTACGAATGAACATCATCTATACCAGAAAAAATCCAGGTTTGCAAAGCTGTCCTATTTTTCATTAAAAAAGCCACGAATTCGAATTAAAAACAAATTATTTCTTACTTTTTACCTCTATTCACCTTTCCCCTTGCCCCCTTCCCCAAATTAGCACATTAATCATGGTCTTCGCCCTACGCACAGATCCGCAAGCGGTTTTGTTTTGGAAAGGTTATTTAATAAAAGTGTTATAGAGGTACAAAAGAGCATAGCGTATTAAGAAAAGTGGGTTTAAAAACACATTTTTTTTTAACAAATTTATAATAACTTGTCATCATCAATATAGAATCATTAAGATCCTTTAATTTTATATTAAAAAATAATAAAGTGTATTGCTCAACATTTTAAGGTGAACAGATTAAATTTTCTTGAATGTATTTTAAATTAAAAAAATGTATATTTGCACTCACAAATTAAATACAACCCTGTCCGAAAACAGGGGGGTAAACCAGTTTTAATGTGTAAAAACGGGAAGAATGAAATGAATAAAATAGTTCTCATACGGAATTTAGTCTCGGTAATGCCGGCATTTGTTTTTCTTAGCCTGATGAGTCCGATGGCTTTTGCGCAGGAATATTACTTTCCCTATAAGGTCAGAGTGGAATCTGTTGCGGGACAATGTTATGACGATTGCTGGCTGATCATCACGATGCTGGATGATCAGAATAACGAAATAGTGGTGAATCCTTCTACTCATAGTACAGTGGGTGCGGTTTCGCAACCATTGTATAACATTCAGTACCATTACAGGAATCAGAATGGGGGTGCCAATACCCAGTATGACACTGTGGGGATCATACAATTGTCAGCCGGCACTTATTGTGTAGGGATTTCAGCCTCGATTCTGATCACACAGGGGGGAAACCCAATCTTTATTGAACTTGACACTACCATTTGCAATGTGGAAATCAATACAAATTATGTGCATTTAGAGGCCTCTATCTTGTCAGGTATTGCCGGAAACACCGATGGGAATGGTCGTGAGTTTTGCGGAATCCGTAATTCTTTTGAATGTGCCAGCGTAGGCAGAATTCAGCTTTATCTGCAAAAGGGAAATCTACCCTATCATGTCTGTATATACAATGAGGCACATGATACCGTAAGAACAGCCACTTTCTCAGAACTAGTGCAGCATGGAGAAGATATTGGGTATGCTGATTATAAGGACTACTACACTTTTGATAGTCTGCCTGCCGGCAATTACAGCATTATAGTGTATGATTCGTGTAACTACACGTTATGGCTTTCTACTTCGATTCAAGCCATAGAACCATCGACCCTGGAGATGTACTGCTATTCAAGAAATAACATTGTTGACAGTAATGTCATTAATTTCCCTTTTATTGTTCACTGGAATCAAAACATTTATAATTATCAACATTCTTATCTGGATAGTCTTGTGCAATATAGATTTATCAATAGTGGGGAAGATACTACCGAATGGAAGAACGTTCCCGGTAGTGCTCTTGGCAATACATACTTTTATGCGCTTGATACTGTTTTCGGTGCACAAAACTATTGCGATATATACTACGATAGTGTGACCATACAAATAAGGGATCATTGTCTGGACACATTATTTTCGAAGAACTTTAATTTCATTCCGTTTTTCAACTATTATCTTCAGGAGGAAACTGTGGAAGAAACATTTAATGAGCATTTGACACCGGATACTTGTTCCATTCAAGCCAACTCAGGCTCTATCACACAGGCCTATTCCATTCTTTGGTATTACAATTATGAAAACTATAATTCTTATAATGCGCATTCGCAGTTTTATACAGGTCCTTTGACCTTGGAAATCAGAAATACCATAGACAACTCCCTGATTGTCAGTAGTAATGCCAATAGTTTGCAGGAACTTTCCGCGACAGTGGTTTTTTATAATGATACGACCCTGCCTTTGCAGGTGGTTTTATATGATGCGAAGGGTTGTGTGCTTTATGAGATGACCCATATATATACTACGATCGTACAACCCATACAGGATTTGCATTACCTCTATCATACAAACTCAGATTTTGGCTCTTGTAGTAGCCGTTATCTCACTGTAGGTGAAGCAGAAGTTGACGTTGAAGCCTTTAGGGACAGTGTTGAGGTGCGATTGATAGATAGTCCTTTGTATAACAAATATAATTTTACGGGTACATTTAGTCATGGGGAGTGGACATATATGATGAATGATACTGCCAATACGACGACTACGGTGGAATTTAACACTGGAAATGGTTGGAACGTGACTCTTCGTGACAATCAACTTTCACCGGGACTGTACCAATTTGTTTGTACTACACAGTGTGGTAGCGATACCATAGTCATTCAAAATGAGGGCATTTATCGTGCTGAGGTTGATTTTGAAACATTGCCGCAATTTGATATGACGCAAGTTTGTGACAAACTTCTTGTGAGACCATACGGAGCGGTGGGAAAATCCGATAAGTATTACATTTCTCCCAATATCGATAATGACGAACCATCGATGATACATGAAACATTCGGGGTGAACTATTTGGTGGTGAATGGTATGACCGGAGGCTTCAACCCTGGTTTAGACAATAATGGCGCATTTGTGTTTACGGTTCCCGGACAGTATGTTATTCAAAGTAGTTTTTACTCTGATTGCGTAATTAAGTACCGTTATGATACGGTTGTATATGAACCTGTCTATATTGATTTTGACATGGAATATGCCGTGATGTGCAATAATACGGAATCTATCGGCAATGTCCTCACGCATGCTATCCAGGGTTCTACCCCTTATACTTATTATTTGTATAGTGCTGCAGAATTGGAAGGAAGTTTGATTGCATCCAATAACACGGGCAATTTTTATGATGTTCCTATGATGGAGGGACAAATGCTTTCGGTGTTGGTTGTAGATTCCTGTATGAACAGTTTCTATGTGAATCTGGTGGCCACACGGCTTTCCCAAAGCACTCTGTTGTGGGAAGTGGGTGCATCTAATGACCCTGTTCATTGTGAAGGTGACAGTTTGCGATTATCTGCACTCCCATTTAGTGAAAATGTCAGCTATCTATGGAGTGGCCCTAATTCGTTTTCGAGTACATCTCAAAACAACATCATTTACTTGCCGTATGGTAGTGAAAGCGGCTGGTATAAAGTGACATTTTTGAACATCCAATGCGGCATTTTCTCTGATAGTATTTATGTTGAGGTTCACAGGGCTCCGGTTGTTACCATTTTGAGTGATACCATGATCTGTCCGGGGCAAAGCATCACATTAGCTTTTGCGGTCCAAGGTTTCGGAATGGTAGAATATGATATTTTGTACTATGGAGCACTATCTTCAGGGATACAGCATTTAACGACGCAGGGTGGTGACACTTCGCTTCATGATTTTCAAATTGATTGTGATCATGTTTTTTGGGCGCAGAATATCATGGATGAGCAATGCAGGTACGGAGCCGGCATTGACAGCACTTACGTCTCTATTTTCGGATTGGAAAATTACTCGGACACTTCAAATGTGACTGTTGTTGACGACTCAGCCTGCTACAATTATGAAGCTAGACTGATAGCAAGTTCCAACTTACAGCTGCCTTACTATGTTTATTGGTATGATTCGGAACTGCAAGGTAATCTTTTACAGTGTGATACCATTTTGGAAGTTACCGATGTGTCCGCTTTTGTAATTCCTCATTTGCTTGAAGAAACAACGCTTTATGTGACTGTTGCAAACCATAATACCTGTGCCCCTATTTGGGGAACTATTTATGATGTGGTCAACATGACAAATGGAACTTCGCTCCTGGCTGGGGGTGAGGGAGTCCGTTTTTATGATAGTGGTGGAGAAAATGGAAATTATTCTGATAACGAACATTTAACCCAGACTTTTAGTTGTCCTGACAGACCCCGGCTTTATTTGTATTTCAATGAACTGAATATTGCGGTTGGGGATACTTTATTTGTGTATGCGGGACTGACGGCACATCCTGATTCCATGCTTCTTGCCTTTACGGGCACCAATTTCCCTGCTCAATTCATCGTGGAAAATTTCGCTGTCACTTTTGTGTTTTCTTCCAATTGGACTAATCAGTTGTCGGGCTGGAGCATCGATATCTTGACGAATATGTCTATGACTGCTGTGCACGCAAATTTGATTCCCCCTTATCTTGAAACGATTTTTCTGGATGTTTGTCAAACGAAGGAACCTTACCATTATCCGGGATTTGAACCAATGAATGTATCGGAACTGGGTACTTTTCAAGTCGAAAAAAGTTTTACTTCTACTATCGGTTGTGACAGTCTCGTTATGCTAATCGTAACGGTACATCCCAATTATGTAACGGAATTTGAAGACGAGATATGCGAAGGTTCTGCATATCATCTACATGGTTTTCAGATTTATCCTAATGAAACAGAAGGACAATCCGTAATCCGGCGTACCGCACATTATCAAAGCATGTATGGTTGCGACAGCGTTTGTCAGCTCACGTTGGAGATAAGGGATACTTCAATTTATGTCCAAACCAGTGTGGACAATTTTTGCGACGAATATGAAATGGATATTCAGGTGGAGACATCATTGGGCAATATCGAGTGGAATACGGGAGAAACCACCCATACCATCCATATTGTCGAGCCCGGCTATTATACTGTTACGGCCAAAGATGAACATTGTTCCAACACTCAAAGAATTTTTGTAAAACCCTGCGAGTTTGCCATCCATCTTCCGAATACAATTACAACCTCTTCCAAGGATGGCCTCAACGATTATTTTTGTATTAACGAAAAGCAGCGGATACAAATCAGTGAACTTGAAGTGTACATATACTCCCGTTGGGGTGAATTGGTTTATTCATCTAAAGATTTAAATTTTATGTGGAATGGAGAAATTAACGGTAGGGTTTTCAGTGGCAATGTGTACGTTTATGTGATATTTTGGACTGATCGTCAAAATCAAGAGCATCTAAAGAAAGGTTCACTTATAACATTATAAGAAATATGGTTAGAGGAAGTGGAACCACGTATTCTGCTACTTCAAGAAAGAGACTTGACGGGATGAAGTAATTTCATTAAAATTTTGCAAGTTTAACAAAATATAATTAGTTAGTATATTATGAATTCTCTTTTATTAAAATCAACTCAAATTTCCCAACTTTATCGGAGATCCAGAATTGTTTCCCCCTGAAGCTTTCATTCTTTCTCCATAACGTGTCTATACAATCTTATTTAAAACATCGTTAAGACCTGCATTATTCATTGAGATAAGAGTGTAATTCGTCAAGCGGGTGGTAGAAACCCAATATCAACTGTCTTCTGTGATAGTTTAATGTCTAAGGATTCAGATGATGTAAGTCTCATTTTGATCACTTTCTGAAAGCGGGGTATAAAACACAAATAGTTAAAGTGAAATAAAATAAAGAAATCATGGATTTAAAAGACACAAACCAAAATTTATCAAATGTATTAAAACATTTTATTGTTATCCTAATCGTTTTATGTTCAAATGCGATTCTTGCACAAAATTTGAATCTAACTTTATATTCAACGGGTACCGGTAAAAATATTACCTTGGCCTATTCAAAAGAATATAAATCAATGGAATTTGGAGTTGGTTTAGGGTGTAATATAAATTCCATTAAACAACCTGATGATCAAAATAATATTTTTTACAAGAGACTTTTTGCAACAAAACCTTTGCATTTTCTAAATTTTAATCTTTATTTTAATCAATATATTTTCAACAGATTTGATCAATTTAAACCTTACATATTCTAAGACTTTCAGATGAAATACTCAACAACAAGATCAAACATGTATATCATTGATAGGATAGATTCAACAATTATCAGTTCAGATCCTGCTGATCAGTACCTTTATAGGAATTACACCGAATATTTTGGGCCATTTTTATGGATAGAAAATAATTTGGGACTGGGCATGAAAATTAATATCACTGAAAATCTTTTTATTAGTCAAAAGTTAGGATTGGGTATCCATTTAATTATTGGTGAAGAACCTAAACTATATAAGAATAAAGATAAAACAGATTGGGGATTCCATGATTTTTACGCTTTTACATTAGGATTTAAATTTTAAGATCCCAAACTGTCCTTTTCTCTAT
>Ga0209099_1004530_pt1 | contig 10498 bp, 9 predicted proteins | sample AD_JPNHW2_MetaG_FD_184430 | JGI IMG/M metagenome (GOLD analysis project Ga0209099, IMG submission 184430) | Active sludge microbial communities of municipal wastewater-treating anaerobic digesters from Japan - AD_JPNHW2_MetaG (SPAdes) (version 2) | ecosystem: Engineered > Bioreactor > Anaerobic >...
TGGATTCGCTAGTAAAACGATGGATTAACGGAACGCATCAAGGGAAAATATCCTCAAAACACTTGGAATATTATTTGGAAGAATACGCATTCCGATTTAATAGAAAATTATCTACTCACAGAGGAAAGCTGTTTTACAGGTTAATGCAACAAGCCGTAACCAATTTACCGACGACTTATAATGATATTATTAAACAACTTGCTTAATGTGGACAAGCAATTTATTGAATATATTGGTGCTAACAAGGAAGAAATTCCATTCATTGGAGAACTCATCAAAGTAAAAGAAGAAGAAATGAATTGGGAATCTTCCATCGAAAAAGTGCTTCACAATTTTGCTCTGCGATTGATTGTTCCTCCGAAATATTACTCAAAAGTAAACGAATATGTAAACAGCAATAATTTGAGAGGTAGAATTCGGTATGATAAGTATGAAGAAAACTATCTCAAAAATTTTCAGAACAAAAACATAAGCGATAAATCTATAATAAATAAAATTGAAATTAAGCCCAAAACGCAATATTATGAATGGATTGAAGATTATTTACAGAATCAATTTGATTTTGTTTGCGTAGATAATCTTACCGAATTTGAGCCTTATTCGGAAATGGCAATAACCCAAAGCGGACTAATTAAATTTAAAAAAGGGAAGCACGAAAAGGATGACCGTCCACATATCACGAAAAAAGAAAACTTTGTTCTGGGCTGGGATAACAAAGAAAAAATTGCGGCTCTAAAGAATGAATTAGTCAATCTGCAAAATCAGCAAACTGTTAATAGGAAAGCTATTACAAGTAAAAATAGCGAAATAAAAAATTTAGGAATATACAGGGATGAATGTCATAATCTGTTTTCAAAATTTGATAAATACGATGATATAAACTGGCAAATCAATGCTCAAGATATTCTTGAAAAAGAAAAACAGAAAACTGATTTAGAAAAAACCAACGACCGAGTAAAAAAATTACAAGAACAACTGAATAATGTCCAAATAAATTTAAAACAAGTTTCGGATGTAGATATTTTCAATAAAAGTCAAGAGATTTTTAGAAAGGGAAAGGATATTGAAATTATTGAAGGAGAAATAGAGGGAAATGAAAAGACAATCCAGATTACGGGTATTGCAGACATTGTTGAGTTTGAAAATGCCAATTCTGAACTTTTAAATATAGAATTTCACAATATCAAGACAACACAATCCGATTTTCTAAAGGATTTATCAAGAAGAGAAACTGAACTAAAAAATCTAAAACAACAAAGCGAAAGAGAAGTAATAATTAAAATAAACACCTTTAAACAACCATCAGAAGAAATTCTAAATAAATTTAAGGATTGGCGTTCTGATGTGAATTCATTGCCCGATTCTACCAATTTAGATTTAATCAGCGAATATCAAAGATTTTTAGAAAGATTAGAAAAAGACAATCTTCCAAAATTTGAAAAGAAATTCAACGATTATTTGCAGGAAACCATTACCAACAAAGTGGGTGATTTCAGAATGTTTTTCGAAAACTGGTCAGATTCAATCAAAGAGAACATCAAGCATTTGAACGATTCTCTGAAGGAAATTGATTTTAAAAGCAAGCCTCAAACGTACATCCAACTTGTAGCACCCAATAAAATAAGTGATGAAGTGAAAGAGTTTAGAAAGCTTTTAGAAGAAGCCGTTCCTAATGTTTATCAAATGGAAAAAACAATTGAAGGAAGAGAGTACCATTTCAATAATCACATTCACCCATTTATAAAAAAATTAGATAAAGAAGAATGGCGTAAAAAAGTAATGGACGTTCGCTCTTGGTTCACTTATAAAGCGGAAGAGTTTTACAAAGAAAATAATCAGAAGTTTAAAACGTATGAAGCAATGGGTCAACTTTCTGGTGGTGAAAAAGCTCAACTCACATACACAATTTTAGGCTCAGCCATCGCTTATCAGTTTGGCTTAACAAATAATAATCAAGGATTAGAGCCAAAATCATTCCGTTTTATAGCAATTGATGAAGCGTTTAAGGCACAAGACGAAGATAAAGCCCGCTATCTGATAACGCTTTGCAAGCAACTTCATTTGCAATTATTGGTTGTTACACCGAGCGATAATATTCACATTGTAGAAAACGACATTTCATTTGTCCATTTTGTTGAACGCAAAGAAGAAAGACATTCGTGGTTGTATGATATGCCTATCGAACAATTCAAAATAGAAAAAGCAAATTATCTGAATCAATGATTACACCCAAAGAAATAAAAGACAAAGCCGAAAGAAAATACATTTCGTTTCTTCGATCTTTGGTCGAGAATAAGTCTTTTGAAAAGCTTATAATTCGTGGTGACAAGTCATACACCAAGTCATCGTTACCCGAATTTGAGAAAGAAATTCAACAAATCGTCAGCCAATCTAAAGAAAAAAAGGGGTTTGGTTACACATTGGAATTTCAACAAGTAAAAACAAAGTCTTTAGGAATACAAGATTTACCAATCTCAATTTTCTTTGATAATGAAACAGATTTTCTGAAATTTTTGAGCAAGGAAAAAGAAGCTGAATTATTCAAAACAAGTGTTGATAATATCATCAAGGCATTTCCCGAATTAAAAGATTGGATAATAAAAAATCCCATTAAAGTTGTTAATAACCAGACTGAATGGGAAAGTATTTTAAAAGTTTGTCGATACTTTAAACAAAACCCCAAGCCGAATTTGTACATAAGGGAACTACCTTTAAAAGTCCACACCAAATTTATTGAACGTAATCAGAGTGTAATCAAAGAATTGCTTAACATTCTGGTTTCGGAGCACATGAATGGCGAAGAAAAGGAATTTGAAAAAAGATTTAACTTGAAATTTGCCGAACCTCAAATCCGGTTTAAAATTCTTGACAAAACAATAGCAGAAAAATTCTTCTCAGGGGTTGACGATGTTGCTGTTCCTATAAGCCAATTCGAAACACTGGATTTGCCAATTAAAAAAGTATTGGTCGTAGAAAACAAAACTACGCTTTATACAACGTTGACACTACCCAAGATGAATGGCTCTATTGCAATATTTGGAAGCGGATATAGTGTTTACAATCTCAAAAATGTTCATTGGTTTGCCAATCTTGAATTGCTTTATTGGGGCGACATAGATGTTCAAGGTTTTGAAATTTTATCTCAATTCAGAAGTTATTTTATGCAAACAAAAAGTATATTAATGGATTTTGTAACTTTTGAGAAATTCTTCGAAAATGATGCAGGAACCCCAACGAATATTTGTATACCACTTAATTTGACTGCCAGTGAACAAAAAATATATGAAATTTTGAAAACAAATAATTGGCGATTAGAACAGGAAAAAATTCCATTCGAATATGTCAATCAATTTTTTGATAAAGAAAGTCTCTCTTCGTAGTCAAGCACATTGGCTGGTCGCACAAAAAGTAATTTCAATTTTTACCTGTTTGCCGAAACACAAATCTCACAGATACTTTTTTGATTTTCGGTAAAAAGGCATTCCTTTTTCGGGGGAGCTTCAAGGCGCATACAAGGTAACTCTTGAAACAAAACAGGAAAAACCTCAAATGTAGCTAAACAGTCATGCTAAAGCGAGAGCAGGACAGGATACTGCGACTTATCGGGGATAGATTTTTCGAGATTGATATCACTTAAAGTTTTTACTGAACTTTCTTCCAAAAGTTTTTCGTAAGCTTGCGCATACGCCTGATCAGGCAAACCCGGATTGAACTGACGCAGTTTTTCTAAAAATGTTCTTTTGAGAATGACCTCTTTTTTGTTCAGCCTGCCCAGTGTGCCGCCTTCGCCAAAGTTTTCTTTGTTGTATGCCAATAGCGTATCCCAACCCAGGCGATTGAAAAACAAATCAATTGCGGTTTGTTCGATGAGGTTGTCTTCGGAGTATTCGTGGGTCATTATTTTAAAATGTCGTGTATGAAATCAATTACAATTTCAATCCGATCCTTTTTATCATTATCTTTTAAATAGTAATAATTATCTGTGAGCTTTAAGGCATATTTTGCAATGGTTGCCTTTGTAATTAATAAATTATTCGGAATCTTCCAGCCATCAATCGTTGACTCAAAGGTAATGCCATTTTTTAATATCAAGGGAGAATTACCAGAATATTGAAGATAACACTGGTCTTCATCACATATGCTTTTATCGTTTAATTTTTTGCAAACTGTAAATACAAAAGGACTGATATGATAAGCTACTAATGGATTTGGCCCTTCTGTGCCAAGCATTCTAACTTCATAATCATTTGGATAAACAAAATAATTGAGCTTTGATGTAAATTCAGGGTATTTTAAAAAGTAATATTTGTATGTTCTATCTTTTTTATTATCAATAAGCCACTTATCAATAATTGTTTGTATTTTTTTACCTGGCTCAAGTAATGGAAGATTTATGTATGATTCAAGTAGTGATAAAATTGTCTTTGTAACATCTTCCTCTTCATTTGTCAATACAAATGACCAGTTTCCACTTTTCCCAAAATAGTATGTTTCACCCATTTTAGTATCTTTGATGTAAAGGCCATCAAAACCACAGGCAATTAATGCTTGTATCCTTAATGTATCAGAAATTGAATCACTCCATATTTCTTGAATTGCTTTCAAATAATCATTAAGTTTTGATTGAGATAATTCAGGCTTGACCGAGTGTATTAAGCCACCAAACTCTTCGAATTCCTCTAATGCAATTAAAGCAGAGCATAGGTCATTATTATTTGATTGTAAAATTTTTGCTTTTTCAATTTCGTTCTTCAAACTTACATCACGTATTTGCGAACCTTTATTATTCATTGTTGGGTCTTGCAATTTCGTGTAAATATCATTTGACAACAGTTGCCTGAATAACATCCAATAACTACCAAAATTGTTAATACGAATGTTCGTATTATATTTAGTTTCATTCCTTTGTCTTGTTGCTTGAAGTAAGTTTCTTATTACTCTGATAATTTGCTTCAGTTCTTCGGTAGCAGCCGAGAGTTTATTCTCAATCATAAACTTTAATACTACAAAGAGTAAAATTTTATTTCTTGCATCTTCATTTTTGCTGTTTAAAATAATCCTTTCAAATAAATTATTTTCATTGACTGGATTCCAAAAAAATCGAGAATTATCAGACATAGCTGTAAATAAAGCTGAAATATTCTCCGAATCAAGCTTGCCATTTTCATTTATAATCTCGTATAACTTATCCAAACTTTTAATTAGGAACAATAAGTTTTCCTGTTCATTGTATATATCTTCATATTGAGCAAAACTATTTTTAAAATCCTCAGCTTTTGCATTTTTATATTTTTTGAAGAAAAACATTTGAGTAACAAACTCAAAATAATTTGTAAATACATCATCAATAGTTTTTTTGTTTCCTCTATATTCCCAAAACAAATCTGTCCATTCCTTCTCGATTTTGTATGAAAAATATCCTGAATAAGATATTTCACCTTTTATTGGGTGTTTCAGTTTTTTGTCTTTGAATTTCTTTTCAATAAACTGAATGAAGTTGGCTTTAAAACTTTCAAAAGAAGTTAACTGCTTTCCTCTTGCATTCATCTTGATGTATAGTTCATCGGTTAATTCAAACCCTTTTTTTCCTAAATCAAGTAGCTCAAAAGAAATTAAATCTGTACTTGTTAATCTTTCGAAAACATCATAAGAATCAAAATTGTGAAACTTATTATGTATCGCCTGTATCATCACAAGCATAGCCTTGATCGTTGGGTCAGTGTCCCAAATAGCTCTGTACCAATGCTTGTTTTTAATGTATTTAATAAAGCTATCATCATTTGTCGATACAGGAATCTTAATATCTTCTATGATTAATGATTGACAAAATTCTCTTGAACTGATCCGGGTATCATAAACAAACTTGCTAAGTCTTTCTTTTTTTTCAGTATCCACATTTTCTTTTAATACAAAATACCAGTGTAGCAGAAACAAAGTAGTAAGCCTTTGCTGACCGTCTATTGGGTAAAACACGTTTTCTTTTTCTCTGCCATACACAAAGTCTAGGTGCAATTTCTCCTCGCTTTCCAAATGACTAAGAATAGAATTTAAAAATTTCTCCCTTTTCTCAAGTTCCTCTTCACGTCCTTGTGCATAATCTCTTTGAATTATGGGGATACTAATTTTATTTGATTCAATAAGTTTCCAAAATGTTGTATTATTTGTTGCCATTATCGCTGTCAATTAAATTAATAAAAGATAAATAAACCTTTTCAATTGCTTTATAGTAGGCCTTTCGGTCATCATTATCCCAGAAAATCATATCTTTAGGACTGTTGGAGTAATATTTTGAAAATGCCCGTTGTGTACAAACTGGCACATATCTACCTAACTTGTTTTCTTTCAATAACTCCCGCTTAATATCAAAAAAAGAATTGTTGAATTGACTATTGGTGTCTTTATCAACTAATGCCAGATTATATAAGGTGTGAAGCTCGTTTTCTTTGAAGTCAGATATCTTTGTATAAATTTCTATGATTTCTGAAAAAATGTTTTTGAATGCTTCCTTATCATATTTACGCAGCAAATCATCAATTTTTTTTATAGCAGCATCAATTATCTCCGACTTGTTTTCAAGTTTATTTTTAATAGTATTTAATGACGATTTATGTTTGTTTAGCCAAGTTATTGCTCTGTCCTCATCGGTATCTAAGCTAGGCGGATTTTGTGGGTGAATGTGTTCAATGCTTGTTATTTTTTCCTTCTTAAATAAATGGAATGGGAATCTTGCTCTTTCCTTTTTGTGTTCTATTAGAGAATAGATGTTAAACAATAAAAGGATTTTAATTATTGCAGGATTATCTTCATTGTATGCAATTTGGCTCAATTGTTTTACAAAGCCTGTCTCTTTGTCTTTGCTTGTGATTTTAATGGCAGAGCCTATTCGAGTTTTTATATTGCTTTCAAAAGGTTCTTTATCAATGCTTAGATTTATTAACTCTCTGATCAACTCATCTTTGTTTTTTTCTGTTGCAAATAAAAATCCTAAATAATGATACAGGTTATGGTCGTTGTACCATTCATAAAATTTACTGAACATCTCCTTTATCTCTTTCCATATTTCATTAACAGGAATTATTAAATCTATCTCACCTGACTTGTTCTTTATATTTTCACTTCGTTTGTTTGCTAAATATTTACTAAAAACTAAAAACTCATAATGTTTGGGCTTGCCATCAATTAAGTCATATTTGACAAGAGATTGTTTCTCAAACTCATTCCATTTGTCTGCTAGAAGTTTAAAAATAAATTCAATTTTGGAAGATGGCTGATAAGAAGTGTCGTTGATAAAAAGCCACATTTTTTCATCTTGAAGTTTTGCTTCGATAGCATCCCATTCACTTGCAATCTCAAATAGTCTTTGTTTCACAAAACGCTCCTCAGATGAAGGATACAAATCTGCTTGTAACAACAATGCTTTGATTAACTCAGCATCTGTCAAAGGAATTTTACCTTCATTGAGCCGAGTAAATAAATCTATTGAACTGTCATCACTATTCAGACTTTTGCTTTCCGCTTCATACCAAATGAATGAAACATTATAATCTAACTTCAATAGGGTATTTAGAATTTCATATTCAAAGCCATTAATTTCAAACCATTCTTTTATAATTACATATGCAGAGGAAATATGATAAAAATCGACATTCGCAGTATCAATTTTTTCAATAAACTTTCTCTTATAAAAAAAATCTTTCGATGTTACCCTAGTTTCAAAATACAAAAAATATAACGCTAACTTATCCTCAATGTGTTTGAAATTAATCTTATTCCTTATTTCCTGTAAATAGATTAAAATGAGGTAAATTGTTGTTAATCTTTGCTGACCATCAATAAGTTCCCATCCTTTAATCACCCCATTATCATCTTCATTCCATTCTTTTGCTTTTACAACAATTGGTTGTAAACAATAGAATTTACTCACTTTGTTTTCTCGATCAAGAGTAGCTTCATAGTATTGTAAAATATCATCAAGCAATTCTGTAATTTCCTGTTTGCCCCAACGATATCCTCTTTGATAGCGAGGTACAAAAAAGTTTTCCTGGAGCAAATCCCCAACGGGTCGTATTCTAGGATTTTCTATTTCAGCCATAGTTTAATATATTTTTGTTTATTAATATCCATACCTCCCATTCACATACTCCAGCCACTCATCAAACTCCCCATTTTTCTGATTATCTCTCACAAACTGCACCCACTCTTGATGCGTCCAGGTTTTGAATAAAGCTTTTCCAACAAATAATGGAGCCCAATCGGTTTGAAAATTATCTATTCCGGAAGATTTCATACAAGCTATCAAATCCTCATTGCGGCCATCAAATGCGACAGAGGAAACAACTAAATCAAATCTTCCACTTTTAGCAATTCCTTCGGCAAGTGCCTGCTGCCTAAATAATTGATATCCATCTGTAGCGGCAGGGCAACATTGAAGCACTTTTTCTGATTCAGCAGAAAATGTAATTAAATCCATGTATTTTCTTTGCCATGCATTTTTTTGATGACATATTTGTTTATAATCATAACCTTTAGCAGGTTTCATACAACGAGAAAAATCAGGATTCAGATTTCTACTTTCATTTTTAGCGGTTTCGGGATTTGTAGAACAAGCATAAAAATGATGTTCGGCATATTTAACCTCTGTTAGAATAACACCATCTTTCCCATCATTAGTTTTCACTTTAAATGCAACATCAGGTGAGGTTTGTTTTTTTCCTCGAGTTCCAGTTGATTCACCCAATAAAGGTTTTGGATGCAAATCATCATCTTCTGGAAATGCAAACTCTAACTCAACATCAGTGATTTCAGCAATTTGGTCAGACACTTTTTGTTTAAGAAATTCAACTAAAAGCGCTCTAAATCTATTGTCAATTTTTGTAAGGAAATATAGATTTGCGCACAAAACCCATGAACTTAAAAGATTGTGTACACCATCGTGTGCTTTTATTTCCTGCCCGGGAACATTGATGTATATTAATAATTCTGTCCTTATTCCACTATAAAGTGTTTCTTGCCAACTTTCAAAAGGGACAATATGGGGATATTTTTTTGATACTCCTGTTCTTTTATCGATATAGTAAATTCCATACTCCTGAGTCGAAATATGAGCCTTTCGCCATAAAATTTGACGTTTCATTTCAGGATGATGTAGTTTACTATGCTTATATTCTCCCATGATATTATTTTCTTTTTTTATTACACTTCTATATCCCCACTCATCAACCTCGGCAACAATATTTCCCGTGCCTCCCGGAGTTTGGTGTTTGCTATTTTTTAAACTTTTTAATAATTTTACTCAAATCTAACTCTTTATTTCTAATCAATTTTTTATTACTTGAACGCTCAAAATCTGAATAATCAAGCTCGATTAGATTTATGCCATGTTTTGGTAACACCTCTCTTCTTCTTTGGTCGTATAATTTTCTTTGTTCTCCTCTGCCAACTCCGCTCACTGTTTCTCTTCTATCGAAAAATTTCACAGCCTCAGTATGTTGTTTTTCCTTAAATTCAATCACCAAATTTAATGATGAATAGTAGGCATCGACAGGCAACCTCATTCCTGAATCTCCTTTTAAGAAATCAAATCTATGTTGCCGGATTGCTTTTTGTTTCAGCACTTCGTCACATAAATCAATGATGTAGCTTTCATCACTTTGACTTCTACTTTTTGTAATAGAACCAGATGATTTGGTTACTGGGGACTTTGTTTGTTGTATTTGGGGCTCTGCAGTCTTACTTGGTGGCCCCATGATTTTAGCAACACTTAAAAATTGCTCTACTGTGTAACCGTCTCTAAAGCCAAAATCACTGGCATAGAAACCCAGTTTTCTGATTTTATCACGAAAGCCTTTTTGCTTTTGAGGATCGGCGTTCAACTTTTCTTTTATAAGTCGAACAATTTCCTCCGCTTCAGCCTTTGTAAAGAATAATTTACTTTTCATTTACTTTCATTTGTATGCTTAATACTCTCCAAAAATAGATATAAACTTTTTCTCAAAGACCCCTGTCATAATATGTAAGTTTAATATTTTTTACACTTCTATTTGCCCATTCATTAGTTTGGGTAATAAAATATCCCTTGCCTCGCGGAGTTTGCTGTTTTGTTCGCCACTTAATTGTATTTCATCATTTATTGTAAAAACACCACTTCCGACTGAAGTAATGTCAAAATATCTTATGAAATCATAAGGATAATTACGAGATAAATTTTCAGGATTAATGTCGCATAAATCATTTACAATTCCTTTCTCCCACTTCATACCTTCAACTCCTTATTATTTTTGCTATTCCACATTACGGGGTAATGGGTAATGTAATTGGAAGGGGGCACTTCGAGAATGATACTAACGGGCACTTCGAGAGCCTCAGTGCCCGGAGGAACCTCAGTGCCCGGATGAGCTTGCCGGTAGTATGGAGCGTTTGTATTTACGGCGATAGCAGCATTCATTTTTTCAACTGTTTTTGGAGATCTTTACCTTTTGCGGTGAGACGGTATTTTTGT
>Ga0209099_1004531_pt1 | contig 10496 bp, 9 predicted proteins | sample AD_JPNHW2_MetaG_FD_184430 | JGI IMG/M metagenome (GOLD analysis project Ga0209099, IMG submission 184430) | Active sludge microbial communities of municipal wastewater-treating anaerobic digesters from Japan - AD_JPNHW2_MetaG (SPAdes) (version 2) | ecosystem: Engineered > Bioreactor > Anaerobic >...
CCCCATTTCAATTCAAACAATTTTCCCTTTCTCACCATCGGAGTGCTTTAAAAATAGGTACCGACAGCGTACTATTAGCATCAGTAATTCCATTACATAAACCGCAGTTTATATTAGATATTGGAACCGGTTGCGGCGTTATTCTCTATTGTATTGCCGCCAGAAATTTTCAGGAGAAAGAACAGCTTCAGTTTTTCACCGGAATTGATATTGACCCCTCTTCGATCATAGAGGCACTTGAAAATAAAGAACATTTTCCGATCCCTAAACAGCAATATTTCAGATTTCTTCATACTTCTGTTCAAGCATTTTCTGTTGATAATTTGGAGTTTGATCTTATCGTCTCAAATCCACCCTTTTTTGGCAATTCACTTTTATCTCCCTACGAAAAAAAGCAACTCAGCAAACATCGGGATGATCATTTAAGTTTTGAGGATTTGGCCGCCAGTATTGAAACTCTTTTGTCTGAGGATGGTGTTTTTTACCTTATTTTACCAACTCAAGAGATGGTGGAATTTGATTCTATCATTACCCAAAAGGGATTGTACTCTTGTTTTCAGATGAATGTATATCCCATTCAAGGGAAGCCGATTCATAGAGTTATAAAAGGGTATTGCAAGTATAAACCTGAAACTTTTGAGATTCAGAGTCTTTGTATCCGGGAAAAAACGCAGGAATATAGTGCTGAATATAAAGCCTATACAGAGCCGTTTTACATAAAATGGTGAAAAACCAATCAATAATTTTAGACCATTACCATTCGTCTTTGATTTCCACTTTGGGCGCCATTCCCTCTTCTAAAGAGATGATAAGTGCCTGGATCTGCTCTTTAATTTGATTCAAATAATCAAAACAAGAAGGTTGCCAACGGTTATGCTTTTGATCTAACCAAAATTCAATCGGTGATGCTGCTTCCGCTTTCTCATTGAAATTGGTGATGGTATAACGGTATCTGTCTTGTCGACATTCAATTTTAAAATTGTAATAAACGACGTTTTTCAATACTTTAGAACCATCTTTCATGATATTGAAGATCTTTACACTGGATCTGAGTTCAATTACCGCTTTGTCGCGATCAGTGCTTTTGATCACTTCTGCAGTGTTTTTATAGTATTGTTTCACCCAAACCATCGCTCTGTCATACAACTCCTGAGGTGTCCCTTTTTCATCTAATCTCTCCTGAAATGTGATCAACTTTGTGTTTTCATCAATCGGCATATCAGGGACTACCAACGTTTCTTCTTTTTGTGCTGATAACGATACTATGAACGCTGTAAAAAGCATTATCAAAAAATGTTTTTTCATAATCAGTTTGTTTCCGGTTTTTTATTTTCTTTCAAATATTTGAAAGGTTAAATCGTATTGGTTTTTCTCATCTTTGGAGGAATGTTGTTCTGAAATCAGAGTCCATTCGTTCTCATTAAATCTAGGGAAATAGACATCTGCAGTAAAATCGGAATGGATGCGGGTTAAATACAATTTCCCAATTAATCCGATAAACAACGAGTATATGGTTGCTCCTCCAATGATAAAAGATTCTTTTTCATCACGAACCAGATCCATCGCATCTTCAATGGAATGAACCACTTCACAATCTTGATAAGCAGCATTTTTATCTAGTGTGATCACAATATTTCTTCTATTAGGAAGCGGTTTTTTGGGAAGTGATTCCCAGGTTCTGTCTCCCATAATCACAGGACATCCAGAGGTTTTTTCTTTAAAATATTTAAGATCAGCAGGTAAATGGCATAAGAGTTGGTTTTGATATCCTAACTCAAAGTTTTCACCGATCGCTGCAATCATACTCAGATTTTTCATGTGCTTTATTTGGTTAGTATATGGAAAATCTCTTCAATAGAGAGCTCTTTTGAATCTTTCTTTTTCTTTAAGCTGGTAACGGCATCCTGTAATTCATGGATTTTAGCATCAGCAACAATCAACCCTTTATTGATGATGATCACCCGATCACACATCGCTTCCACCTCTTGCATGATATGCGTAGAGAGAAGAACCGTTTTGGTCTTACCACACTTTTTGATTAAATCACGAATCTCCACCAATTGGTTTGGATCCAATCCTGTAGTTGGCTCATCTAAAATCAATACTTCAGGATCATGAATCAAAGCCTGAGCTAAGCCAACCCTTTGTTTGTACCCTCTGGATAAATCACCAATTTTCTTGTGTTGCTCCAACTCTAGATGAGTCATGGCAATCACTTCATCAATTCTTTTTTTCTTATTTTTGATTTTATGGATTCCTGCAATAAATTCAAGAAATTCACGAACATACATTTCAAAATAGAGGGGATTGGTTTCTGATAGGTAGCCCACTTTTTTTCTGAGTTCAAGAGAATCGTTCCAAATATCTAATCCGCAAACAGATACATCACCTTCTGTAGGAGGAATGTAGCAAGTAATGATTTTCATCATGGTTGATTTTCCGGCACCGTTTGGCCCTAAAAAACCCACAATTTCCCCTTTTTTGACTTCAAAATTAACTTTATTCAGTGCGTATTGATCGCCATAAAGTTTGGATACGTTTTTTACAATTATTGACATGGTAAAATAAATTGAACTGCAAAAATAATGAAAATTGGCGTATTAAAATTAAACCGTGAAAAAATCGTATCTTTGCACCCGTATTTATTTATGAATTTAAACAGATAAGATTATGACTGATTACGAATTACGGTACAAAGTGGCTGACATGTCACTTGCAGAATGGGGACGCAAAGAGATTCAAATTGCTGAAAAAGAGATGCCTGGTTTAATGGCACTCCGTGAAAAATACGGCAATTCTCAACCCCTTAAAGGAGCTAGAATCACAGGTTCACTCCACATGACAATCCAAACAGCTGTATTAATTGAAACATTAGTTCATTTAGGAGCTGAAGTGAGATGGTGTAGTTGCAATATTTTCTCCACACAAGATCAGGCAGCTGCAGCTATCGCTGAAGCAGGTGTTGCTGTTTTTGCGTGGAAGGGAGAATCTTTAGAAGAGTATTGGTGGTGCACCAATCAAGCACTCGCTTTCCCTGGTGGAAAAGGTCCAAACTTGATCGTTGATGATGGTGGCGATGCTACATTATTGATCCACCTTGGCTACAGAGCTGAAAATGATGCTACTGTTTTAAACAAAAAAGCTGAATCTGCTGAAGAGGAGATCATCTTAAACACTTTAAAGAAATTATTACCTGAAAATCCAACTCGTTGGCATAACACAATCGCTGAATTAAGAGGAGTTTCTGAAGAAACAACTACCGGAGTTCACCGTCTATACCAAATGATGGAAAGAGGCGAATTGTTGATCCCTGCGATCAATGTGAACGACTCCGTTACCAAATCCAAATTTGACAACAAATATGGATGTCGCGAATCATTGGCAGATGGTATCAAACGTGCCACTGACGTAATGATTGCCGGTAAAGTTGTAGTTGTTTGCGGTTATGGTGATGTGGGTAAAGGTTGTGCTCAATCTATGCAATCTTACGGAGCTCGTGTTATCGTTACTGAAATTGACCCTATCTGTGCACTTCAGGCTGCCATGGAAGGTTTCGAAGTAAAACCAATCGAAGAAGCATTAAATGAAGGTAATCTCTACGTGACTACTACCGGAAACAAAGATGTAATCACCGTAGATCATTTGTTAAAAATGAAAGATCAATCGATAGTTTGTAACATTGGACACTTTGATAACGAAATCCAAATGGCACAATTCGAAGCGGTTCCAAATATTGTGAAAAGAACCATCAAACCTCAAGTAGATGAGTATATTTTCCCTGACGGACACTCTATTTTCATCTTAGCTGAAGGCCGTTTAGTGAACTTAGGTTGCGCAACAGGACACCCATCATTTGTGATGAGTAACTCGTTTACCAACCAAACGATGGCCCAATTAGACCTTTGGAAAAAGGATTATCATGTGGGAGTTTACAATTTACCTAAAATTTTAGATGAAGAGGTAGCCCGTTTACACTTAGCTAAAATTGGGGTAAAACTTACTACTTTAACCAAGGAACAAGCTGATTATATTGGAGTTCCTGTTGAAGGACCTTACAAACCCGATCATTACAGATACTAATCTGATAAGTTTCGAGACTATAAAAAATGAGAAAAATTGCCGGAATCGTTTGTAATTCGTAATTTTTTTGTATTTTTGCAGTCTTGAAAGGTCTCTTGGCCGAGCGGCTAGGCACCGGTCTGCAAAACCGTCTACTCCAGTTCGAATCTGGAAGAGACCTCGCAAAAAAAAAGCTCTGAATTTTTCAGAGCTTTTTTTTTGGACAAAAGACAAAGGACAAAAGACGAAGGTCGTTTTTATATTTATTTTGTAATGGATTTTTTTAAATATTGTATGAGCTGGAATATTCTGGAGCTAATTGTAATAGTATTTGTTCTCAGAAGAGCTGCTTCATCAGTATCAATTATATTAAAATCTTCAGAGAGGTAAAGCATACTTCTAACTTCAGCACAACTAGATTTTGCAATATTTAAATATTTTATAAAAGAGGCATCTGTAGCGGACTCTGCTCCTTCTGCAATATTATTCATAACTTAAATTGCGGCCCGTTGAATTTGATCTTTAAAACCAAAATCATTGGTTTTTCTGGATATTTTGTATATTTCGTTCACTAATAAACGAGATTCTTTCCAAATAATGAGTTCTTCAAAATGTTTCATAATAGTAAATTTTAGTAATTATAGAATGTCCTTCGTCCTTTGTCTTTTGTCCTTTGTCCTTGGTCCTTTGTCCTTTGTCCTTCGTCCTTTGTCCTTCGTCCTTCGTCTATTTCATCTCCACCCTCTTCACATCCCCCGTTGGCGTGATGATGAAATACTCTTTCGAAATCACCTGTTTGGTTTCCACGTTGTATTTGATGGTCATCTGGATATCATAAAGTACTTGAATCACCGGTTCTAAGATCACAGGATTGATGATAAAGTCAAACTCCTTGTTGAGGATGGGCTGATAATAGTTGGTCGTTGATTTGGTTGTTTGTGTCACATTTGCACGATTGGTCAAATTGAGAGAAGAGTTGTTATAAGCCTGGTATGATTTGTACATCTCCACAGGATACAGAACACGATACCCATCCACAACTTTTTTAGTAAGGGTGTCAAACTTCATTTGTAGAAGGGATTCTTTGGTTTTAAGTTTCTCTTTCAAAATAACTTGTGCTTTTTCCATGAGTTCTTTTTTAATTGAATCCATTTGAACTGCAAAATAATCGACTCTCACTAAATCATAAATCTCAACGGTCGACAAAATTTGAATAAACTCATTGAGTTGAGCAGGGTTTGAGAACTTGATATGAATATTCTTCTTGAGTTCAAATCCGATGGGAATCTCGTTATATGTTTTTCTGCTAAATTTCTTTTTGGTGACTTCAAATTCAAAAACCGGAACAAACGTGATCATATCGATATAGGTTTCCACGTCGGGTTTTAAGTTGATCAACTGAAGGGCCTGATTGATCCTATCATCCATCAGTTTATTGACCTCTTCAGCGGTTTCTCCCTGTTGCGTGACACTAAAAATAGCGACATAAGCATCCGCTTTCACGTTAGCCATCCCCTTTACGCTAATAAAAACATCCCCATTGGTTGGGTTTTGAACGTCAATATTGTTTTCAGAAAAGTACACAGGAGCCAGATAATTGCTGTTTCCCATAACCTGACCAAAAACGGAAATTGTCCCAAGGACAATCAAAGCACTTAATAATAACTTTTTCATGATTTATGAATTTAAGGTTTTCTCTGTAGTTCAAACAGAGAAGTGATTATTTACAAGTGCAAATATACAGTATTTCTTGAAGATCCTGAAGTTTTGCCAAGTAATATTCGTAGGGATTAAAAATTGACACTAATCAGCTATCAGGTATCAGCTATCAGGTATCAGTTGTTTAAAGGTTGAACGCTTCGCTGGTTAAAGGTTTAATCGCTTCGCTGTTGTATTTGTACATTAGATTTTTGACATTAGACTCTTAATTCCTAATTCCTAATTCGTAATTTTCCCCTTGCCCCTTTCCCCAAATTAACACATTAGCACATTAGCACATTAATAAGGGCATTCCCCTTTGGCTTCGCTCAATCTTACCTCAACAACAATTAACAAACATCGTATCGCTTGCCAAAGGGTCGGTCTCCGGCCTGTACTCCTCGTTTCGCTGCTAGGGTCTGAGCGGCCGGGCAGTAGCTCCTTCGTCGCTCTGCCCGAACCGTCATCCCCTAGGCAGCTCAACTTGCGGGGTACCTGGCCTTCGCCCTAATGCGGGGTTACCCTCCCAACGGAGCACTCTCCCATATTCTATAAAATGCAGGGCAATTTAGTCTCTAAATACATAAAAATGAAGCAATAACATAGTTTTCGTTTTTTGCATCTAACCATCACCCCGCTTTTATAAGAATATGTTTTTTAGACGTTTTTTTTTGATTTTCTGTTCATTTGTTTGATTTTTTGTTTATATTTGTCATGATACTTTGTACTCATTAAACTCAAAAAACTATGAAAGAACAAACCGAATTCTCTAAGGTATTCAACGAAACACTTGCTCAAGGTCAATCACAAATCGTTGAAAAAGTTTACGAAAAAATTACTTACACCAATCCATTAGCTTCTGAATGTGAACATATTAATCAGATCCAGGTTAAAAAATGTCCCCGATGTGGTGATACCCATATTATTCTGAATGGGAAAAGAAAAGGTGTTCAAAATTATTTATGTAATAAGTGTCATAAAAACTTCAATGAGTTTACCGGAACAACCATTGCCTACATCAAGAAGAAAGATCTTTTAAAACCCTTTATACATTCCATGTTATCCGGTGATAGCTTGGATCTTTGTTCCAAAACTCATCATATTGCTATACAAACAGCTTTTGACTGGCGTCATAAAATAATTGCAGCCCTGAAAGCATATACTCCCCAAATTTATCAAGGAATAACAGAGATGATAGTCATTCCAAAGAGATTCTCATGCAAAGGACAAGGGGCAAAGAGTAGCAAGATCGGACAAAAAGGGAAAATCACCAATCCTGCTTCCAATAAAAAAGCTGAATCTAAAGAGAAAGGAGAAGATCAACCCCTCTCTCTAGTGGCTATTAGTGGCAGAACATCGAGGTTTGAAATCCAAATCGTTCAACAGGGACCTATAGAAATTGAAAAACTAAATGAACAGTTAAATAAAAAGCTCAACCAGGTTAATAAACTGTGTATTGAGGATGATGAGATTCTGAAAAAGTTTGCAGGAAAGAAACGGATCAGTTATTTTGCAAATCAAGAGCAAAAGAAAGTGAGAGGTCGGAATAAATATTATAATACAGAAAACATTGAAAACAGATATATCAAAATGAATAAATTCTTGGAGCGTTTTCATGGGGTTTCTTCAAGTTATCTGCAGAACTATCTGTATTGGTATATGGTAGTTGATCTGATCATGTATAGGATCGATTCATCATCCACAATGATTGAAAAATCGATGGCAGTTCCTAAAGGGAAAGAGCTATACAAAAAGTGCAAGATGTTTGTTTAAGATCATTTCAATTTTAGTAAAAATAATAATAAAACCATTTTTTCGATGAAATGGTTGATAAGCTGTGTGTTTTGTTCATTGAAAGAGCTGATTAGATCATAAAATTGGCTGTTTCGGTATGATTTGGGAGTAACGAAATGAGGGAGAAAATAAAAAATTCTGGGTTTTGATTTAATATTCTTAGAAAAGTAGGATACTGTTTTGATGTAAAATCTGAAAGTTATATATCACCCTATAAACAAAGCAAATACTCAAATATTAACCCTGCATTCTATAGAATATGGGAGAACTGCTCCATCGGGAAGTGAACCCCGCATTAGGGCGAAGCCGGAAAGCCCGTAAAGTTAGAAGCCGATGGGATGCAGGGAGTTAAAGAGCGACCTTGGGAGCTACTTTAACGACCATGCAACCCACGGCTTATTACTGCGGACTTGTAGGCGGAGACCGACCCTTTGGCTAGCGACGGTTTTCATTTTCGATATAGTTGAAGTGGAGTTGAGCGACGCCAATGGGGAATGCCCAAAAGAGTTAAGAGTGAAGAGTTTTTTGAAGTAAAAAGTAATAAGTAAAAAGTAATAAGTGATAAACTGAAACCCAATAACTAAAACCTAAAACCTAAAACCCAAATCGTCCTTCGTCCTTCGTCTTTAGTCCTTCGTCTTTAGTCCTTTAATTTAGCAAACGCTCTTATTGGAGACCCATCGCTATCTTTAATCTTTAATGGAATGGTATAAAACTCAAAGGTTTTGTTGATCAATTGTTCCAAATGGCACAGGTTTTCAATGATTAATATGCCATTTCCCAACAATGCATAATGATTGGGAAAAGCCACAGAATCTATAGGATCAGCTGAAATCGTGTCAAATCCGACCCCTTTTATGGGGAATTGTAACAACCAATCTCTTGCTTCATCAGTTAATACCGGAAAAGGTTCCAAATATTGTGGGGTATTCCATTTTTGATCCCAACCGGTATGAAACAAAATATACTGAGCATCTGCAATGCTACTTTTGTGATGTTTTAATATGTCTAAAGAGATCTCTTTTTCATTTTTACATTGAACAACAAATCCTGACCCAATTAAATCATATAGAGGTATTTGATCCAATGTTTTTGACTTATCCACAATATGTGCCGGGGCATCCATGTGAGTACCAGTATGGGTGTTGATAGTCATTTTTATTACGGCAAACCCATCTTCAGCAACTGTACTAATTCTTTCAAAATGAGGTTCAAGGGTGTCGGGATAAAAAGTGATCCCACTCCCTAAAGCATGTGTTAGGTCTATAATCATCGTATTTTTTACTTAAAAAAACCACGGAAAATGTCCATTCCGTTGGCATAAAGGAGCAGTAAGATCAATAAGGCAAATCCTACGGTATTGGCATAACCGATAAATTTATCACTCGGTTTTCTCCGGGTAATCATTTCGATCAATATGAATAAAATATATCCCCCATCAAGCGCGGGAATCGGAAGAATATTCATAAATGCAAGGATAATTGCTAAAAGTGCAGTATTTTCCCAGAATCTTCCCCAATCCCATGACTTAGGAAACATTTTACCTATAGCCCCAAATCCTCCAATTTGAGAAGCACCCTCTTTAGTAAATACTAACTTAAATTGTTTTACATACATTCCTAACTGTTCAAATCCGTAATTGATTCCTTTTGGAATGGATTGAATGATATTGTAATAAATAGTCTTTGTTCCGATATATTGAGTAGGTTCAATCGGATAAACGCCCACTTTACCATCAATATTTGGGGTTACTGCAATAGTCAAGGTTGAATCCCCCCTAACAACTGATAGATTTAATGTTTTCTCAGGATTGTTCTCAAAAGCTTCTTGATAATCATAATATGAAACGGTCGTATTTCCATTTATTGCGATTACACTGTCACCAATTCTTAAGCCAGCAGTTTTGGCAGGCATTGTGTCTATTAATTCTGAGATCACAAAAGGAAATTGATACGTTGCAAACATCCCTTTTCCTTCCCCTACAACATTCTTCCCGAAAGCTTTTGGAATTGCAATATTTACAATAGAATCATTTCTTAATACTTTAACTTCCTTCGCATTGTCAATTAGTAGGGACAATGAAAACTCTTTTAAATCTTTTGGCGTTTTGCCATCAACAGAGATGATTTTATCTCCATTCCTGAACCCGATATTTTGAGCCACTTCGGTGAATTTATATCCGTATTTAGCGTTTTCAAGTGGGATATAGGTTTCTCCCCAGGATTGGAAAATGACAATATATACGATTAAGGCTGATACAAAGTTAAATAAAACACCCCCAATAATGATGAAAAATCGTTGCCAGGCCGGTTTAGATCTGAATTCCCATGGTTGAGGCTCTTCTCCCATAGAATCGGCAGATTTAGTCTCATCTACCATACCGGAAATGGAGCAATAACCCCCTAGTGGAAGCCAACCAATACCCCATTCAGTGGTTTCAGGACACTCATCCCAATGTTCGGGAGATTCTTTAGAGAAAAAAGAGAATTCGCGTTTTCCATCGATTTTTTTCATCCTTAAAATGGAGAAGCCGGGATTGAAAAATAGGTAGAATTTTTCGACTCTTGTTTTAAATAAACGTGCAAAGAAAAAGTGACCTAGTTCATGAACTAATACTAAAATTGATAAACTGGCTAGAAGTCCTAATACTTGTGTTGATATTCCCATCAGATTTTAATGTCTTGTTAAATAGTTTCTAGTTTCTTGATCGATTTCTAAATATTCCGATATTGAAGTTGGTTTAGAGTAACTGATATTTGTTACAGCCTTTTCAATCCACTTTGGAATATCTGTAAATCCAATATTACCCTGCAAAAACTGTGCCACTGCAACTTCGTTAGCCGCATTCATGATGCAAGGTCTGTTTCCTCCCTCTTTGGAACAAGCAAAAGCTAGCGGTAAGCAGGGAAAATTGGTCATGTCAGGTGCTTCAAACGTAAATTGAG
>Ga0209099_1004532_pt1 | contig 10492 bp, 10 predicted proteins | sample AD_JPNHW2_MetaG_FD_184430 | JGI IMG/M metagenome (GOLD analysis project Ga0209099, IMG submission 184430) | Active sludge microbial communities of municipal wastewater-treating anaerobic digesters from Japan - AD_JPNHW2_MetaG (SPAdes) (version 2) | ecosystem: Engineered > Bioreactor > Anaerobic...
AGTCGCAGGCGGTTTCAATGACCTTGATCATAAGCAGGTTGCCGGGCGAGCAGTTGATGAACTCCTCGTCATACGCCATTTTCAGAATATACAGCGTTCGTCCGTTGCGCATGGAGTAGTGCGCGGCGATGGAGCGGTCGCCGGATTCAAGAAAACAGAACATCATCCTATTCTGTGCTGCGAATCCTTCGGCGGCCTCTTCAAAGACTGCCGCGCTGCCCGGGAAGTCCCGGATCGTTGTTCCTCGTTCACTCTTCCAGTTGCGCTGTTCAACATCCAGAAACCGGGCGTTATTTTCTTTCGCGGAACGGGTGGTTTCACGGAAGCGGAACTGAACGTCCGGAAGCTTTTCCAGTTCGCGGGCGGCGCGGCGAAGGTTCTGCCGGAGTTTTCCGGCGAGTCCGGCGGAATATTCCTCGGCGGTTTTCGGCAGAGGAATATACGCTTCTGTTCCGGCGGATTTTTGTACGAAGCAAAGACGGTGTTTCCCGGTGTTTAAATACCGGACGGATGGGTAATGATCCGGAATATGTTTCAGGCTGAGACAGGGAATTGAGCGGGGGATGCGGTTTAAATAATCTATGAACAGGCTGATGACCTCTTCCCGTCCGGGCAGAGCCAGGCAATCGGTGCCGCTTGTATGGGCATAGTGATAAGGCAGTTTAAAGAGCCGCAGGGAAAATCCGAGCACCCGGACGGCGTAGCTCGACATGAGCGGCATAATTCCAATCAGCCGGTCGTTTTCGTAAGCGAAGAGGCACAGCCAGCGTTCCGGTGCGGCAACCTGATTCCGGAAGAAGGCGCGCATCCACGGATAGGAAAGCATCGGCGTCAGCCGTCCGGCCTGACTGTAGAGTTCATTCCATCCGGCGGCGTGTTGATCCAGTTCTTCAATCGTGCGGATATCCACCAGACGGATTCCGGCGGGCGGCCGGAAGTTCCAGCGGTCCGGCAGTCCATATTGCTTGGACACGAATTTCAGCATATCTTTATGGCGTTGCGGTGTAAGCCGTGGCGGCGGTGACGGCTTCGAGAATTTTTCCGCGCAGCTCGGCAATACGCGGAGATTCTGAAGTAAAGGCGGCCAGCACGTCGGCTTCGTTGAGCTCTTTCGGCTCTTTGATGGCCAGCGCTTCAAGCTGTTTGGCGAGTTCCGGTTTCTCCATGCCGAAGAAGCGGACTTCCTGCGGAATGCGTTCGGCCAGATCGCGGTAGGCTGTGACGGCCGGGCCCCAGGCTTCGGAATCCTCAAAGCGGTTGAACACTTTGTTCGATTCTTCCCAGTAGGGATTCTTTTTTCCGGCGAGCAGCGCAAAGAAAGATGCGGCCAGTTTCTGCGCGATGCCGGCTTCGCCGCCGACCGGACGTTTCGGAAAAAGAAGCTTTTCGTGTTTTTCGATCAGCGCGTGCAGGATGGCTTCGAAGTGATAGACGGTTTCGGTTTTCGGCGGTTTTCCGCCGAGCAGGCCGACGACTTCTTCCTGCACTTTTTCAATTTCCGCCAGTTTGAGTTCCGGGTCGATCACCAGAAATGTTTCGCCGCTCTTTTTATGTTCGTACACGCGCACTTTGGTCTGATCGTCGCGGATCTGGACGTCTTTCTCGGCCAGAATCCGTTTGCGTTCGAGCATGACGGCGAGAATGTAGATGGAATTGATGTCGTCGGCATCTTCTTTGGCGACCAGTTTGCGCAGAAGGGTTTCGGCGCTTTCCTTCTTCACGACTTCCGTGGGCGGCGGCGGAACGCGGAAGACACTTTTCCACGAGCTGAGTCCGTGGTCGGGCTGATGTTCGTTCCAGTACGAAAGCTTGTAATCTTCGCGGACGTATTCGCCGTCTTTGAAAAGCAGGCGGGTGACGATTTCCTCTTTATCGCTGAACGGTTCGTTGGTTCCGGCGCAGAGGTCGGAGCGTCGTTTAATCTGCCAGCTTTCTTCGCGTACGTTTGCCATAGGGGGAACAGGTTACAGAGCGGGCGTTCTTTTTCAATTTAATTGCGGAGAAGCGACAGATTCTGGCGGAAGTAGATGATGCCGCTCCAGACGGTCAGTACGGTTACAATTCCGCCGGCCCACAGCAGGATCTGCCGGTAGAGTTCGCTTTCCAGAAAGCTCCAGGGATAAATCCAGTAAACCATCCGCAGCAGCAGAACGGCGCTGATGAAGACCATCTGCCAGATGGTTTTGTGTTTACCCCAGCTCCCGGCCGAAAGAATAAGACCTTTATCAATCGCCAGCAGGCGCAGGCCGGTCACCATCATTTCGCGGGAAAGAATCAGTGTGACCATCCAGGCGGGCATGATCCTGAGTTCGACAAAACCGATGAAGGCTGCAGCGGTCAGGACTTTATCGGCCAGCGGATCCATCAGCTTGCCGAAAGAGGAGCAGCCGTACACGTTGCGGGCGAGGTGCCCGTCCAGAGCGTCCGTCAGCGCGGCAACGCCGAAAACGATGACGGCGGCCAGCGGCGCGCCGGGAAACGAAACGCTCAGGCAGACCATAAAAACGGCGGCCAGAGCAAACCGGCTGACGGTGAGGGCATTAGGTGGATTCATGTGAAATATGAGAGATGAAAGATGAAAGATGAAAATGGAGTAAGACCTTTTTCATAGTTCATAGTTCATAATTCATCCTTTGCTGTTATTTGCTTTCAATTTTTCCGGGCTCGACCAGATAGAGATCGGGCAGCGGTTTGTCAAGAAGGCGGCGGGCGGAAGCCTCGGCGGGCTGTTTCACGGCTTTTTCAGCGCCATGCCGGCGGACGCAGTTGGAGACGCTGACCGCCAGAACGATCAGCACCAGCAAAGCGGCCGCTCCGATGGCGAGGGCGCGGAGGTCTTTCACCACATACGGCTTTAATCCCTTGGTGAAATTCGGAATGCGGAGCCATGCCGGCGGATTGAACTTTACAGGAATCCGTTTGCGAATCGCGGCAAAAGACGGCGGCGGGCGGCGGTTCTGCTCCAGCCGGCTTGCTTCATCAACAAGCGGCTTCGCCGCGGCCGTATGCCGGGCCGTATATTCTTCGATCAGCGGATCCGGATTGAGACCGAGGTATCCGGCATAGAGGCGGATGAATCCTTTGGCGTAGGTCGGAGCCGCCATGCCGGAGAAATCGTCGGCTTCCATAGCGACAATAATCCGGGTCAGAATCTTTGTCGCGGCACCGGCTTCTGATTCGCTGATTCCTTTGGCCTCGCGTGCGGCTTTCAACTGCTGTCCGAGTGTTGCCATGGCGGTTAATCCTCCGGTTTATGCTCCTCTTCGTCGTCCAGAAATTCCTGCGGGGCCTCTGCTTCGGAAAGCGGTTCAGAGCTTCCGCCGTGTTCGGGGATTTCGCCGTCGAGGTCGATCAGAATATCGCGCGGGCCGGTTTCGGTCGGCGGGCCGATGATGCCTTTTTCCTCGAGAATATCCATCAGCCGGGCGGCGCGGTTATAGCCGATTTTCAGGCGGCGCTGGAGCGAAGAGGTCGAGGCGCGCTTGGTGCTGCGGAGCACTTCAACTGCGGATTCAAGCAGGTCGTCGCTTTCGTCCATATCCGGCAGTTCCGGCCGGTTGTTTTCAATCTTCTGTTTGATTTCAGTAATGAATTCCGGCATGCCCTGCGTGCGGATGAAGTCGGTGACGCGGTGCATTTCGCCGTCGCTCGTCCAGGTTCCCTGAAGCCGGACCGGTTTGTTTTTTCCGGGCGGCAGATAAAGCATATCGCCTTTGCCGAGCAGTTTTTCGGCGCCGATGGTGTCAAGAATGGTGCGGCTGTCGTTGCCCTGCGCCACCTGAAAAGCAATACGGCCCGGAATGTTGGCCTTGATGGTGCCGGTGATGACGTTGACGGACGGGCGCTGCGTAGCGAGAATCATGTGAATGCCTGCCGCACGCGAAAGCTGGGCGAGGCGCACAATACAAGGTTCGATTTCCTGCTGCGCGACGCTCATCAGTTCGGCCAGCTCGTCCACGACGATGACGATGTAGGGCAGTTTGGCCGGAACCACATCTTTCGGCTGATCGTCTTCTTCGGCGGCCGCACCGAACAGGTCGGTCTGCTTTTCGATCGGACGGGTGTTGAAGCCCTTGATGTCGCGCACTTTGACCTTTTTGAAGAGGGCGTAGCGTTTTTCCATTTCCTTGATCGCCCAGCGCAGTCCGAGTGTCACCTTCTTGGCGTCGGTAATAATCGGTACGACCAGATGCTTGAGGTTTTCATAGGCCTGAAACTCAAACGTTTTAGGATCGACCAGAATCAGGCGGAGCTGTTCCGGCGTACGCGAAAGCAGCAGGCCGGTCAGCAGCGAGTTCATGCAGACGGTTTTGCCCGCGCCGGTGGCTCCGGCAATCAGCATATGCGGCATGGCGGAAAGATCGCCGACGACCATGCGGCCGCTGACATCTTTGCCGAGCGCAAGCGGCAGGGCGATGCCGGGATCGTGGAAAGCCGGGCTCTCAGCCAGTTCACGCAGATAAACAGCTGTACTCTTGGAGTTCGGCACTTCGATACCGACTGCGCCTTTGCCGGGAATCGGCGCCTGAATACGGATGCTCTGAGCGCGGAGCGCCAGCGCAATATTGCGTTCCAGTGCGGAAATGCGTTCCACCCGAACGCCGGGAGCCGGCGTGATTTCATAGGAAGTCACGGTCGGGCCGGTTTCAACATGGGTCACCTGACCCTGCACGTCGAACTCTTCGAGTGTGGCCTGGAGAATTTTTGCCTTTTCCTCGGTGTTTTCGGTGGATGTGCGGGAAGCCAGCGAAGGCAGCTCGTCAAGGATCGTCAACGGCGGAAGCTGATATCCGGATTCGTCGCGACCCGGTGCGATATTGACGGAAACGTTGGACAGTTCGTCGGCGGGCGGCGGCGCAACCGGTTTAACTTTGGGCTGAGGCTTGACCGGTTCCGGTTTGGTCTCCGCTTTGGCTTCGGCTTTCGGTATCGAGACCGGCGGCACAAAAAGTTCGCCCTCAGCCGGCGCGGGTTCGGGCGTCGACAGAACGGCTTTCTTCGGCTTTTCTTTTTCAGCAGGCGGCACCTGCCGGCTGAATTTGGTTTTCGGTGCCGCGGCGCGTGCTTCTTTGCGGGCGGCTCTGAACTCCTGGATTTTCCCCCAGAGGAAGGTAAACGGAGTGAACGGGTGCATGCCGGTCAGCTGCAGGACGGCGAGAATGAAAACGGTAACGAAAACAATTCCCGCCCCGGTATGGTTGATCAGCTTTCCGACCGTACGGATGGCCAGCAGCTGGCCGATCAGTCCGCCGGGGCTGCCCAGATTCAGGATATCTTTCAATCCGGCCCACAGACCGGGCTGATATTCAAAAAGGCTCGAAAGCGAACTCAATCCGGCGACCAGCCAGGCCCAGACAGGCCAGCCGCGCTCGTACGAGCGGAAGGTCATCATCAGGCCGCCCGTCAGCAGAAGAAAGGGAAGCAGATATCCGCCGACACCGAAAAGCAGGAAGCCGATGAAGGCGAACCAGGCTCCGAACGGGCCGACCAGATTATGCGGCGGAGATGCCGGCGGATTATGCAGCCAGCCGATATCTTCGGGGTTGAAAGAAAAAACACAGAGAAAGCTGAGCAGACAGAGAGCCAAAAGAATGACGCCGACCGCTTCGCGTTTCGGGGAACGGACAATTTCGGATTGCTTAGATTGTTTTGCCATTTCGCGGAGTATAGCTGCATCGAACAGATTTGAAACTCCGAAATGCTCCTGTGCAACGGGCGTATAAAACAAAAAAACCCGCCGGAGGGCGGGTTTTTGAAACAGTACGAAGCACGCCGGATTCGGCGCGATTCGTTATGTCACCTTATTTAGCTTTAGGAGCGGCCTGCTCTTCGGCCGACAGAACGCCGTCTTTATTTGTGTCCAGCTTATCGAAGGCTTTTGCGGTTTTTGCTTCATCAAAAGCTCTGCCTTTTTTCTCTGCCGCTGCTTTTGCCTTGGCAATATAGTCTGCTTTAGTCGTTTCGGCGGCGCTTACGGTGAGGCCTACGATGGCAATCATGCTGAACAGAAGTACTTTTTTCATTTTTTTCCCTTCGGTAGTTAACGTTAACCCAGCCTCCATCTATCTGGAGCCCACTTTACGATGTGAGATAATGCCGTCAGCCCCAATATAAGTCAATTTATTAGTGAGCACTTCAGTACCAACACAACGGGAATCCGGGCCAGCTGGGAATAGAGTTCGCGCCGGCCGGCACTTTCATATGGGTGCCGGCTCCAGCAGCCGGATGATTGTCAGTCCGGCGGAGTAAATCCATATCCGCACTGGTCAAGATCGTCCAGTAGCGCGCAGCTTGGGTCTCATGTTTTTTAAGTCGCATAGGATCAAGCTGTTATGTTTGTTGCAATAAAAATACCAACCGCTTCGCGCTTCGAAGAAAGAACTGTTTCAAATTGAATGCCGGAATCTGATTTATCTGAACCGTATAAACAAAAAACCCCGCCGGATTAGCGGGGCTTTTTGAAACATACGAATCGAACCGGATTCGGCGCGATTTGTAACGCTAAGCAACTTTATTCAGCTGCGGGTGTCGCTGCGGGATCTTTTGGCTTGGCGGGAACCTTGCCCTGTTCTTCATCAGACCAGACGCCGTCTTTATTTTTGTCGAGCTTATCGAAGTCTGCGGCGACTTTTTCCGCATCAAATGCCCGGCCTTTTCTCTCGGCAACTGCTTTGATCTTGGCGATGTAGACCTCTTTGGTCATGTCGACAGCGCTTACGGTCAGGCCTGCGATGGCAATCATGCTGAACAGAAGTACTTTTTTCATTTTTTTCCCTTTCGGTAGTTAACGTTAACCCGGCCTCCATCTATCTGGAGCCCGCTTTACGGGCTAAAATAGTGTCGTCAGCCCCAATCTAAGTCAATTTATTAGCGAGCATTTCAGTACCAACACAACGGGAATCCGGGCCAGCTGGGAATAGAGTTCGCGCCAGCCGGGGCTGTCATATGGCACGTTGGCGCGGATTTCCGCCTCGCTCATTTCGGGGATCGGCATCGGCGCCGGCTCCAGCAGCCGGACGATTGTCAGTCCGGCGGAGTGAATCCATTCGGTGAGGGTCGAAATCGGCCAGTAGTGCGCGGCGCTCATGGTCTTGTCATCCAGCGACATCCGCACGTCGGGCTCCGGCCGGAAATAGTCGGGCAGGAAGAGGCCGTCTTCACCGTCGCCGATATCGAGCCATTCTCCGGCGTAGAGCGGATGACCGGTCGTCAGCAGAAAAGTGCCGCCGGGTTTAAGCCGCGCGGCAACCGCCGCGATTACTTTTTGCGGATCGGCGGAAAAAGGCAGTGCGTACGACGAATGAATCAGGTCGAATTTTCCGAGGTCGCCCATCGCATCCATCGAAATCCGGCGGAAGTCGACGCTGACGTTTTCGGCGGCCGCCAGCTTGCGTCCATGCGCCAGCTGCGCTTCAGAAATATCGATGGCGACACACTGTGCGCCCTGCTTGGCGAGGAAGATGGAATTCTGACCCGCGCCGCAGCCGATCTCCAGCGCCCGCAGGCCGCCGGCGACCGGAAGCAGACGGAGGGTTGAATCGCCGGGCAGTAGCGGGCCGTAGTGGAAGTCGTCCGTCGAAATGCGGGTTTCTCGCTGATAGAGTTCCGCAAGGTCGTCCCAGTAGCGCGCGCTGCTTTGGTCGCTGTTGCCTTTAAACCGCATAGGATCAGGCTTTCGTGCCTGTTGCGATAAAAACGCCGACCGAGCCCCATGCATTCGGAGCCTGCGCGGCGGATTTAATTTTTTTGAGCTGAGGCAGAGCGAGCAGTTTTTGCAGTTTATTGAGCATTTCCAGCCGGAAAAGAACGGCTACGCCGAGAAACATTTTTACACCGAGGTCTTCGGGGGTGATCGGCTGGATTTTGACGGAGACTTCTTTGAATCCGGCCCCGTTCAGCAGGCCGAAAAGCTGCGAACCGATCAGCCGGTTGCCGCCTTTGCGCTTCTGTCCGGCGCCGGCCTTGCGGATGAATTTGACGAAAGCGGCGCTTTCCGGCGCGAAGCTGGTCCAGTTATCGTCAATATCCAGCACACACAGAATGCCGCCCGGTTTCAGGACCCGCAGAATATTGCTGAGGGCAAGCTGCGGTTTTTCCAGATGCTGGAAAAGAAAGCGGGCGTAAACAAAATCAAACGCGTTTTCCGGCAGAGCGAGATCATAGACATTGCCGGTCAGGAACGAAACGTTATCCGCTTTTTCGGATACCTTCGCCTGGTGCGCGGTGAAAATCAGCTCTTCGCTGATGTCTACGCCGGTCACGGTTCCGGCCATCCGGGCCAGTTCGCAGCTGATGAATCCGGGACCGCAGGCAAGATCGAGCACGTTCATGCCGGGTTTTAAGCCCGCGTTTTTCCAAACCTCCCGCTCGATATCAATGGCTACCGTTGCCTGCATCTTCAGGCGGGCAAGTTCCTCGGCATTTTTCTGGAACCGGCCGAACTTATACGATCCGGCATCTGAAAGCTGATCCTCGGTCATGGAATTCTCCGTGTTACGGCGCGTCGATCAGCGCCTGAAGTTTTTCGGCCAGACCGGTGAATCCGCGGTCTCTGGCAAATTTTGCGGCCGTGTCGTTATCCTTATCCTTCATTTTCGGATCGGCGCCGTGCTTGAGCAGAATATCCACCACCGGATCCAGCCCTTCGGCCGCGGCGAACATCAGCGCGCTGAAATGATCGACGGTATCCACGGCGTTCACCTCTGCACCTTTATCGAGAAGCAGGCGAACCGCCTCCGGGAAGGGGCCGGAGGCGGCAAACATCAGTGCCGTGCGTCCTTTGTTATCGCGCAGATTGACTGCGGCTTTGGCATTCAGCAGAAGCTGCATGGTTTCCACAGAACCGTTAAAAGAGGCCAGCATCAGCCCGGAATTGCCGTCTTTATCCCTTTGATCGACCGGCATGCCGTTCTGAAGCGCAGCCGCGACCTGCCGGGCATTTCCGTTGAAAGCGGCTTCCGCATACGCGGCAACCGCTTCGGCCGTCGGGAGCGGCACAGAGGCCGGCTGCGGTTTTTTTCCGCATCCGCAGAATGCGAACGAAAGCGCGAGAAGAAGCACAACCGGAACAGATGTTATACGCATAAAAACCCCTTTGTTAGGGGCAGACCATAAAGTTGCCGCCAGCCGATTGCCAGCTCTTTTGTCCGGTTGCGGTCAGACACGTCACTTCAGACCTTGAAAAACTTCCGCACCCTGGCGGCGATCTGCGGTTCGGTCATCTTGTCGCACGTTTCAACGGCGGCGATCCGGACAGGCGAGCCCTTTATTTTTTGAATTTCCTTAACCAGTTCATTTTTTGCTTCGCCGGGGCCGAAAATGAAAAGCTCTTCGGCGCCGCCGACGGCTTTGATCAGTTCCTGATAATAGGCACGAAGCCCGTGTTTGCGGCGCTCATCTGCCGTCTGTTCTTTGGCGATTGATTGCGCCACCGGGGTTCCGCCGGCCTTCCATCCGCCGGACGGACTGAAGCGGGTTCCGACTTCGGATTCCACGCGGCGGACTGACAATGCTCCGTCCTTGATCGAAACCAGAACCGCTTCCTTATGATCAATCCAGAGTCCAATCGTTCTGCTCATAGTGTCCTCCTTCCTCTGGCGGAAGTCCGGAGTTCGATTCTCTGCTTCTCCCGTCGGCTATATTTTGATGCAGAACCGTCCCGGAAGAAAGGAGTATTTCGAAGGTTCTACCCGCGCAGCGTGAGCAGAAAAACCTTATCCTGCCGGCGGGCTTTACGGGGCAGGGCGAGCGTGACGGCATCGTTCGGCTGAGCGGACTCCGCCGGTTCGCCGTTGACGCGCAACCCCTCGACCGTGAACCGTAGCGCGCCGGTCGTCGGACCTTCGATCAGCAGCGCATCGCCGGTTTTGATCGAATGGCGCCGCAGCGTGAACTCGGCGATATTGCCTTTGCCGTAAAAATTGCTGAGAACGCCGACCTCGTCGCGCTGCTCGGTCGCCTGCGAATCCGCCGCGCCCGCCCACTCGCCGAGTTTTGTGCCGCAGTAATAGCCGCCTTGCCAGAAACCGCGGTTGAACACCTTGCCGAGCTCGGCAATCCACGGATCAAATTTGTCCGGCGTATAGGTTCCGGCCGCCAGCGCGTCGAGCGCTTCGCGGTAAACCCGCGTCGTCACCTCAACATAATCGGCGGAACGCCCGCGCCCTTCGATTTTCAGCACCGAAATTCCGGCGGCGGTGATTTTGTCCAGATACTGGATCGTGCAGATATCTTTCGGCGACATCACATACTTATTGTCGATCACCAGCTCCGCGCCGGTTTCCTCGTCCGTAATCCGGTAACTGCGGCGGCAGGGCTGAAAACAGGCGCCGCGGTTGGCGGAATGGTCGTACTGCGCGAGGCTCATGTAGCACTTGCCGCTGACGGCGACGCACAGCGCGCCGTGCGCGAACAGCTCCAGCCGGATCAGCTCGCCGGACGGGCCGCGCAAATTCTTCTCCTGTACCTTGTTCGAAATCGAGGCAATCTGCTC
>Ga0209099_1004536_pt1 | contig 10486 bp, 8 predicted proteins | sample AD_JPNHW2_MetaG_FD_184430 | JGI IMG/M metagenome (GOLD analysis project Ga0209099, IMG submission 184430) | Active sludge microbial communities of municipal wastewater-treating anaerobic digesters from Japan - AD_JPNHW2_MetaG (SPAdes) (version 2) | ecosystem: Engineered > Bioreactor > Anaerobic >...
GTAATTCCTCAGATTTCGGCAGTTTACGGTCCATGTGCGGGCGGAGCGGTTTATTCTCCGGCACTCACAGATTTCGTTTTCATGACTGACACAAATTCGTATATGTTCCTTACCGGTCCTAAAGTTGTCAAAACTGTAACTCACGAAGATGTCACAGTCGATCAGCTCGGCGGAGCGATTGTTCATATGACAAAATCGGGTGTGGCTCATTTTGCTCATGCAACCGAAGAAGACAGTATCAAAGCTATCAGAAAACTTCTCTCGTATCTTCCATCAAATAATGCTGAAGAAGCTCCGGCTGTTGAATGTACCGATGCTTTTGACAGAATGGAAGAAGCTCTTAACTCGGTAGTTCCCATGAATCTGAACAAAGGTTATGACATTAAAGATGTCATTCATATGATATTTGATGACGGACAGTTCTTTGAAGTTATGCCGCTTTATGCAATGAATATCGTTATCGGTTTTGCAAGGCTTAACGGCCGCTCAGTCGGTGTTGTTGCAAATCAGCCCAATGTTCTTGCAGGATGTCTTGATATCAATTCATCTGGCAAAGCAGCAAGATTCGTAAGATTCTGCGATGCTTTCAACATTCCGCTTATCACTTTTGTTGACACTCCCGGCTTTCTTCCCGGAACAGGACAGGAATACGGCGGCGTTATCAGACATGGTGCGAAAATGCTTTATGCCTACAGCGAAGCGACAGTTCCGAAGATCACGGTTGTTACAAGAAAATCAACCGGCGGCGCATATCTTGCGATGGCTTCAAAGAATCTGAGGACTGACCTTAACTATGCATGGCCTACAGCTCAGATCGCAGTTATGGGTGCAAAGGGAGCAATCGAAATACTGATGAAAAAAGAGCTTGATGCCGCTGAAGATAAAGAGAAATTCCTTGCAGAACAGGAAGAGCTTTACAATGAAAATGTTGCCAATCCTTACATAGCTGCGGCTAACGGTTACATTGATGATATTTTTGAACCGAAAACAACAAGGCCGAGACTTATCAAGGCTCTTGAAATGCTTGTTACCAAAAGAGATGATCTGCCTGCGAAAAAACATGGCAACATACCGCTTTAAGGAGGAATTATGTTTAAGTTTATACCAATGGATTCAATTGCCACAGGTGCTTTACAGGAAACAAATCCATGGATACTTCTCATTATAGGCATGGGCGTTGTAATTTCTTCTCTTGCACTCCTTGCGATTCTTATAAAGTTTTTTGCAATAGTGATGGGTAAAAAAGAGCAAAATAAAGCACAGATTTCTGTGTCTGCTGCCACTCCGGTGACTAGTGTTCCTACCGAGGATGACGAGGCGGTCGCAATTGCTTCCGCTTTATATCTTTATGCATCTGAACAGTCAGCAGTTCCGGCTTTGACGGACAGAGTACAGGTTTATAATATCAATCCATGGAATAATGCGGCAAAAGCAGAACAGTGTCTCAGATTTCAAAAATGGCAGTCAATTAAGAAGTGAGGATAAAATGAAAAAATATAATTTAACGATAAACAGCAAAAACTATAATGTTGAAGTTATTAATTTTGATGGAAAAAAAGCCTCTGTGTCTGTAAATGGCAAACCGTATGGTGTTGATGTGGCTTTTGAAAGCAATGAAGCAGTTGTGGCTGTTCCCAAGAGTACCGTTCCGAAATCTGTTGTTCATTCTGCTCCGGTATCAAAGCCGGCAGAAGTGTCGGTATCGGGATTTTGTGTCCGTGCACCAATGCCTGGTCTCATTTTAAAGATCCTTGTTAAAACCGGCGATTCTGTTTCTGCAGGTCAGAAAGTTATGTCAATGGAAGCCATGAAAATGGAAAATGATCTGAATACTTCAGTTGCAGGAACGATAAAGGATATGAAGGTGAAAGAAGGGGACAATGTCAGGGAAGGGGATGTGCTTATTGTAATAGGTTAATTCTGGCAGCTATCCAGCTAAATTTCTTTTGGAGAATGCTCATGCGTAGGATATTGTTATTTATTTTTGTTATTTCTTTTTATACATTGTTATTCGGTTATAATGCGAATGATCTGTTTGTTTCTGCAAAAAGCGGAACTAAAAGTCAGATAGAAATGATTATTCAGGACGGTGTTTCGATTGAAGTGAGAGATGCTGATGGAAACACTCCTGTTATTGCCTCGGCCATAGCAGGCAAAGATGAATTGGTGATATTCCTTCTGGAAAAAGGAGCTGATCTGCAGACAACTAACATTAAGGGCAGAACTGCACTTATGGAAGCTTCTTTAAATTCACAGTTAAAGGTTATCAGGGCGATTCTTAAAAAAGCAGGCAGCAATAATATCAATTTACAGGATGTAGATGGAAATTCAGCACTTATGCTTGCGTCATCAGGCAAGAACGCAGAGGCGATAGAACTGCTCATAGAAAATGGAGCGGATATCAATGCTCTGAATAATTCCGGTGAAAATGCAATATTGCTTGCCGCTAAATTTAACAATCGTGATGCAGCGGCTTATCTTTATAGCAAAGGGGGAATATTGCCCCGGCAGTATGAAAGTGCCTATTCATGGGTGATGGCACCTGAAAAAGAACAGGGTAATATCATTGTCAAGTATTTTAAAGATTTCCTTAAAACGACTTCTTTTCATCATTTTGCCTGGGGTAATCTAATAATGATTCTGGTAGGTATCTGTTTTCTTATACTTGCCATGAGATTCGGTTTTGAACCGCTTTTACTTATTCCGATTGGTTTCGGTATTATCATTGGTAACATTCCGGTTGCTTTCGGTGATGCAGTAGGTCTTTATGAAAAAGGTTCGGTGCTTAACTATCTTTACTTTGGAGTAAAAGAAGGTATTTATCCGCCGCTTATCTTTCTCGGTATCGGAGCGCTTACCGATTTTTCGTATATGATATCAAATCCGAAACTTATACTGCTTGGTGCCGGTGCACAGGTCGGTATTTTTGTCGCTCTTCTTGGAGCATACTATTTGGGGTTCAGTATTCAGGAAGCTGCATCAATAGGAATTATCGGCGGAGCTGACGGTCCCACGACGATTTTTGTTACAAGTAAAATGGCTCCTTATCTTATCGGTGCGACAGCGATAGCCGGATATTCATATATGGCTCTGGTACCTGTAATACAGCGTCCGATCATATATCTTATGACGACAAAGAAGGAAAGGCTCATAAGAATGGCATCACCCAGAAAAGTTTCAAAGATAGAAAAACTGATTTTTCCTGTTGCAACATTTATTCTCTGCTGTTTTATTGCTCCAGGCGCTCTTCCTCTTATGGGAATGCTTCTTCTTGGCAACCTTCTCAAAGAATCAGGATACACAGACAGGCTTGCAAAGACTGCCGGGAACGCTATGGTTGATATAGTTACAATACTTGTAGGTCTTTCTGTCGGTGCAAGTACTTCAGCAGAATATTTCCTTACACCGTCAACACTTCTGATAGTTCTTATCGGAGCAATAGCGTTTATTTTCTCGACAATAGGCGGTATCAGTATTGCGAAGATAATGAATCTTTTCCTGAAAGAAGGGAACAAGATAAATCCGATAATCGGTTGTGCCGGAGTTTCAGCAGTTCCCATTGCGGCCCGTGTCGCACATACAGTCGGTCGTGAAGCAGACCCTGAAAATCATCTGCTCATGCATGCAATGGCACCTAATGTTGCCGGCGTTATAGGTTCTGCCATAGCTGCGGGTATTCTTCTTGGATTGATACCTCACTAAACTCTATCTTTTCTAATTTACTTAATCATATTTAGGCATATACTTTCACAGTTAAATTTCTTTTTAAGCGAGGAGTTATGAAAAAAATTGTTCTGCTGATCGTTATGCTTTCTTTCAGTTCGGTTCTTTTTGCAGCCGGACCAAGAAAACAGCCTCTTCCTGCATGGAATGACGGAGTTAAGACAAAAGTTCTGCATAAAATGGATCTGAAAGTTCCGCTTACGCCTCCAGATCCTTCAAAAACCATTTATGTTCCTGCTGAATTCTCTTCAATGGAAGGAGTTCTTATTCAGGTTCCTGTGGGCTGGAATGAACTTTATCCATATTATTCCGAGATGATAAAAACCATAATTAAAGCAGGTGCTGTTCCTTATATTATTGCTGATTCAACTTACAGCTATCAGGGTCAGACTTATAATGATATTGAGGATATTACAGCTGAAGTGCTTGAACCCAACGGCATTGATGTGAATGCCGTAGTGTTCCTTGACTATGATTATGATGCCAACTGGACAAGAGATTACGGTCCATGGTACATCTATCTTGACGGTGAAAGGGCGATTGTGAACCATGAATATTATTCCGAGCGTACAAACGACAATGCCATCAACGGCAAACTTGCAGACAGATGGGGAGAAGAAATCTTTTCAACGGGATTATATACTGAAGGCGGAAACTTTATGACTGACGGTCTCGGAACATGCTGGGCTTCAACAGGTGTTGTTGAATATAATGTTACAGAAGCAGGATGGACCGAGTCAGATATTGACAGTGTTTACAAGGATTATCTCAACTGTTCGAACGGAATTTATCATCCGGTTTCTCTTCCCAATGAAGGAACAACGCATATTGATATGTATTCGAAAATACTTGACCAGAACACGATCATTGTAAGTTATTCGACGGCTGAACTGGGTGCGACTCAGGATGAAATAGATACTCTTGATGCCGCGGCGGAATTCTATGCAAACACACCGAAACCTGATGGCGGAGAGTGGAATATAGTAAGAATTCCAATGACTTTCGGCGATTATTCAGCTCAGGGCGATACTTGGAGAGTTCAGTATACACATACAAATTCAACTATTGTCAACGATTATGTCATTGTTCCGATATATGACAGAGGAACTGATGAAGAAGGTCTGAAGATATATCAGGATCTTCTGCCCAGACACCATATTGTGGGCGTGCTTTCCAACGACATGATCGTTTGGGGAGGATCAATTCACTGCACAACAATGCAGCTTCCTGTCAAAACTTTCCTTAAATGCGGTAACGGTGTAGTTGAAACAGGCGAAGAATGCGACACACAGTTCACAAACGGTGTTGAATGCAAAGACCTTGAAGGCTTCAAATCCGGACTTCTCAAATGCAACGCAGACTGTACTTATGACATTTCCAGCTGCAGTGAATCCGAAGTTATTCCTGACGAAGAAAATAATGACGGCGAAACAGCAGACGAAGAAATCTCGGATAATGAAACCGGTGACAACTCCCAGAGCGATGAGATCACAAACTCAGATGATGACACTATTGGAAATTCTGATGCCGACATATGGGCTGATGACGAACCGAATACAGACAGCAATAAGAAAAGCAGCGGCTGTTCAATTACTTTGATGTAGATATCTCTTGATTATCCTGACATTGCGTTTATTAACAACCGCATGAATGACGGGCAGGAACGAAATTCAGCTTTTATTTCAGCTTTAAACAGGCGCGTGGCGAGTGAATATTCCGTTCTGCTCGATTCGCTTTCAATACAAAACAATGTTGTTTTCAACTGGGGTTCATGGAAAGTTGAAGTTGATATGAACGATTTCGCCAGATCGATGGAAGAGATCGCAAATTATGAGAAGTCGGGCCGTATCGAAAGACCGAAAAGCCGTTTCGGTCACATAAGATTCCAGAAAATAAATGTTTTTTACTTTTTTTCGGTTCTTATTGCAATGGGCGTGTTCCACGCTGTTGTCTATCTTTATCCGGAGCTTGATCTTCTTCAAGCCGGCAGATCTTCGGCTTCTGCTATAACTGACGGAGCGTTTTTCAGAGCAATTACGGCTTTGACGCTTCACGCTGATATAAAACATGTGGCATCGAACATTTTCTTTGGCGGAATTGCGGTCTATTCTCTTTCAACGCTGATCGGAACCGGTTATGCGTGGTTTCTTTTCCTCATTTCCGGTTTTGCAGGAAATGTGTTTAATGCATATTTTTACGGAAGCGGACACAATTCAATAGGTGCATCGACAGCGGTTTTTGGCGTAGTCGGGGTTTTGTCGGGTTTACAGTTTTTTGAGAAGTTCAGAGAAAAGAAAATGAGGGCATGGGTTCCATTCGGTGCCGCTATAGGACTTCTTGCAATGCTTGGAACCAGTGAAAAAACCGATGTTCTTGCACACTTCTTCGGATTTCTATCTGGAATTCCTCTGGGTCTTATGGTTGGTAAAATATATTCAAAACATGAAATCGCAGGCAAATATTATCAGGCATTGTTCATGTTAGTTTTCTGGCTTGTGATTGCAATGAGCTGGATGATAGCTTTAATCGGTTAAGTTTTTCTTAATAAATTCAAGATATTTTCTGTATCTTTGATCATCGGTCTGACGCACTCCGCCTGAATAAAAAGTGGCTTCCGGTTTTAATGAATTTTCAGAAGCGGTTGATGATTTATCCCTGAGTATGTTTTTCAGATGTCTGACAGTTCCCGAATTTCCGTCGATTATCTGAATGTGTTCAGGTATCAATTTTCTGAAGTGTTTTGCAAAAAAAGGAAAATGAGTACAGCCAAGGACGATCGTGCCGAAATTCTGAAGATTGAAAGGTTGAAGCTTTTCTTTCAGATATGGCAGTATAATATCATCGTCAAAAACAAAATTCTCAGCAAATACAACGAGTTCTGGGAGTGCAAGCATGGTGACGACATTTCCTGTGTCAACTTTTGAAACGAGGTTCTGGAACTTTTCCTCAATTAGTGTGAGCGGAGTTGCTGTCACAAGTACCTGTTTCTGTCCGCATTTTTCAACAGCAGGTTTTACCGCCGGTTCCATTCCGATGACCGGGAAACTATATTTTTCTCTTATGGAATTTACTGCAATACTTGTTGCTGTATTGCATGCCATTACAAGCGCATCAACATCAAGACTTGCAATAAGATCGACAGCTTCCATTACAAGTTCTTTCACTTTTTCTTTGGACTTAGTGCCGTACGGAACATTTTTAGAATCATCAAAATAAATGAATTCAGCATTCTGAATTTCTCTCATCGCAGTGCTCAGAACGGTCAATCCGCCAACACCGGAATCAAAGAAAGCTATTTTCATGACCCTCTCCGTTAAATAACAGAACAGAATGTAGCCGATTTGGAAAAAAAAGAAATATTATGGTTTCAAAAACGGTTTTTTGAGGGTTTCTATTGAATGTCCATAGGTGGCATTGAGGCTTTCAACGAGTGACAGAAGATAATTTATCCTATTGAAGGATTTGTGTGTGAAATATCTGAAAAGTTCCTGTTTTTCTTCATGTTTATGTGCGACAGGAACAAAAAGAGCCGTTCTATAGAGTATTGATGCCGCTTCGACAAAATAATTTGCGGAGTAATCAAGAAGGTCTTTATCCGGGTTCACTTTGATTATCTCAACAGATTTCATTACTTTTCCCACGCTTTCGAGTATCTGTTTTGTGATCTCAAGTGATTTGAGTTCTTCGGAAGAAAGAAGTTCAGTGACCATATCTCTGAAAAGTCCGCTTGTGATTCTCGGAATTGCCGCAACGACCTGAAGCTGTGTCGTTCCTTCATAAATATTTGTGATCCTCGCATCTCTGCTAAGTCTTTCGACCTTAAAATCCTTCATGAAACCGCATCCGCCGTGTATCTGAACAGCATCATAAGCAGTCTTATTCGCCATTTCTGTGGCAGTGAACTTGGTAAGCGGAGTAAGGAAATCCGCTTTTGCAGTCCAGGCTTTAAGCTGTTCACGCACATTTTCACCGTGTTCCGCCTTCCTTTCATACATATCCATATGATCAACGGCAAGTGATGTGTGATAAAGAAGAAGCCTGGTCGTTTCAATTTCAACAGCCATATCTGTAAGCATCTGATATACCGCAGGAAAATGAACAATGGCTTTGCCGAACTGCTCTCTTTCATTGGCATATCTGACAGCTTCTTCGTAAGCAGCTTGCGCTATTCCCATCGCCTGTGCTGAAACAGCAAGACGGGCACCATTCATAAGGCTCATTACATATTTGATAAGTCCGAACCTTCTTTTTCCGACAAGTTCACATTCGCCCATATTGAATTGAAGTTCGCAAGTCGGTGACCCGTGAATTCCATGCTTATGCTCAATTCTTCTGATTATCATGTTGCTGTCACGGTATCTTTCATAAAGGAACATCGAAAGTCCGCGACCGTCTTTTGTTCCGTCTTCGCTTCTTGCAAGAACAAGAGAAATTTCACCACAACCGTTCGTTATAAATCTTTTCACACCGTCAAGATACCACTTTCCGTCTCGTTCGATTGCTTTAAGCCCGACAGCCTGAAGATCGCTTCCTGCATCGGGTTCGGTAAGAGCCATTGAACCGCTCACTTCACCTGAACAGAACTTGGGAAGAACACGATTTTTCTGTTCTTCAGAACCGAATTTGTAAAGTGTGACGGCAATATCCTGCAGGCCGAACAGATTCATAAGACTTGCATCAGCCTGAGAAACCATTTCAACAATTATATTGTTCACAATTACAGGCATATTCAGTCCGCCATATTTTCTCGGGAGAGTTCCACTCATGTATCCTGACTGAGCCAGTATTTTCATGTTTTCCTGAGTTTCAGGAGCCCAGCTTACGGCACCGTCATGAAGAGAAGCACCTTTTTCATCAACAGCTTCAGCCCTCGGAGCTATGAACTCTTCACAGATACGGCCTGCATTATCAAGAGCAAGCTGATACCATTCATATGCTTCTTCAAGGTTTTTCGGAGCGGCTCCTGACTGATCAGTAAAATTATTTTCAAGATCTTCAACGATCTTTTTTATATCGACCTGATTTAAGTAGAATTTTCTATTTTCGCTGTAAAAACCGGACATTATCCTTCCTCCCTCAGGTATTTAATCATAACTGGAATAATTTCTTTCAGATCACCGACGATGCCCATGTGAGCCACGGCAAAGATCGGTGCGTTGGGGTCTTTGTTTATCGCGATTATCTTTTTCGATTCTTCCATTCCGGCTCTGTGCTGGATTGAACCTGAAATGCCGCATGCAATATAAAGTTTGGGTCTGACAACTGAACCGGTCTGACCGATCTGTCTTTCCTTTTCAGCAAAACCGAAATCTACAGCGGCTCTGCTTGCTCCGACCTCAGCACCAAGAACTGCGGCAAGCTGTTCAAGAAGTCTGAAATCCTCTTTACTGCCGACACCGGCACCGCCTGCAACAATAGTTTGTGCAGAATGGAAATTAACTTTCGAAATTTTAGGAATTATCTCAAGGAATTCATTTCTTATCCACTCTTTATTGAATTCAGTCTTGAATTCTTCGATTCTGATGGGTTTGTCTGTCTTTTCTTCAGGCAGAAGCATTACGCCTTCTCTTACAGTTGCCATCATCGGCCTGTGGTCGGGTGTTATGATCGTTGCAAGAATATTTCCGCCGAAAGCAGGTCTCACCTGAAAAAGTATCTTCCCTTTATCCTTGTAATCATCAATATGAAGCTGTGTACAATCCGCAGTAAGCCCTGTCTTAAGTGTCGAAGCGACAAGCGGAGCAATATCTCTACCGGTGTGAGTTGCACCGAAGAGAACTATTTCAGGGTTTTCATGTTTTATCATTGCACAAAGAATATGTTTCATTGCTGTAGACTGAAGATTTTTCAATGCAGGATTTTTATAAAAAAGCACTCTGTCGATTCCGTATCTGAAAAGTTCGGCATAGTCCGTGGGAAGTTCGTCACCCGCAAATATTCCGACAACTTCTCCATTCAACGGTTTAACAAGAGTGTTTGCTTTCCATGCAAGTTCGACAGTGACATTGCGAAGTTTTCCTGTATGAAAATTTTTCTCAATAAAAACAACAGATTTCATGATTCCACCTCAACATAGTCTTTCATAATGTCACGGATGAGGCTCTTTATTCCTTCGTTCTCATTGCCGTAGAATTTAAGATCGCCGCCCGTAAGAGTTATGCTTTTGATATTATGCACTTTTGTAGGGCTTCCCTTAAGTCCGCACCTTTCGTCATCAAGTTTCAGATCATCATTTGTTATCAGCGGAATGATCCTGCCCGATTTTTGCGCATCTTCCAGCTTTTCAGCAGTGAAAGCAGACGGAATGTCGCTTTTAAAATGTCTCAGCATTTTTGATGCATTCGGATATCTCGGCATATTCACAGAAGATGTAACGGTCATAAGGACAGGGTAATGCGCTTTGATAATTTCAGTCTGATATTCGCCGTCTCTTTCAACAATGGCGTAACTACCTGTTATTTCTCTTATTCCTGAAACATAAGTGATCTGGTTCATATCGAGTTTTTCAGCGACTTGCGGACCGACCTGAGCGGTATCACCATCGATAGCCTGCCTTCCTGCAAGAACGATATCGGCTCCGCCAAGCAGTTTAATCGCTTCCGAAAGAACGAACGAAGTTGCAAGAGTATCAGCCCCTGCATATTTACGGTCGCTGATAAGATAAACTTTATCTGCACCCATGAAAAGTGAATGTTTCAGCACATCCACAGCTTTTGCCGGACCCATTGAAATTACTGATACTTCACAATCGCCGACAGTATCC
>Ga0209099_1004538_pt1 | contig 10484 bp, 8 predicted proteins | sample AD_JPNHW2_MetaG_FD_184430 | JGI IMG/M metagenome (GOLD analysis project Ga0209099, IMG submission 184430) | Active sludge microbial communities of municipal wastewater-treating anaerobic digesters from Japan - AD_JPNHW2_MetaG (SPAdes) (version 2) | ecosystem: Engineered > Bioreactor > Anaerobic >...
TCAGGATAACGGTCTGCCGCCGGATTTGTAACCATCTTGAAGTTGCTGTATTTTCCGGCAGAGATGAATGGTTGTCCGTAATATTCAACTGTAAGCTCGGGATTTATTGTGAGGTTTACCCTGAAAGTCATGCTGAGTGTTCTCTGGTCAAGCTCTCCGAAAAGATATCTTGGATTACTGTTGAATGAGGATTCTGAGATGTACTGCATTGCCATATTCTGGACATAGTATTCAGGTGAAACCGCCACCGAAAGTGAGTTGAGGGGTTTTACCTCTGCCTCTGCCCAGTAAACATGCATTTTCTGGCTTTTCTTATCACCCAGCAGATGATAATTACCGGCGGAGAAGGATAACTTTTTTGACTGGTCAGTACGAAGATTAAGGTTAAGTTCTGTCTCTCCCGGTTCGAGGAAGGAGGGACCTCCCCTCAGCAGGGATCTTGATGTATTCTCGCCCTGCCGTGTAAGCTGTCCGTTCATCCTCCACCTGTTTTTGAACTGGGTATTGAAATTTGTGTTTGTAAGGAATGACAATATCTTCCCTGAATAATCCATATAAAGCCAGTAATTGGTATTCAGGAAGAAATTATTGAATATGCCGAACGGATTTCTGATGTAATATGCCAGCCAGCTGCCATGATGTATCACATCCGAATACCTCATATATCCGATATCATTGAATTCAAGTCCGGGTGAGCGCATAGTGAGGCTTGTTTCAAACTGAAGCTTTTTCTGGCTGTTCCTGCCAAGCTTAACTGTACCTCCGGCACCTGACAGCATTGTACGTGACGAATCGAGCTTAAGGTAGCCTGCACCGGGACGCTGGAAATACCTTGCAGAGGAGGTCTGAAGCTGCAGGATAGATTCGGGGGATCCCGTTACAGCGCTGAACTCAGCGTTACCAGAAACATACCAGGTCCTCTCCTTCCAGTAATGTATGGCATCAAGTCCTCCGGTAACAGCATCGTTTGTAAGAAAGTTTAACTGAGGTGAATTGATATTCCTGTTTACAGAAGTGATCATACCGCCAATAACTGTCTCACCTTTATCAAAATCCTTCTGCAGCCTTCCGGTGAAATAGCTCGTGAATGGCTCCACGCTCTCTTTCCTTGTCACACCTTCATTATAAATTGTTGCCTTCTCTTCCGAGGTAATGCTCTCCATGATGCCTACTGACAGTCCATTCCTTGTCTTCCCTGAAAGCTTTGCGGCGCCAAGTATTGTTGTAGCCTGCGGAACGTCTGCAAATTCGTTGTCAGCAAGCTCAGGGTAATACTGGGGTGCCCTTCCTATTCTGCGGGAGTAAAAAAGGTTATCGGAATACATGTTATTGATTACTATGCTCTGGTTTGGCTGGAACTGGAAGATATTGCTTCCCTCAACGAAGAAAGGCCGTTTCTCGGAGAAATAAGTCTCAAAGGCTGTGAGGTTGACCTCGGAAGGGTCAGCTTCAACCTGACCGAAATCGGGGTTAACAGTAAAGTCAAGGGTGAAGTCATTAGTAATACCTATTTTACCATCGAGCCCACCAGAAAAATGGTTTTTCTTCCCGTCCATATAGGGATTTCCTTCTTCCTTTTCAAACCTCTCTGTCCCGGTTAGCAGATACGGCATCAGCTCCACCTGCCGTTTAGGCTTTATATCCTTAATACCCTTTAGCTCTCCGAACTTCAGTATCATTCCCGGAGAGCCTTTTGGTATGTACTGCCAGGCCGATCGCTCCTCGTTACGGTAAATATGCCTCATTATCTGCATTCCCCACACTTGTTCCTCTTTTTTCCCGAAACGAAGCTGACTTAGCGGAATCCTCATCTCTGCGGTCCATCCTGAATCATCTATTGAAGTTGCCAGGAACCAGACCGGATTCCAGTTCTCGTCCCAGTTCTGACCGTTCTGTGAAATCATTTCATCACCTTTGGTACCCGAGGCTGTTGCAGTGAAGGAGAAGGCTGTCTGTCCGTCATAATAGCTGTCAAGCTCAATCTGCACCATGTCGCCGCTGAAATTATCCCTGCGCGATATTATCCGGCTTATCTTTTCTGCCTCGGTATCGTGAGCCCTTATAAGTACAAACAGGTTGTTATTGTCGTGAAGAACCTTGAATTCAGTCTGTTGTGAAGGTGGTTTGTTCTCGGCAGGCTGCATCTGTATGAATCCGCCTCCCCAGGGCACAGCATTCCAGCATTCATCCGTAAGACCATCAATAACAGGTTCTGTTGAAGTGAATTTTGTTTCGTAGCTTTTCTTTTCAGGTGTTTGTGCCTGAAGGGAAACAAATATTGAAATAACAAGGAAAATAAGAAGGGTTCTTTTCATGGATAGGTACATATCAGGTTTACTCTTTCATTTTTGCTCATGAAAGACATAATGATTTATCAATAGCTGCACCGGAATCTGACGTTAACACTGCGTTAACATTGAAGAGACCGGTGCCGCAGCCATAAATAATAATGATTAAGAGTATTGGCTATTTTGCCTTTCTGAAGAAAATATCTCCGCTTATTGTTTCAAGCTTAATCTGTTCGCCACCATTGTTAAGCCTGTCATGTATATGTGCCATTACATTTTCCCGGTCTGCTTCAGCTGTAAACGAGTGATTGGAATAGATTGTTCCGGAGATTGTTGAGAAGTCGAGGCTGGCAGACCTGTTTTCGGGTACTGCAAGGTCGATGAAACCGCTGATCGATTTGATCTTCAGCGGACCGGTATCGCCGGTAACAGTGAAGTCGGCATTAATCGATTCGGCCGTTACAGGCACCATGCGTGGCACATAAACCTGCCAGTATATTTCCGACTTAATGCAGTTATTGCTCTTCCCTTTAAAATAATTTTCCCTGAATTCTGCCTTTACATAAAGTACCTTCCCGCTCTCATCAAACTGTGTTTCATAGGCTTCGTTATCCTTATTTTCATTGATGTTTACTGAAGCAGTGACCCAGACTTCATTTTTGTCCCAGGTCCTTATCTGTATCGAATCGGAGATCTGAATATCAAGTTTTACCGCCTCCTTGCCTGTGAAGATGAGGTGTCTGTCGATCTTAAGCTGGCCATTCGCAGGGGACAGCGCCAGCAATGCTGACAGTATAATTATAATTCTTTTCATTGTTCTGCTATTTTAGTATTATCACTTGCCTTTGCGGAGATAAATGTTGCCGCTTACGGCGCTGATTGAAAGTTTTGTTCCGCCTCCGTTCAGTGCGAAGCCTACCTGGTTGCCGCCTATGCGCTTCATATTGTCTTTTGTTTCAGCTATGTCGAAGTCGGTATATACACCGCCGCTAACTGTATTGAGTTCAATATCCAGAGCTGCCTTCAGTGGAAGAGTAAGGTCGATATCCCCGCTTACAGAGTTTATCGAGGAAGGCTTCCCTGTTGTAAGATCACTGACAGTGACAGTAATATTGCCTGAAATTGTTGACAATACGAGCGGACCGCTGACGTTGCTGAGATTTATATCCTGGCAGTTTTTGATGTTTATCTCTTTCTTCAGCCCCGTAATTGTGATTTTGTTATCGTTCTCACAACCCGATTCAATTGAAACAGCCAGGTTCTCAGGGATCCTGAATGAATAGCCTTGTCTTCTCGTGAAAGGTATAAGGCAGGTAATTGTGGTAACATTTCCCTTTTTATCAACCGACACACCTATACCGCTGTTATCGGTTCCGGCCGGGTAGACAGCCTTAAGGCCTTTCGCCCTTTCGGGAGGAGTGATCTCTTCAACTGCGGTTTTTATCTCTATCTCTGTTCCGGCATAGCCCTCAACAGGCATATCACCGCTGAATCCTTTCATCACAAGCAGGGCATCGTTGCCGGTGGGCGCTGTTACCTTGTAGCTCTGTGCACCGACACTCAGGGCAGGTACTATCAACAGCAGTGCAATAATTGTTCTCTTTATACTTGTCATAGTTTTTGTTTTTAATTGTTTATTTCACCTGGCCGACCCGGTATCGGTAAGGCTGTATATATTGAATTCAATTTTCTAAAGCATTAATTTCTCTGTACTTCTTTCGGCAATATCCCTCACCTCCTTCATTGTCCTGCTGTCGTCAATAAGCTGTTTAATGGGCCTGAGGGCGCTTTTCTCCCTTATCTCCGTGAGGATATTTATGAGTGTCACCTGGATTATGGGCTCATTCTGTTTCGGAAGAGAGGCAACAAGCGAATCGCACACCATTCTTTCAGCCGTGAATTTTGAGAGAGAATAAGCTGCAGCAAGCCTTACATTAACATTACTGTCATTATTCAGCATGTTAAGCAGAGCTGAGATCACCGTTTTGTCGGGCTTTGCAATATCATCGGCATAGCTCAGACCCATTAGCCTGTAACTAGTCGACTCATTGGAAAGCATCTTCAGCATATTCTCCTTCTGCATTTCCTCAACCCTCGACTGTAGTTCCGCAAGCTTTGCCATGTTATTGCCGTTTAAGGTATGAGGAGCTATAAGCATTCCTATAAAGGTTCCGCAGATCAACAGAGCTATGCCTGCAGCAGCAAGAAAAGCCCTGTTCTGGTACCATGCTGCTATACGGTTATGCGCAGTATCTGCCAGCCTTATCTCTCTTCCCAGCATACGATTGAAGTTTTTTTGCAGGTTTTCACCTGGCTGTTGCATCTCAGCTCCGGCTGACAACTGCAAGAGCTTCTGACACTCTTTGAGCTCATCGAGGCAGCTGTTACATACTGCCAGGTGTTTTTCTATCTCGCTTCTCTTCTGTTCATCGAGAGTATTATCGAGATAATCCATCATCCACATTTCAAAATCGTTGCAGTTCATATAGCTGGATATTAAACCTGTTTAAAATAATGCACCCGTAGCTTTTTCAGAGCTCTGAAAATCCCTACCTTAATTGCAGGCACCGACTTATCTGCAATAAGAGATATTTCGTTGTATTTCAATCCCTGGAACCTGCTGAGGACTAGCAGTTCACGTTCATCTGCATCAAGCAGCAGCAGGGCTTCATCAAGCCTCTTATAATCATCCTCACCGAAAGCCTCTTCATCATCGTGAACATCAACGGAGAAAGTGTCGGTTATTACCAGCGTGCTGTTATGTTTTCGTTGTTCGTTGTACTGGTTATTATAAAGGTTGCGGGCTATCTGGTAAATCCATGATCGTACACTTTCACCCTCCCTGTATGATGCCCTGTATTTCAGTATCCTGAAGAAGAGGTTCTGGGTAAGATCCTCGCTGATCTCCCTTTGTGCACCCATCCTGAGGAAGAAGTTAAAGAGAGGAAGGTTATACCTGTCGAAGATAACTGAAAGGTCTTCCAGCTTTCCATTCCGGACATTCATCATCAGTATCTCATCTGACAGGTTTTCCACTTTCAATCATTATGGTTTCTGATCTGTATACCGGCAAAGTTAAGAATGGTTACAGACGTGAGGTAACTTTTTTCTCTTTTGAGAAAGGCGCACGACTCACGACTCACGGCGCACGACAAAGGGCTCAGGGCGCAGGGCACAGGGCGCAGGAAGAAGTCATTTTGCAGCATTTCCTTTCATGCTACGTCTTTTAGTTGTTATACCAGAATGAAAAAAATGATAAAGAACATCTGCCTACAGTAATTCAAATACTTGACGGTCAGGCCCCGGCAAATACAGCTCCTGTGAGATCAGTTGCCGGACCTGCAGAAAAATTCATCTATTCCGGAGGAGGAATCACAATTTCGCAACTCATTGCGGAAGAGGTGTCAGGCCTGCCGTACGACAGTTTCATGAAGGAATTTGTTCTGCTGCCTCTGGGAATGAAGCAGAGTTCCTTTTCCCAGCCTCCCCGTCAGGAAACTTATAAATATCTGGCGACCGGTTACCTTACGAACGGTTCTGAAGTCGAAGGGAAGTTTCATGTCTATCCTGAAATGGCTGCAGCCGGACTGTGGACCACACCTTCCGACTTGTGCAGATATGTTATTGAAACCCAGCTTTCCTTTGCCGGAAAATCTCATGCAGTGCTTGAACCTGAAATGACCCGGTTAAGATTAAAACCGGTAATTGATGATGCGGCGCTGGGCACATTTGTCAACTCGAGGGTTACCGGATCATATAAGTACTTCAACCATAACGGGGGTAATGAAGGTTTCTGCTGTACGGCAATTGGCTGCATGAATGAAGGCAAAGGGGTGGTTATTATGACAAATACAAATTACGACAATACGGCTATCCTCGAGGAGATTGTTAACAGTGTGGCCACAGTTTACAGGTGGAAAGACTACTATCTGCCCGAAAACAAGAAGGTGATAAGTAATGACAGGTCTTTACTCGAGAAATATGCAGGCACCTATACTTTAAACGGGAAAAAGATCATTTTTACACTTGCTGATAAAGGCCTCAGGGTAAGTATTGCCGGAGGAGAATACTGTGATGTATATTTTTCCTCTGCCACGGTGTTCTTTATAAGGGAAGCAAAAGGGACCCTTAATTTCCTTTTTGATGATAATAAGAATGTCACAGGTTTTTCAGGAAATGGAATCACAGCTGAAAAAATCTGAAACCAGAACTTAACTGTTGATTGTCAGAAATACACTAATCTGACACAAAACCAATGTACTCAACCAATCCCTTTATTTTAAGCTTTCAGCTCTGCGCATACACAGAACTATATTTCATTTTAATTGTATAAGATTTTACCTTTACAGTCATGAAATACATTTTTCTCATAGCTGTATTCAATGCTTTATTGTTTCTTGTCCTCCTGATTCAGAAAAAACCCAGGGCATTGCATGATAATATTCTTATTGCCTGGCTGGCTTACCTTGGTTTTTATATCGGGATCTATACCTTTTATTCACATGAATTATTTACAGGTTATAAGCTGCTATCAATAAGCCTTATATCCCTTTTGATGCTGCATGCTCCTTTTCTGTATTTCTATATTCAGATCCTTGTTACCGGGAAGAAAAAACTTACAGTCAGGTATCTTCTTCATCTTACTCCGTTTGTATTATTCAATTTATATATACTTATTGCTTCATTTTTCCCGGTTTTATCGCAAAAATTAAGTATGGAAATGCTCAGCGGGGAATATGATCCTCCCTTCCTGTTTGTATTTTTCCTTGTACTTACTGCATTGTCAGGGCCAGTATATTTTATACTGACTATCAGGCTTTTCAGAAGGCTCGATATTGGGATCTTCAATAACTATTCCTCCTCCTCCGGTATCGAACTTCAATGGCTGAGGCGGCTGGTTTTTGTTTTCAGCATAGTCTGGACAGTTCTTATAGTAATTACAGTTATCCATCATGTTTTAATGCTGTTTTCATTGCTTTTCTGTACCGACGGACTGTTCTTGTCTTTATCAGCTTTTGTTATACTGACAGGTTATTTCGGATTGAAACAGAAAGTTATATTTTCGTCTGAAGATATTCTTGTACCCTCAGGAAGTAAAAAGCCCACTGTTAAATATGCCGGTTCGCGGCTTACCGATTCTGAAGCAAAACTATATGCAGAACAGCTCACCGCCTACATGAAGACCTCAAAACCCTGGATGAATCCTGATCTGTCGCTTTCACAACTGGCCTCCGGAATGGGTATTTCAGGCCACTTTCTTTCGCAGGTTATTAATGAAAAGTTCGGCATGAACTTTTTTGATTTCATAAATGATTATCGGGTTGAGGCTTTTAAAGAGCTATTAGCCGATCCTCAATACAGGAATTTTTCATTGCTGGGAATTGCTTTTGAGTGCGGCTTTAACTCAAAATCTGCCTTTAACAGGATCTTCAAACAAAAAACCGGCATAACTCCATCCCAGTACAAAAAAGCATAATAATCAGGTATTTATTAAATCGGACCCGGCCCCTGGCAAGTCCCGTTTTATAAAGCGGGAGCTGTTTATTTCTTTTTAGATGTCCTGAATTATAACTACAGACGATTCTGCATTTTACAGGTAGTAGTTTTGAATCAGTTTACTCCGGAAGGAAAATGATTATTAACTAATACTTAATTAAATGGAAACACAGGTAAAAGACAATCAAAAAAACAAAAGAGCAGGAAAGCAGATCAGCAGAATGGTTCTCAGAACTTCATTGATACTGATTTTGCTTTTCTTATCGGCTTCCGTAACATTTGCGCATTGCGACACAATGGACGGTCCGCTTATAAAAGATGCAAAAACTGCACTTGAAAGGAATAATGTCAATTATATACTGAAATGGGTACAGCCACAACATGAAGCTGAAATCAGGAATATCTTTACTCTTGCCATAAAGGTAAGAAACCTGGGTGCCGACGCAAGGACCCTGGCAGACAATTACCTCTTTGAAACTCTTGTGCGGCTTCACAGAAATGGTGAAGGAGTGCCCTATACAGGGGTAAAGCCTTCAGGGACACCTGTTGATGAAAAGATAGTGGCAGCCGACAAATCAATTGAGACAGGTACTCTGATGGCTCTTGAAGGGCTTGTTGAAAAAGAGATGCTCCCCGGACTCAGGGAAAGATTCCATAAGGTAATTACATTGAAGGATTTTGATGTGAATAATATAAAAGCCGGCAGGGAGTATATTGAAGCCTACGTTCAGTTTTTCAAGTATGCCGAAGGAGAAGAGGAACATAGAAACTGACTGATGGCAACAGATACAAAAAATCCATTAGGCACTATCACTTAATGGAATTCTCAACAGGAAGACCAATTAAACTGATCCTGGATTTTTACACCATAATCCCGCTTGAGTAATCGGAGCGGGATTTTTTATTCTCCGGAAGGCAGAATAACTGTCTTTCGATTTCGGACTTTTGAGTTTTTTATAAAAGCCGCATTTGAAATAAGCAGAGAGTTTTTTAAAAACAGTCGGTGATGCAAATCAGCTCTTAAAAGAGGATGCAGGGTCTCTTTATAAAGGCTCCTTTAAGAAAAAAAAGATATCCAATCAATACATACAAAAAAGATTAATAAAATGTTTCCCTTTTTCCCCGGATATTTCTTAATTTTAATACGATAGTGAAAGAAGCAGCCAGGCTTAAGCAGGGAAGTGAGTATGAGTCAGTGAGTTGATAGTTTTTGCTTATGTGACTGACGTGGCGGAAGCGTGGGGGTAAGGCAAGGGGGAAGGAGAAAGGAGAAAGGGGAAAGGAGAAAGTATATTCATCCGGTGCAAACTACGAAAAAGCTCAGGCTGCAGTGTCAAGGGCAGATTTTGGGAACAAAATAGGAATCTCTTTAAAAGAAATGCGTGAATCGAATTATTGGTTAGAAATTCTCAAAGAACTTTTTCCCTCTGATTCTGAAATTGAACGGCTGACAACAGAGAGCCAGGAATTGAAAAACATCCTCGGCTCCATAAGCAACAAAGTATCTCCCCGAAAATAAATCCTTTCGCCTTTATCCTTTCACCTTTCTCCTTTTTACAGTGCCTGACGTGGCGGAAGCGTGGGTTAATCTGACTGACAAAGGATTCTGAGATATAATGAGCAAGTGGCGTAGATAATTAACCTAACATTATTCAGCACCGATTATAAAATATATGGACTTTTTTTAGCGATAAATATAAGTTATGGTTAATGACTGAATTTCTGCACGTTAGACAGATCCATAGCACTAACCATAACGGATGACTAAATATCAATGATTTACTATTGATAAGAATCCTTTCATAAATGCCTATATTTGGAAAAAAAGAATGACAGTTGACAGATTTAAAATATTATCAGCTAGTCTTTTAAATGACTTTATAAAACAAATTGACTTCAATCTTGAGGATACCATTTCATTAATTGAAGGCGATTCTGTTCCAGTAGATTATTTCCAATTTTACAATGCAGTATCATCTGTTTATTCTTCAAAAATTGAAGGGGAAAATATTGATTTTGACTCATTTTACAAACATAAATTTCTGAATGTCAAATATAAGCCAGACTATACCAAAAAATCTGATGATTTAGTTGCTGCCTACGAATTTACATTACAGAATGATTTGAATCTTGATAATGTTTTAAAAGCTCATTCGATTCTTAGCAGGAATCTTTTACCAAGTTTTCACAGAGGATCAGTCAGGACTAATCCAATGTATGTCTTAAACTCTGATGACCGTATAGAATATGTTGCTGCTGATCCAAAAATTGTTAATTCTGAATTAATAAACCTATTTGCAGACATATCGAATCTTTTAAATGAAGCTATCTCACTGCCGGAAGTATTTTATTATGCTGCTTACATACATCTAGCATTTGTCAAAATACATCCTTTTCAAGATGGAAACGGAAGAACAGCTAGACTTCTGGAAAAATGGTTCTTAATAGAAAAATTGGGAAAGAAAATTGTGGCGATTGAACTCGAAAAGAACTATTTCAAAAACCTGAATAATTATTACAAAAACATCAGAAAACTGGGACTTGAATATTCAGAACTTGACTATTCAAAAAGCATTGACTTCTTAACCATGACTATATCTGGACTCAGGAACCAGATAAAGGATCACTAACCATAACACGGTCGGTATAATTAATGGGACTTGTCACAAGTTTTGCAGCTTGCTCCTACTATTAATAATG
>Ga0209099_1004539_pt1 | contig 10482 bp, 10 predicted proteins | sample AD_JPNHW2_MetaG_FD_184430 | JGI IMG/M metagenome (GOLD analysis project Ga0209099, IMG submission 184430) | Active sludge microbial communities of municipal wastewater-treating anaerobic digesters from Japan - AD_JPNHW2_MetaG (SPAdes) (version 2) | ecosystem: Engineered > Bioreactor > Anaerobic...
CACAGGAGGGAAACGAAAATAACCCTTCAAATTTGTTTCCGGCACACGATGCTGCTCAGGAGCGGGTGCAATCCGGAAAGGCACAGTCTTTGCTTTCCGGGACGTGCCCGGGTATAAACCTGAATGCGGATACGGGCACCTCCATCTCGAACCGTGCCGAGCGGCCGTGTTCTCCCGTTTCCCGGATCGTGATATCGGTCAGCGCGAGAATCTCCTGCACGAGATACAGGCCAAAGCCGGTATTTTTCCCATACCCCCGTTCAAATATATGCAATTTCTCATTTTCAGGAACACCCACTCCGTTATCTTCATAGATCAAACATAATCCCCGGTCATGTTTCTGAAAAGAAATCGTTACAGCGCTCACATCTCCCCCGTGCCGCAGGGAATTGTCGATAAGGTTGTAGAAAATTTTCTCTAATAGCGGATCTGCAAAGATCTCCAGTCCGTCAACAGTAATCGTAAATTTGATGCGGGAGGCATTGGCCTGCGCTACCACACAGGTGACAAGATCCTGCAGGTTCTGCCACTCTGGATCGTGGATACCGAGATCCTGGTAGTCCCGGGTAAATAGAATGCTCTGGTAGATCGCTTGGGCTGCACATTTCTGTTTTTTTAAGAAGTCCAGAATGAGAGGATCGGAAATTTTTGTATCGGCCAGTTCCATATATCCCGTCAGCACCGTGAGATTGTTGAGGATATCGTGCCGGGTGACAGAATACAACAGGTTGAGGTTCTTGTTCGCCCGGGTTAATGCGTGCGTGTACCGTTCCACCTCATCATGCTGCCGCACGATCTGCTCCTCATAACTTTTACTCTGGGTGACATCATGGAAAAGTATCTGCACAAGCATCCGGCCCTCAAAATCAACGGGAGAGAAAAATGCTTCCACCTGGGCCATCTGCCCGTCGGGTTTTTTAATTGTATAATTCTGAACATCAGGCGGGGTTTTTCCGGCAAGTACTTCACGAGATCTGGCAAGAATGGCCTCACCGGTTCCCTTCCCGATAAGGGTGTCAAAAGGCGTCATAAAGATCTGTGGTAGTGAGCCCATGCCAAACAAAGCGCACGCGGCAGGATTACCATAGACGATCTTCCCGTTCTCATGGATGAGAAGCGCATCGGGCAGTGCCTCGATGAGTCTCCGGTATTTTTTCTCACTTTCCTGGACCAGTCGTTGGTTCTGCCGGAGTTCATCAACAGTCTGGCGGAGTTCCTCCTCAATAGCTGCCAGTTGTTCGTTCCGTGAGAGTATCTCCTCATTTTTGCGGCCGAGCATCTCTCGATCCGCCCGGTGCTCGTTGATTATCCGCACCCGTTCCGTGATGTCGCGGAAGGTCTCTATCGCACCGGATACGCGGCCATCCGCGTTGAAAAGCGGCGTCGCTTTCACCCAGAGCACCAGGTGTTTTCCCACAGGTACATCAACCTCGCATTCGCCAATAAGGAGACCGGGTTTAATCTCCCGCATATGGTAGCAGAGGCTCATAAACCGCTCATTCGGTGAGAGGATAAGATTTGCGAGAATGGGACGCGATTTCCCGTAAAACGGAACAGCGCAGGCAAAGTTGCCCTTTCCAAGGATCGTATCTGCGCGAACGCCGGTCATCTCCTCGGCGGCCCGGTTCCATACGATCAGTTTTCCCTGGAGATCGATGACAATGGTCGGGTCGGGTAAAAAACTGAGAATACTTTCTATCTGCTGGTGGGACTCCTGCGCGGACAGTTCGGCCCGGTACTGCCGGTCGGCAATCCGTATTTTGTGGATAAGTTCTGCATACTGGGCCTTTGTATCGGCGCCTTTCTGGAGAAAGAATGTGGCCCCGTTGTTGAGCGCCGCAATCACAATCTCCTCCCGGCCTTTCCCGGTAAAAAGGATAAATGGTGTTTTTTTGCCGTCTGTCCGTAACTTTTTCAAAAATGCAAGACCATCCATCCCCGGCATGTCATAATCGGAGACTATCACATCGTAGGTTCCGGCTTTGAGTTTGTCCAGGGCGGCATATGCGGAATCAACGGTTTCGACAGAAATTTCCCCGGTTTTATTCAGATATGCGCTGTTGAGCTCAAGCAGTGCGTGTTCGTCATCAACAACGAGGGTTCTGATCATAGTATCATCAGGGCAAGTATGCGCATACAGTTATGTATCACATAATGTTATAAATTTTAAAAATATTGCTATTTTCGCGTGAAACCGGCGATGCCTGAAACACCGGCCTGCATGACACAGTGCAGGCAAAAAAACGGTGTTGGTAGGGATTTATGTGAGGGGGTGAAGGTAAACCTATGCAAAAACACGCGATCCCGCGAAGAAAGATCATTCAGGGATCCGGCGCGTAATTCCCGGCAACTTTGCATTAAGACGGGGTAAACCGGAGATATTTTTTTCCCGTTTCGGCGCGAGGGCAATTGATATCAGCCATGCCCCTGTTTCCACCGATCAGGAACCTGATCAATCCCGTATTTCCCGGAGCACCCGGCAATCTTCGCATTCATGGCATTCAAACTCCAGCGTTGAGTGCCCGATCCTGAACGGTTCGAGCCGGTGCTTGATCTCCGCTTTGATCTGTTCCCGGGATTTGGGATCAGTCTCGCAACAGTACACATGGGCGTCGAGAACGTTGATGTTCGAGCAGAGCATCCAGAGATGAACATTATGAACACCGGATACTCCGGGCACGGATTCCATGGCCGCAATCACATCTCCTATGGCCACATCACGGGGGGCGAACTGGAGGAGGATCCGGAACGCATCGTATAAGATCGAAACTGATGAGACCAGGATCACGACCGCGATAATGAGACTGATCAGCGGATCGGCAAACGTCTGGCCGGTAAACGAGATCCAGATTGCGGCTGCAATCACTGCAACCGATGACAGGGTATCGCCCAGGACATGCAGGAACGAACTGCGGACATTAAGATCATGGCTCCCGTGCAGGAAGTATGCGGCCGCAATATTTGCAGCAAGCCCGATGAGTGCGACTGCTAACATCATTGTGCTGTTGACCGGCCGGGGGTTTGCAAACCGGGCAAATGCTTCCCAGATGATGATCCCACTGACACCAATCAGGAGCAGACCGTTTATGACCGCGGCCGCAATCTCGACCCGGTGGTACCCGAACGTGCGGGATGATGTTGGCAGCCGCTCTGCAACGATCATGGCGCCAAGCGAGAGTGTGAGCGCGACGACATCCTGGAGCATGTGGGCCGCATCGCCCAGAAGGGAGAGTGAACCGGAGATAACGCCGCCGATCAGTTCGGCCACAAAGATGATGGCAGTAAGAACGATGGCAATTTTTAACGGTTTTTTGTGTGCGTGAGCATGTGAGTCCATGGTTTTCCTGCCGGTCTGCCGGATTATACTACCAGATGGATCCGGGTATCTTTTTTATAGGTAGTGTTTTTTTTATAGTACATAATCTGAAAAGTTACGACAGGGTGAGGTAGTATCCATGAAGAAACCAGCAACACCGGATCAGAAAATCTGTTTTTGCCCGCTCTTTGGTCTGCTTGATGTTGTGGCAAAGAAGTGGGCGCTCCTCATTATCGCCATTCTCGGAAACGAAGGATCGAAAGGATTCAATGAATTAAAAAATGAGCTCGGCAGTATCAGCCCAAAGACCCTCTCGGACACATTGAAAAACCTGGAACGGATCGGGCTTGTGAACCGGAAAATCCTGCCGACTTCGCCGCCGACAACCCAGTATTCCCTGACTGATGACGGCCGGGAACTAAGGGAACACCTGATCCCGCTGCTCGTGTGGGTATCTGAACGGGGAGCGCAGGATCTTCCCGGCTGCCCAATCAGGACGAGAAAGACCGACGAGACTAGCCAAAAACGCTGATATACGCGCTGATCACCCGGATTGTTTTTTGGTGACGGGGATTATTCGACAATTAACGTGCGAATCGCACCAAGGAACCAGGATCCGGCAGACCATATCCCGGGCTATAATTGGTTCATCAGGAAAATAACGGGTCCAAGAGACAGTCCGGCGCCGGCTGGACACGGATTGCATCGTTTTGGCGATCAGGGGCAGACCAGTCGTATCCGGTTTGCCCCTGTATTCAATGAGAAAAGATTGTAAAGGAATCACTTCTTGGACTTTGTTGCTGCACCAGTCCCTGTTTTGCTCTTTGTCGGTTCAGGCTTCCTTGACTTCGTTTCCGGTGTGTTCTTTTTCTTCGTGGTTTCAACCATCTTCTGTTTCAACTCCCCCGGATATGATGGGTTCTGGTCATTATGGTAGATGGGGATGAGAATGAAACGAGCGAGACCATCCACATTTGGACGGATGTCCCGGGTGGGCGTGGATGTTACGCGGGTATCGTCACCCCGGTTACCGTTTGGCGGAGGAGGTAATAAATATTTTCAATTTTGTGTGAAATTGTATGAGAACAATCTTTTGTGGTGAACCACATGTATTAAAAAAATGGGGATATTGAGAGACGAGATTTATAGAGGACATGCAATTCTGAATGAGAGAGAGATGAGGCAATTTTCTGGCGATGCTCTCTGATGCCATCACCATATACCGGTTGGACAAACCAGTATAAAAAATTTTCAATTTTGTATGAATTTTTACCATTACAATTTTTTTAGCAGTCACAACATTTTCTGACTTGTGGTATCCTCTTTGATGGATCCGACAAGCGAATCGGTACTTGATCGGATATATGACATTTCCACGGTACTGCGATGCCAGACTGCGGGGTTGCATTTCATTTATCTGCTGAAAAAGGAGAGGGCCAGATGAGGAGTGCAAAAGCTTGCCGCGAAATTCCTTGTGCATCTGAAAAATTTAACGTGCCTGCCAGGCTCTCCATTGCTATGGGGAAGGCCGGGAGCCGGGGATATCCAGCGGCACATCCGCAAGGTCAAGCACACGGTACCCCTCGGCCCGGAGTTTTTCCTTGCCAAAAATATGCTTTCCTACAAGACAAAACAGTTCCTCCCGCCGGTCATTGCGCCACCGGACTTCCGCGGATTTCTTCTCCAGATCCAATAAGATTCGTTTTGCATCCGCAAGGGAGAGATCGCGCCATTTGCATTCGCAGAACAGGATCCGGTCGGAAGTTTCGTCGAGCCCGACAAAATCGATCTCCTGCTCCTGGTACCACCACCGTCCAAGCGTGGTAAAATGCAGGTCGGGAAGGAGCAGTTTTGTCCGGATAAGATGCGCAGTGAGCTGTTCGAACATCCCGCCGGCATATCCGGGGAATGTGCCCTGGATCCTCTCCAGGACTTCTCCGGTCCGGTCCGCCTCAAGATCGATCCTGTTCGGAATGATATACCGGAAATAAAACGAGAGGTAGGGATCGGCAATGAGATAATGCCGTTTCCGGAACTTCGGGGATGCCGTTACCGGGATCTCGTCGTGGACGATGTGAAGCCGGGTGAGCACACTGAGGTACTTGGAGACCATTCCCTTGTCAAGCCCGGTCTCGTTACAGATATCCCCAAGCGTCGTGCATCCGGATGCCAGTGCCCGGAATATCACCCGGTAATTTGCCGGTTCCCGGAACTCGTAGGTGAGTAAGAGATCCCCTTCTGTTGCAAGGTACGCGCCGCGTGACAGGATGGATGCCTGCACGTTTTCCCAGAACGGCTTTTTGGGGTCGAATTGCCGGAGGTATGCCGGTATCCCGCCCAGCATAAACCAAGTCATTGCACACTCCTCGGGAGAGTACGAGACAAACTGCCGGATGCAGGGATACGGGAGCGGCTGTACCTGCCATTGCCCGGTCCTCCTGCCATAGAGTGGGCTTGCAGTTCCGAGCACTTCGGTCTCCATGGTGCTGACAGAAGAGCCCGAGAGGATCAGCATCACCGGGACACCGGAGAGATTCTCGTCCCAGCACTTCTGGTATATGGAGGGTATTGCCGGGTTCCTTGCGATCAGGTAGGGAAACTCATCGATGGCGATGACAACTTTTTTCCCCGGTTGCCGGTTGGCAAACCCGGTGTGGTGGATGAATGCGGAGAAGAGCGAGTTCCAGTCCGCGTACTGCGGCTGTTCGAAGGCCGGGTCATGCAGGAACTGCGCTGCGTGGTGTGCAAATTCCCGGATATTCCGAGCGTCGCCTTCCTCGGATGCAAGGAAATAGATGCCCGGTCTTCCCTTCATGAACTCTAAAAGCAGGGAAGTTTTCCCTACTCGTCTCCTGCCATAGAGGACGATGCACTCCGCAGTATCCGTTGCATGCCGCTCTTTGAGAAACCGGAGTTCCTGATCGCGGTCAACAAAATTCTGTTGAGGCATAAGTATACTACTTTACTCTCAACGAAAAGATAAGGCTTTCCGTGGGAGGAGGGTTTGACCATCCTGCTGCCCAGTCCCTCCAAATCCCAAAAAATCCTGCCGGATACTTCCCGCGCCCCACAAAAAATTCCCGGCTCTGGAAAATCCGGGCAGAAAAGGCGGCCGGTTCTCCCCGGGCCCCGATACAGCTAACCAGCACCATCAAAGTAATTTAAATACGAACCTGCCGTTCTCCATGGATAAGGGGAAACATGTTCCAGAATTTCTGCACGAGGGTGGAAAGGAAACTGAGGCGCCTTGGTGTCGCACGAAAAGCGGCGGCCCGGTTCGCGAAGTTTTTCTATGTCTCCATGATCACCATGTGCGGACTGTTCGGGCTGTTTTTTGTTATCCCACAGGAATTGTTCGAGCCGATCGCCATTGCCGGGAAGATACACGCGGACACCCGGCATGGTACTCTTCTGCCCGCTGTTTTTATCATACGTCGGTGACCGCCAGTTCGGGCGCTGAAGTGTAATCCTGTACAATACGGATGTTGCTAGCCTGCCGTCCGCTTCGTGACAGGATGGGAAATTTGCTGCGCGAGATACATCTCTTCCCGGACTGGCGTTAAACGGGACAATCGCGGTACGGGCAGCAGGTACCGGGTGCCAAAAAAAGGGATGGAGGTTTCGAGAGAAAAAATCAGGAAAATGGTGATGGATACATGGGAGTTTCAGCAACGAACGGGAAGGCTGCGGCCGGCTCGGAAACGACAGCAGCCGGTGCGGCCGGGACAGAAGGGGAGAACGAAGAACTGGAATGGGGGAAGCGCCATATCCCGTGGGAACCGCCCGTGTACCTGGCGGACCGGGTCACCGCGCTTCACGATATCCCCCTGGCACCGGGCCTATGCGTGCTGCCACGCCGGCGGCCGCACCGGAAGATCGTACGGCTGCGACCGGATTTTTCAGGAACCGTACCGGATGACAGGGATGATGATGCATGACCCGGGGGCCACTCCCTAAGAAAGCGATCGATGAGGCCCTGCCCGTTGCACAGGCGCGGGGCATGGTCATTCTCTGTAAACCCGGGGCGGGGAGCGTGTGCGACTTTGCGATCGCGGGAACGGTCCTGACCCCGCTTGTCCGGGTGAAACGGAGCAGGAGGATCCACTGTCCGCTGCTGGAGATCGAGTCGCAGTTTGCCGAACCACTCGCACGGCTCCGGCTCGTGCCCGTTACCGCAGAACGATGCCGGGAACTCTGGGTCTGCGGGCAGTACGGGGCCATCCGGTTCTTCCGGGTCGGCGATGCCGGTCTTGCCGAGATCGACCGGGACGGGAGACCGCTCGCCAGTATCTGACAGGTGATTCCCGGGGGAGGGAGATCGCCCGGAGATCCGCGGCCCCCGGAGCCACCCCGGAGACACAGGTGTGCCGGGTCCTGAGGGGAGACACCCTTAGATCCCTTCAATTCAGGCCCCGTTTACCCTTTTTTTGGACAAAAATAAGTCAGTTTCGCAAAAAACCAAGTCAGTTTTCAGGGTTTTTCCCATTTTTCCCGAAATTTACGACGGATATTTCGGAACCGGCGACAAGCGTATTTAGGCTTATTTGGAGGGAGGAAAGAATGGGGGGATGGGGGTCAGCACGTGGGGAAAACAGGGGGTATGAGAGGGGGACTATTGGCCCGTTAAAAGGGTGCCGGGAATAAAAAAATTATCCCCGAAAAAGGGGTACTGCGATGCCCCGACCACACATCCTCCCCGGAGACCCCTGTGTGACAGCCCCTGAAGGAGTACCTCCCGGATCTCTTCATTTCAGGTCCCGTTTACCCTTTTTTGGGACAAAACCAAGTCAGTTTCGCAAAAAACCAAGTCAGTTTTCAGGGTTTTTCCCATTTTTCCCGAAATTTACGACGGATATTTCGGAACCGGCACCAAGCGTATTTAGGCTTGTTTGGAGGGAGGAAAGAATGGGGGGATGGGGGTCAGCACGTGGGGAAAACAGGGGGTATGAGACGGGGACTATTGCCCCGGTAAAGGGGTGCCGGGGAAAAAAGATCCGACTGATTCCGGATCCCTTGGTGGGACTGGAGGACTGCCGCAGGATAATTCATACGCCCGGAGTGGGGCGGCACTGACCAGTGACCCATCAATGCTGACTGCCGCTCCATCTGGGATAGATAGCACCGTAAGCGTGCAGGAATCTCCGGATGCACCCGCAGGAATGACAAAGAGCCCTGTGACGCAGAGCAGGACAATGAGGACCATAATATTACATATTCGCATTTTAGTAATATCCGGTATGATCAATACTCTATTTTGTTCTTACGTATTTCTTCTGGCAATGCAAAACCCGTGCAGGAGACCCCGGTTTTCCTTAGCGATAGCAGTCCCGGCCTGCCATACATATATGATCCTTATGTATTCGTCTAACAAAAAAAGCTTATTTGTTTTAACGAAAAAAATTATGATCAATTAAAATAGTATTAACAAAAGTACATTTGTTGATCGTTACTTCCTAAGGCGCCCTGCAGACACTGAATAAGACCGCGAGGGCGACCTGCCGATCGGGTAACGGCTCAGAGGTGTTTACAAAAATGCAGGAAATGAAGAGGAATGAACATGCAGTTTCACCGGTCGTGGGCGTCATGCTCATGCTTGTTGTCACCATCATTATTACCGCTGTCGTCTCCGCGTTCGCGGGGGGATTGGGCGGCTCACAGCAGAAAGCACCGCAGGCATCGATCGATGTACAGATCAAAACGGCTGCCGATGATACCATGTCCGGCACCAACACTATCATGACCTTTACCGAGCTCAGCGGCGACCCGATCCAGACAAAGGATCTCGCCATCGTTACCTACTACACGAACAAGACCGGGGTTGTGTACAAAAACAAGCAGACCGCAAAGAGCGCAGGCGTTGATCTTGATGGTTATGGCTCGCTTACCCGGGTCCCGTTTATGAATGATATGCGGTACGGGTATTCCGGTGATAACCCTGACGTGGATTTCGGGAATTTCAGCTGGAAGTCCGGGGATGTCCTTAGTACAGGGACAACTGCCGGAACGGCAGCGCTTCTTGCCATAAATTCCACGTCCACACCTTATACTATCATTGATCCGGACTTCGGACCTGGCAGTGTCGTGGATGTCAAGATCCTGCACGTGCCAAGCGGCCAGTTCATACTTGAAAAGGAGGTGTCAGTACAATGAGCAAGCGGACACAGGATGCAGTATCGCCGGTCGTGGGCGTCATGCTCATGCTCGTTGTCACGATTGTCATCGCCGCAGTTGTCTCCGCATTTGCTGGGGGCATGGGAACCGACCAGCACAAGACCCCTCAGGTAACGCTGAGTGTCAAAAGCGATATCCAGTCCATCGGGGGCACCATCGACCCGGACACCTATGATCAGACTTACCCGACCGGTTATACCGCCGCTAACGGCCTGCTCTTCGAGAACACCGGAGGGGACACGTTCTCCCTTAATGATATCGAGATCCAGCTGCAGAGCGAGGATACCAAGTACTCGATCAGACCCACCGATACCCTGCGGACGGGCAACATCCTGCCGGCAGGAATCTCGAACGGCGGATATTTCCAGAAGATCGGGAACACCTCAGTCTCCGACAAGCTGATCGCACCGGGGGACAAGTTCATGCTTTATGCCGATGGCAATGCAAAGAGCGTCACATATACATGGGACAAATCCACTTACGGCCCGCAAATTTCCTGGTACCCTACTGAGGCAAAAAAGGGATTTGCAATTTACCTGAACAAGAAAGTCCAGTATGCAGTGTTCGACAAGGTAAGCAACCGGGTGATGGCAAAAGGAGAACTTATCCTCACATAAGACACGGGAAAAATTCCCGGCAGACCCACCACAACAATTTTTCATGAAAACTCTGGAGGAGAACCGGCAGGGGGATTTCCTGCATGCAGGAAACTTCCCGGCACAAATAAAAATTCCGGAGGGCGGTCTCTTCCGCAGATATCAGGACAGACAAACAGTAGAGTATTCCGATAAACCCCGGATAATTTCAAAAATGAACGGAATTGATCCAAACCAGATAACGAAAGGTCGAATATTCCACCTAGTTTTCGGGTAATATTTCCTGTTTCTTAAGGATTTTTGGAAAGCATCCGCTAGACTACCCCTTGTTTTTTCAGGGTTCCCAATTGGAACAGGTTGAAACTGAAAGCTGCAAACATCATTTTGACATGAGCTCGG
>Ga0209099_1004540_pt1 | contig 10477 bp, 7 predicted proteins | sample AD_JPNHW2_MetaG_FD_184430 | JGI IMG/M metagenome (GOLD analysis project Ga0209099, IMG submission 184430) | Active sludge microbial communities of municipal wastewater-treating anaerobic digesters from Japan - AD_JPNHW2_MetaG (SPAdes) (version 2) | ecosystem: Engineered > Bioreactor > Anaerobic >...
CTTGCTCTGCAGGTTTTTAATGATCCTCTCCGCTACCTTTTCTGCATCTGCATTCCTGGCGTGCGGGAGAAATATGACAAAACGTGATACTTCAAATCTTCCGATTTTATCATAAGGTCTTATCGATTTTTTTAATCTTCCGGCGAATTCACCGAGAAAAGCGTCAAAAACTCTCGTGCCGAATTCGTTAAGGAGCTCATAATAATTATGCATATTTATCATGATCGCGCATGTGAAATCCCCGCGTCTTGAAGCTCTTCCCATTTCATTGAGAATTTCGTCAAGGAGCGCCCTTCTGTTGAGGACTGAAGTTACAGGATCCTCTTTCGCAAATTTAATCAGTTTTTTCTTTGTTTTGAGGAGCGAGTTGTTCAGGTCTATCTGTTTTTTTATTATGTGGAATTTCAGTTTAAGCTCATCTTTAGTAAACGGTATTGCTATATAATCATCAGCGCCTGAATTTATTCCTTCTGATAAATCATTAGCGGTATCTTTAGTTCCGATGAGCAGAATATAAGGGTGTGTTTTCATGTTTTTTATTCTTTTAATTGCAGTGCATATTTCCTCATTCATTCCATCTATCCAGTTAATTATAACCAGACTCGGCATGCCGGTATTAAGCACTTCTATAACCGGCTGATTATGAAGTTCGGTAATCTCTAAATTGAAATCCGGAGCAATCTCTTCGAGAGGTTTAAGAATCGTTTTTGTATGATTTGCAAGAGTAACTTTCATATAAACCTGCCTGATTATAAAATATAATAATGAATACTGCAATTTTTAATATTTGTCAACAAATTAAAGTATATTCAATATAACTGCAGAATAACTATGTCCGCCGTGCCAGAGTACTGCGGACATTTGCCTTTTACTTCCGTTTATAATCAGTTGTTATTCAATTTCAATAGAGTAAGGCTGTATATAAAGAGCCTCTTCCTCAAACATCCGGTATTTTTCTATATTCTGAATTACGAATTTCATCTGTTTAAACACGGATAATGTTTCACTGCTGCTCAAAACGCCTTTTAAAACAGAACCGTCTTCAGGAAAATTTATTATCCTGAAACTTGAGTCAATTTCACCTTTTGTTTTTGCAAATTCAATAGCTGCAATGACCCCGCCTGTTTCATTGATGAGTTTATTACCTTTCGCTGCAGATCCCGTGTGTATTTTCCCCTCGGCTACTTCGGAAATTTCCTGTTGAGTTATACTTCTTCCTTCCATAACTTTTCCGGTGAACCTGTCGTAGATAAAATCTATATCTTTCTGAAACAGGTCTTTCTCTCTCCGGGTTAAGCTTCTCGATTCGGAAAAAATATCTGCGAATTCGCTCATCTTTATAGTTTCAGTGCTTATGCCGAGCTTGGAATAAAGTTCTTCCGCGGAAACTTTACCTGCAACAACTCCGATCGATCCTGTGATTGTTGCTTTATCAGCAAAGATTGTGTCCCCGGTACAGGCGATATAGTATCCTCCTGACGCGGCTGTATCTCCGAATGAAAAAACAACAGGTTTAGGATTTTTCTTTTTAGCAGCGTAGAGCGCGTTCCACATGAAATCTGATGCTGAAGCAGATCCTCCGCCTGAATCTATTCTGATTACAACAGCTTTTATCGAAGGATCTGCGAATGCAGCGTCTATAGAATCCTTGTAGTCATAATCACCTGTAGACGCAGATATTGCAGAGCCTCCCCCCTCGCCTGAAACTATTGATCCTGTTACATTTATTACAGCAACGGCCGGAACAGCCCCCCAGAATGTGATTGTCTCCTCCTCCTCTAAGTAATCGGCGAATGAGATTATTCTGATATTTTCCTCCAGGGAATCCATTGCTTCATTGCTGTACATGATTTCATCAATGAATCCTTTTTCTTTAGCTTCAGCCGGAGTATAGAATCCCCTGGCGAAAAGCTCGTCAACCGCGGGCCTGTCCAGTTTTCTGTCTTCCATTATTCCGGAGATGAACTGTTCATTAAGGTCGGAGAGTATTGCTGTCAGATTTTCACGCGCTTCTTTAGACATATCTTCTCTGGTGAACATTTCGCTGAAAGATTTGTATTTCCCCCTGCTGATCGATTCAAACTTAACACCCCCTTTGTCAAGGAGCCCTTTAATGAAATAAGCTTTAGCAGTGAGTCCTGTTAATTTAAAAGTGCTGTTAGGCGTGAAAAAGATTTTATCAGACACAGCTGCGAGATAATATTCTTTGTTTCCGGAATAGTTTAGCACTGTATAAACTTTTTTCCCGCCTGACTGAAATCTGTTCAGTAATTCTCTTATCTCCTGAACCTGCGCCATACCGAATCCCGCGTCGTCTATTTCAATAATAAAACCTTTTATGGTCGGGTCATCACCGGCTTTCTGAATACCTCTGACAAGATCCTGAAATGTTGCTTCTCTTTTTGTGAACAGTCCTGATTCTTCTCTTTCCGAGGTGTAATTATCATTAATTTTAAGAGTTATGAAATTTTCTGCTGCAGCTATCTGCATAGGCTCTTTTTTTCTTTTGAAGTTGAAAGCTATACCTGCGCTTTTAAAATCTGCAGTTTCAGATCCGTGCGACCCGTAGGCATCAAAGGTAATTTCCGTTCCATTGCCGCTTCTGATGAAAAGAGGGATCGTTAATCCAGCTGTGAAGCTTTCATCTGTTCCGTATTTTAAAACAAGGGATATATCTTTAAATCCTTTCAGCTCGCCTGAATAATAAAATTCAGCGTCATCAATACCGGTTTTTTCATTTATTACGCAGTCTGCAGACAGAGTTAAATATTCTTTCCATGGCCGCAGTGAAATAGAATAAATGTCTGTGCGGCTGATTTTCTCCCCTCCGATGTTTCCGCCGATATCTTTAAACACGGCGCCGAAAGAGAGAAAGGAAACCGGCCTGAATAGCAATCCCGCATTCCATCCGCTGTAATTATTGAAGTAATCATCACTGCTGCTGCTGAAAGAGTAACCTGCGCCGAATCCGAATATATTTTCAAAGAAGAATCCTTTATTTATGGTGTATAGGCTGACTCCTGAATCGATTATAGAATTACCGTTTATATCCGGAATTGTATTATAGTTTGAGTATATCAGGTCAAATCCGAAAAAATTTAAGGATGCATAGTGATTGCCGTCATTTTCGCCGTTGTACGATACATATCTGTATGCTAAATCATCAGCGCCGGATAGATCGCTGAATACCGGATTAAGCATCGATGAAAATGATCCCCCGGAATATGCTGCAGAGAGGGCCGATGGCGGAAGAGGAAAAGGATTTTCTGCGGCGTCCAGGATTGCTGCTGAGAGTAATATTAATAAGGCGGTTATTGCTTTTTTCAGCATTATTTTCTCCGTAAATAATATTGATTATTTTTTCCGAATTTCTATACCTGTTGAGTCAGCGATATATAGTCATCTTTGATGATCTGAAAGATTTTATCCTGACTCTGGTTTCCGTCAATTTTAAGGAAGCGGTCATCGATCATTGATAAAAAGTTTTTCCGTACACCTTCAAGAAAAGATTTTTTTTCAAAGAGTTCAGTTTTCCCTGAACCGTTTCTCGCTGTAATTCTTTTCATTGCCTCGTCAGGGTGTATATCTATAAAATATATCCTGTCCGGAGCCGGGAAACCTCTGTCAGAATTTTTTTTTATTATTTCTGCTGGTGAAATTCCGGAAGATCCCTGGTACGCGGCGTTTGAGTAAAAGTATCTGTCCATAACAATTGTTATGCCGTTGTCCATACATGGTTTTATATTAAGCTCATAATCCTGCTGACGGTCTTCAATGAACAACCGGATCTGTTCGTCAACGGCTGCCGGACTTTCACTTTGAAGCATTTTTCTTATCTGCTGCCCGTATCCGCCGGAAGTCGGTTCTACTAAATGTTTTACAGGCACATTGCATGATTTGATAAAGTTATAAAGGAGTGAACATTGTGTGGATTTGCCCGAGCCGTCTATACCTTCAAAAACAATGAATTTACTTTTCACAGAATTTTTTCTCCATTAGTGACCGCATAATTTTTTCACGGTATAGTCATTGAGTTAAGCCCCATCTTTGTGGCATGGAACTGTTAAAACAGGTTTAATATCTTCAGTAAAAGTTACTGCTGCTCCAATTGTACAGAGGTTAAGCCCGAGAAATCCTATGACAGGTATGAATGAGATCAGAAAAAAAGCCAGGCCGCTGCCGAATACTGACCATCTGAATCTCCATGTAATTTTAAGCTTTTCCCTGAAACTGTATCGCCTTCTTTCAAGTGGAAAATCGTAAAACTGGAAACCGTAAAAGAAGAGTGCAGAAAAGAAATTTAAAAACGCGTATAGAAAACTGCCACCCGGTATAATATTAAGCAGCAGCAGGAGAAAATTAATCAGAACAATGAGCAACAGCAGTCTGATAGCGTTGACTAAAGCGCGGATCATATCGTATATAAATGTTTTTAAAGAAATTTTTTCATCTGCATTTTCACTTCCCAGAATTTTTTCTGTTTTCGAAGAAAGAAGATCGAGGAACGGCGCTGTAATTATCCCTCCGGCAATTGAATATATAAGGACCGTAAAAATAGAAAGCATAACAAAAAGCACCGGGGAGAGGAAAACCTGAATAAACTGTATATACCACTGATCGCCGGAGAGAGCTGACTGTATTAACGGGGCAATCGAAGTGTAGGAGTAATAAAAAATTCCAGTAAGTATTGCAATATTAAGAATAAACGGAACTGTAAAATATAGAAGCATCCCTTTTCTGCTCCATGTAAGAGACAAGGATCTGAATGTGTTTAAAAAACCTGCGAAAAGAGAGCTGTGAACTTCCGCTTTTTCTAATAATAATTTTTTAGAATTCATAGATCTCTCCTCATATATATTTCATTGAAGCTTTTTTAAGTCTGTCCATGATTGCAACTCCTAGTCCCGCTCCTTCAACTCTCTCCGCGTATATTTTGTCTATATCAAGCATGTCGAGCCAGTGAAGGTGCGAAAAGAGATTCGCTGCCGCTTCTTTCAGGTCTCCTTTTACTGAAAGGATTCTGGAACTGCTTTCAGGATAAGAAAAATCAGGTTTCATAAAAAAAAGATATCCGCACCGCTCTTCTATGCGGGTAATTTTATCTGTAAGTATGACCTGCTTTTCCGGCGAGTAGTGATAAGGGAGCTGGCCCGGAACTTCCGGTTTTTCTTTCGGATGTTCAGTAAGAAGCGTCTCACCGGTAAATTCCTCAATCTCCTCGGGAGCGATGCCTCCGGGCCTGAGCAGGTATACTCTGTTATTCGTCAATTTAATGATAGTGGATTCAATCCCTATGGTACATGGCCCTCCGTCGAGTATTATATCAACGGATTCTCCCAGCTGATTGTAAACGTGTTCAGCAGTGGTGGGACTCAGACAACCGAACCTGTTGGCGCTCGGCGCGGCAATCGGAGTTCCAGCTGCCCGGATAAGTGATCTTGCAGCAGGGTGAACCGGCATCCTTACGGCAACAGTGGGTAACCCGGAAGTGATTATATCAGGGACAATATCTTTCTTTTCTAATACTATTGTAAGAGGACCTGGCCAGAATTTCTCCATCAGTTTAAAGACTTTATACTCAACATTCCGGGCAACTTTTTCGACTTCTGAAAGTTCAGCTATATGGACAATCAGCGGATCGAAGAACGGCCTTTTTTTTGCTTCAAATATGGATGCTGCCGCAACGGGATTCAGCGCATCGGCTCCAAGTCCGTAAACAGTCTCTGTAGGGAATGCCACGAGACCGCCGTTCCTGATAATCTCTGCGGATTTTTGAATGTTTTCATCTGTTGGTTTGACTATTTTCATAATGGTTAATCATTATTATAGATATGTTTTTTTCAAGCATTTGACATTATTTTATATTTAATTTCGGCAATTATTTCTTAAAACATACTTTGATGTAAAAAGAAATAAAGTAATGTTCCTGATAGCGAAAGCGGCAGTTCATTAGCGTATTTTTGTTTATAAAATTGTTATTCGAGAATTTATAATTATGGCTTCTTTTCATAATATACTCCCGTGAGAATGTAAAAAAAGTCTTGATTCGATTTTATCCGGATATAATCTGTCATCAAACTTTAATCAGTGTGTTAATAAAATATGAAATTAAATAAAGCAGCTATATTCATTATTCCGGCAATTGTTATATGCCTGTTTTTCTTTACGGATTCATCAGCCGCGGGTGTAACGGATACATCTCCGGCCGGAAGCGCTTTTCTCTCCGGAGGCAGCGCGTATTATATGGGCCGTGCCGGCACAGGTGTTTCCGCTCCGGGAGGTGATCTCCTCCCGGTCAATCCCGCTGCAATGGCTGCACTGGAAAGATTCGGCATGAGTTTGAATTATGCATCGCTGGACAGCGATTTTCAATATCCATATTCAGCTTTAGCCTTCCCTACGGCCTACGGCGTGCTGGGATTAGGGGGCGGATATTTTACAATAGATGGAGAGCCTGAACAGAAGGGATATCTTTTTTCATTCGGAATGGCTAAAGAGGTTACTTCAAAATTCTTATTCGGTATATCCTTTGAGGGAATGTATTCAGATTATGTTGAGACGAATTATTACGCCGGAATAAAACCGGGATTGATCTACAGGTTGGACGGTACCTCAACAGTGAACGGTTTCGGATTTCTGGATCCGTCAATCGGTATTACTGCGGATATAGGTTACACTTCAGGAGATGATACGGATCTCAATGCAGTAACAGCAGGTTACAATTTTGATTTTTACCGGAGCAGAATTTACAATATAGGATTTTATAATGAAATTTCGGTAATAGAAGGATATGGGAAGTATCCTGTTAAATTCGGACTGGAAGCGGGTATTATAAATTCGCTTTATCTGCGGGCCGGAGCCGCGGTACCTGAGAGCTATGAGTTTATGAGTTATACCGGCGGTGCGGGATATAAATACACAGGAGATACATTCATCGCTTCAATTAACTATGCATTCTCTTATTCGGAAAAAGAGGGTATGAGTCATTATGCCGGCGTAACTCTAGAGTACGGAGCGCTCGACCGGGAACCTCCGGCATTATCCATAACTCCTGATTATACATATATATCTCCAAATTATGACGGAGTGCAGGATTATCTTATTTTTAACATCAATGTCCGTGATCAGAGCAGAATCAGGGGATGGAAGCTTCAGATATCTGATGAAAAGGATACAGTTGTAAAAGAGTTTAAAATGAGCGACAGGGAAGTTGAAGAAAGTCTGACTGCATCGGCATTCGTTAACAGGATGGTGAGTACAAAGGATACAATGTCCGTCCCTGAAAAAATATTATGGGACGGTTCGGATAATTCCGGCGGAAAACTTCCGGACGGGAAATATAAGTACTACTTTTACGCATGGGACGCCAGGGATAATATAGCTCCGGTAAAATCGGGTGTACTCGCGATCGACAGCACTTCTCCCGTTGTAGATATAAACACCGATTCCATGATCTTTTCGCCGAATGGAGATAAAAATAAAGATACGCTGATCATTCATCAGAAAATTAAATCTTCTCCGGAAGATGTGTGGAAAGGTGAAATTAAAAATTCAGACGGCATTACAGTTGCCTCATTTGAATGGAACGGGGCCTCTGTACCTGAAAAAATCATATGGAAAGGGACTGATGACTCCGGGGCGGTTCTTCCCGATGGCCTCTATTATTATTCAATATCATCAACTGATAAGGCCGGTAACAGGGCATCCGCTGATCTGCGTGAAATAATACTGACAACACAAATGGAAATTGCTGACATTAGATTTGAAGAAGAATACTTTTCGTACAAAAAAGATGATAAAACTTCAATGAGGTTTTTCGCAGATCTCTCTTCTGTAAAAGGGATCGAGAGATGGGACGTAAGTATAACTGACAGTGAAGATAAAAATATAATAAGAATTTTAAGCGGAACCGGGACTGTGCCTGCTTTTATTGACTGGGATTGCCGCGACATAAAGGGTGAGATGCTTGATGACGGGACGTATAATGTCAGGTTCTCTGCGTGGTACTCCAGCGGAAATAATCCGGTATCATTTCCCAAAAAACTTGTTTTTGACAGCACTAAGCCTGCTATCAGTATATCACATGAACCGGATCTTTTTTCTCCTGATGATGACGGAGAAAATGATTATCTTACACTTAATATGAAGGCATCGGATAATTCCGGTTTTGACAGATGGGAGATCAATATATATAATGAGAGCAGTATCCTTTTTAAAAAATTCAGCGGCAGGGGGAATGTGCCACAGCAGCTGAAATGGGATGGGATCGGAGGCAGCAGCGAACTGGTTGAATCTGCTTCAGATTATGATGTTCAGTTCATTGCTGTTGACCCTGCCGGTAATGTTTCTGATACTGCTACAGATAAAATTGCAATAGACATACTTGTTGTGGTTACTGAAAGGGGACTTAAAATGAGAGTCAGCAATATCGAATTCGGTTTCGGAAGTTCATCTCTCAAGAAAAGAGGGATAAAAATTCTCGACCGCGTTTACCAGATTCTTGAAAAATACAGCAGCTATAATGTAGTTATAGAAGGCCATACGGATGATCTTGGTGATGAAGAGTATAATCTCAAGCTGTCCGAGAAGAGGGCTCTTGAAGTAAAAAATTATCTGATCAATAAAGGGACCGATGAACACAGACTTAAATATGTAGGGATGGGGGAGAGCTCGCCATTCTATCCGAATACGAATGAAGAAAACCGGAGAAGAAACCGCCGTGTTGAATTTCTTCTGATTAAAGAAATAAAATGAAAGCATTATTTTTCGCAGATATTGACGGGACTTTGATTGATCATAATAACTATTGTTATGATCAGGCTCTGCCTGGAATAAAACTCCTGAAGGAGAATTCTATCCCGTTGATCTCTGTTTCAAGTAAAACATATGATGAACTCTCTCTTCTTGTGAAGGAGCTTAATCTGAACTATCCCTTCGCATTTGAAAATGGAACAGGATTAGCCTATCCTTCAGAAAACGGCGGGGACTTTACTCTGGAACTTGAAGGCCCGGGAATCGGAAAAATGACGGACTTTCTTCCCGAATTAGAAAGTCTTTCAGGGAAATCATTGAGGGGAATTAATTCACTCTCTGATTATGAAATATCGGATCTTACAGGGCTTGATCTTAAATCAGCTTCTCTCGCAAAAAAAAGGATGGTCACCCTCCCTTTTATTGCAGATGGAGATAATCTTCTCTCCGATCAGGAGATTATAGATATTAATGTGATATTGAGAGAGCATAATCTCCATGTCACAAAAGGGGGCCGGTTTAATCATCTTATACCTGCTGACTCAGGGAAAGGCTACGCTGTAAAAAAAATAATTGAGTTTTATAAGCATAAATTTAAAGATGAGATTCTCACAGCAGCTGCAGGTGACAGCTTGAATGATATTCCAATGCTGGAGTCTGTCGATTATTCATATGTTGTAAGGAAATCGGATGGCAGTTTTATGAATTTTATGTCCGGCAAGATTATGAACAGTAAAGGGCCGGCCGGTTTTTCTGAAGCGGTAAATAATTTTTTAAAAATAATAGCAGGTTAAATTTATGGAAGCGTTGAAAGAATTATTATATAGCCTTGGCTCATTCTGTGCAAGGATGATTAGAACAGCAATAGACTGGTTTATGTCACTTTCACCGCTTAATAAAATTATAGTGATAAACACATTCACATCATTTCTCGCAATTACACTTCCTATTGCCAAGTACTATATCTTCGAATCATGGACCGGAATCAATAATCCGATTGCTGTTTATCTGATACTGATAGTAGCAATAATGTTCGGTACAATTTTTTATCATGGCCCGCTGGTCCTTGCAGCACGGATAATTTCAAATCTCTGGTATATTATAGCAGTTATTGTTATCACTGCGACTCATTCAATTTCACATGCCCCGTATGTTCTGAGCATAGGATTTTTCTTTAATTTAATAGCGCCGGTTATATATATAGGTGCGGCAGTTATGGTTTTTCTGTCAGGGGATAACTGATAATTATTTTATTATTTATGCTATAGTCTCTCAAACAGCCCCCGCACCCCCGGAGGGGGCAAAGCATGAATTATTGAATTTAAGGAAGTTTATAATTCCGAAAAATTTTCTTCAAGCTGAGCATTAGCAGTCCATGTTGATTAAATCTTTGATGTCCTATCCTTGCCCCTCCGGGGGTGCGGGAGCTTCCGCGAAGGTTATCATAATTTTTTAAAGCATATATAAAATTCAATATCAGTTTTTCGGCATAAAATTTTTCTTGATTTTTTAACCATATTTTTTTTGTTATGAACATGTTGAATGCATTCCCGCCCCGGCAGGATATGGGGATGCAGACTTAATTTATAAAAAGGAGTTTAGTCAATGAGTAAAAAACAGTTTCAGACAGAGGTTCACAGGCTTTTACATTTGATTATTCATTCACTCTATTCCCATAAAGAGATATTTTTAAGGGAGCTTATTTCAAATTCATCAGACGCGCTGG
>Ga0209099_1004545_pt1 | contig 10465 bp, 17 predicted proteins | sample AD_JPNHW2_MetaG_FD_184430 | JGI IMG/M metagenome (GOLD analysis project Ga0209099, IMG submission 184430) | Active sludge microbial communities of municipal wastewater-treating anaerobic digesters from Japan - AD_JPNHW2_MetaG (SPAdes) (version 2) | ecosystem: Engineered > Bioreactor > Anaerobic...
CGAGGAGAGTATGAGAGTGTATGGTTAATGAACGTTCCGTGATGATGGAAGAATTTATTACGAATGATTGGGATATTCATCAAGTGTATGACGCTCAATTCTTTTGTGACAAGTTCAACTGGAATGGAAAGATAGCAAGGTACTATGCTCAATTGTTTGTAGACAAAGGAGTATTATGCCGTATCGTAATCGAGGGCAGAATTTATTATGCAAAGGGAGATTGGTATACAATCTTGCATAAGTATTCCTCGTTGAACGATGTAAAGATAACGTGAACACCAATTGATTAAGGAGATACTAACTATGGATATTAAGAAATTTGTGGCTGACCTTGTAACAGGCGGCGTTGATAAGAAAGCAGCAGAAGCAAAAGTAAAGTCGTGGGTTGCAAAGACTCGTGAGAAGTATGGCGAGGATGTAACCGATGAGAAGATTTCAGCAATCATCTCACAGCACCTCGTGAAGATGAAACTCAATGCGGCGTCTGGTGAGAAGTTCACTGGTGTCTGCGTTGGATATGGACGCAAGAAGGATTGGAACGAGAAGATTTTCGAGAAGTTCAAACTGATTGCCGAGAACGCACAGATGCCGGGCAATGCGAAAATCATCAAGAAACTCCTTGAAGAGAATAAAATCAAGGAAGTCACCGATGATAACTCTGGTGCAAAGGGATATGCAATCCTGGATACGAGGGAGTTCATCGACAAGGCTGGCAAAATTGAGAACTTCGGATTCGGCAAGCCTCTGCGTCACAACTTCGAGAGGTCTGGTTACTTCATCATCGACAATGAGATTGTTGAAGTAGTCGGTGATTACGACGCACAGATTGGTCGTGAGTATCAGATTTATGGTAAGAAGAAAGCCAACGGTTCACTCCGTGTTGGTAAGTCTGGCATCTCTTCACTCCGCACTCTGACTAAACCCGAAATGTGGGGAATGCTCTACGATGTAGCAGCCGAAGACCCGCGTTCAGTTTCACTGGATGAGATGGGCGAACTTAAGCCGTATACATTTGGTATCACAAACGCCTTCGTTAAGTCGAAGATGCAGTGTTCCAATGGCGGCTGGCGTCTTGGTGTCTATGACGCTGACAACATGAAGGGTGTTACTGGTTTTGCTGGTAACGAGGATGTTCAGGCAATCGTTGAACTTGCAGAGCCAGCAACGGAGACAATCCTTCTGTTCATTCAGGGACAGGCAAAGGGCGAGTGGGATGCAAGTCCGTCGTGGATTGGTATGTTCACGAACCCCGAAGCAACATCCGACTCATTCCTTGATGATGACGTTGAGATGGTAAGCGTTGAGTAAAATCTGTACAAAATGTGGTAAAGAAAAACCACTTACAGATTTTAATAATCATTCTCGTAGTAAAGATGGGAAAAATTGCTGGTGTAGAGATTGTTGTTCATCTCATACAAAAACATATAGAAAAGCAAATCAAAGTCATCATCTTTCTGTTGTTGATGTAAACAGAAATAAACACAAACATAGAACGAGAGCAAGAAATACTATAAATTCACATAAAACCAAAGGATATAATGTGAGTATTTCTATTGATGAATTGGAAATTATGTTTAGTGAAGCAACTCACTGTCCTATATGTGAAGAGAAGTTCTCTTTGGAGTTAGGACGAAAACATATTTTAAATTCTCCATCTTTAGACAGGATAAATAACGAACATGAATTGCGAAAAGACAATGTGTGGATTATATGCCAGCGTTGTAATGCAATGAAAGGAGATTTAACTATGAAAGAATTTGTACAGCGTTCAAAAAATATTGTGAACAAATTTAAGGATGTGTGTTGATGCCTTTTAATACTATTCTTTTTATCAATATCATCGCAGGAGTATGGGCAACTGGCGGCTTCCTGTGTCTTTTGAATACAATAATTGCAAAGACCGACAGAGAGAAAATTGCATCCGTTGTCTATGCGATGTTTGTTTTCATAGTGCTCGGCGTATGCTTGTTATTTTAAGGAGATGAGTTAATGGCGTTTGGAAAGAAAGCAGCCGTAGATAAAGGAATGGAACTCAATGATGTGTTCACTTCCTCGATTGAATTGTCGCGGGTTCCTGGATGTAAACTCGGTGTGATGGCTGGTGCTGGTGTAGGTAAAACTCACCTCGCTTGTTCAGCAAAGAAGCCGATTTACTTCATTGATACAGAGAACAGCGCACGTATGATTGCAAAGAACTTCCCCGAAGATGAGCAGAAAGACATTCACATTCTTGAAGTTCTTAAGTTCATCAAGACGAAGGGAAGTAAGGAGAAAATTGATTACGGTGAGAGCCTCGAAGCAGTCATGGGTGCAATCAACCTTCTCGATGAGAAGATTCGTGACACCCCGCTTGGCGAAGAGGGAACAATTGTAATCGACAGCGCGACTGATGTGTGGACTTGGCTCACCCAGTGGCTCTATGAACAGAAAGACCTTAAGTATACTGCGTCTGGTTTCCTGATGCAGACTGAATACTCAAAGCGCAACAGGCGTTGGGCAGATTTCCTGACGACACTTCGTGCATGCAACTGGCATGTAGTCCTCACGTTCAAGACAGTTTCTATCTACGATGATAGCGGTAAAAAGACCGAGGAAGTAGATGGTGTCTGGCACAAAGATACCAAGTATATGTGGAATAACATCGGAGAACTTAAGAGCAATGGCAAAGGTGGTAACATCTTCGTGCTCGTTAAGACTCGTGATGGCCCACTCCCAGACCCAGAGAAGGATGTTCTTGCTAACCCTGCATGGCTCGACATCGTTCACATGCTAGAGAAGCGCTCTGGTCTGAAGTATGTCGATTGAAGACTATACTTTGAAAGAAATAACGAAGGATGGCAAAATAGAGTTCTTCGGAACAATAACTTTTACTAAAGAAGCACTCGCAGATTTATGCAAAGCATTGGAGATGGAAGAAAATGATACAAGAATATCTCGTAGGCGGTCAAGTTCGGAACGAGATAATGCACGAACTCCTGAACACACCTCTGCCGAAGAGTGATATAGATATAGCAGTCGAGGCTCCCTCATATGAGGCGATGCGTCAGCATGTCATTGATGCTGGCGGCGACATTAAACTGGAATCACCGCAGTTCTTTACGATTCGTGCGCTTGCGGCGTATCAGGGCAAAATCGTTCCTATCGACTATACCCTTTGCCGTAAAGAAAGTGCATACACTGATGGACGCCATCCTGATGTTGTCAATATCGGAACAATCGAAGAAGATTTAGCAAGGCGCGACCTTACTATTAACGCAATGGCTAGGAAAATATCTGATGGTGTTCTCCTAGACCCTTATAATGGTGTGGCAGACATACAGAATCGACTTATACGTTCTGTTGGTTCTATTGAAACTAGATGTGATGAGGACGCTTTACGACTACTTCGTATTCTTCGTTTCTCAATAACGCTTGGATTCAAAATTGAATCATCAACCGAAACAATTCTTTATCATCCGATGTATGTTGAAAAATTATTCAACACCGTGAGTGATGAACGTATACGAGAAGAGTTTACAAAATGTTTTATGACGAACACGGAGAAAACTCTCGATGCTATGAATGAATACCCATTAATAAAACGTAAGATGGTGAGATTATTCAATCTTCGACCAGTGTTCAAATAAAAGAAAGAGTTGCAAAAGCAACTAGACGATGGAAAGAAAATAATACTCACACTTATCGAGCAAGAAGAACGTTAGAAAAACATAAATTGAAAGGTCACAAAATATTAATATCCGAAAGTGAGGTTATTAATATGTTTGAGACGACCATACATTGCCCGATATGTGGAGTAAAATTAACCACAGCATTAGGAAAGTGTAATGAATCTCCATCCCTTGACAGAATAAATAACGAAGATGAAATACGTAGTGACAACGTTTGGATAATTTGCAATCGTTGTAATAGTTTAAAACGAGATATGTCAATGCAAGAATATATTGACCATTCTCGTATGATAGTAGATAAATTTGGAGTTAATAAATGACGCCCGACTTTTTAAAGAAACAGAACTATAAACCTGCCGCAACAGTCTTCATTGGTGGTCACATCACTGAAGCACTCCGTGGGCAGATTCGTTCTGAACGCAATGCAGATGGAACTTATATTGTTGATGTCGGTGGAGCATATATTCGCATTCATGAATCAACAATTCTTGGTGAGGAACTTACTCTCGAACAGAAGCATAAGAATCTCCAGGGGCATATGACAAAGGTTCTTCTTGACTATCAGAAATGTATTCGAGAGAATCGTGAGTTACGGAATGAAGTAAAAGAACTTCAGATGTATGCTGCGCGTATCAACGAAGAGAAGTTCCGTATGAAACAGATGATTTCAACTCTCCAGTTCTCTCTTAACAATGCAAAGAAAACTTGTGCATTTTGTCCGAGGATATAATGTCACGTTATATTTGGGAATCATCAACGTATCACGAGGTGGCAAACAAGCCACCGATGATTCTCATTTTCGGAAGAGATGTTGATACGGGTGAAGTAAAACGATTCGGTGTCAATACATTCAAGCCGTACTATTATATCGAGGACAAAGAAGGCGACCTCTTAAATTGCTACGGACAACCTATTACGAAGGTTACATTCGATTCAATTAAGGAGAGTCGTTTGCAAAAGACTCAATACAAACGTCAGAAGATTGAAACGTTTGAGTCTGACATCTCGCTCGATTATAAGTTTGTCATTGACAAAGGTATCTCGTATGGATTCGATGAGAAGTTGAATCCAATCGACGTTCCATTCAAGATGCCTCGCGTATTGATGTTTGATATTGAAGTTGCCATCCCATCAGAGAAAGGGATTGACGAAGCGCACCAAGAGTATCCAATCGTCGCCATTGGCATGAGCGATTCATACACACAGAAGCGAGAGATTTATACATTTGGTGCAGGGAGAACAATCAATGACCATCATACAGACTTTAAAACGGAACGTGAACTTCTCGTTGCTTTTGCAGAATATGTTCATAACACTGACCCAGATATTGTCACAGGTTGGTGTAGCGACGACTTTGATTTTCCTTATATTCGTAATCGCGCTAAACTAGTGCATGCAGATATTTCTGGTATCTCTCGTATGAGAAGGATGCCACCAAATGAATGGGAGATTCCTGGCCGTAGTCACGCCGATATGTATCTGTTGTTCAAAGATTGGTCAAAACCAATGGGACAGCAGCCGTCGTATGGTTTGAAGTATATTGCGAGAACTTACTGTGACTTCAAATACGAGGAACAGGGAGCGCATATCTGTGAACTCATAGCCGATGACAATTGGGAAGCAATCGTTGAATATTTGGAGAATGATATTATCGCCCTTGAAAAGATTGACACACGCTTTGGTCTACTGAAGTATCACGAAACACTTCGCAAACTTATCGGCGTGAAGATGGATGACATCATCAAGCGAACCGTTCTCATCGAAACTCTTCTCATGCGGAAAGGTATTAAGCCCATCCCATGCAAGAAAGACAGAGAACGAGAGAAGTATGAGGGTGCATATGTTCACCAACCCACGCCTGGTATTAAGGAATGGGTAGCGTGTCTTGACCTTGCATCCCTGTATCCATCTATTATTCTTGCGAAAAACATTTCTCCTGATATTGATGGAATGATTCCGAAGACAATCACATTCGTTCTCAACGAGCGTGAAAAACTTCGGGCATTGAGGATGGCAGGAAAAGCAGATGACACTGTTAAAACCAGTGAGCAATCGCTCAAATACGTCGCTAATGCATTCTACGGATACCTCGGTTCAATATACGCTCGACTTTATTACCCTGAAGGAGCAAAAGAGATTACAAGAATCGGTAGAGAAATCGCCAAAGAGTTACGCGACTACCTTGTGTCGTTGGGGTATCATATCGAGTATGGTGACACCGATAGTACATTCATTGGACCTGTCCGAACCATCGAAGAAGGTATCGAGTTACAAGGCAAGATAAACGAGTTCCTCAAACAGTGGGCAATTCGTAATCATGTCAAGCCAGAGTTCGCTCCGAAGATTAAGTTTGAGAAACTCTACGATAGAGTGATGTTCAAAAAGAAAATCGGAAGTGAAGAGGCTGCGAAGAAGAAATACGCTGGTCATCTCGTCTACAAAGATGGACATCCGATGGATGAACTCGCATACACAGGGATTGAAATCAATCGTTCTGATACTGCACCATTGACGAAGAAACTCATGGAAGATTTCTTCCAGAAAGTTCTCATTGATGCTGACGTTGAAGGCGCTGTTGCTCTTGTATCAAAGTCAATCAAAGATGTTCAGAATGGTAGAGTGAATATTCACGACATTGCAATCCCAAAGGCAGTCAAGGCTGACAAGAAAGAAACAGCCTGGTCTAAAGGACGCGCTGCTGGTGAAAAGTATCTCGGAATACGCTTTGACCAAAGTGATAAGCCGAAGTTGATTTACTGTAAAGCACCAGTGAAGATGATATGCTTCCGAGATGATACAAATCACGATGATGTGATTGATAAGATTTCAGTCGATTGGTCTATCATGTGTGATAAGACTGTCACCCAGAAGATGCGGTCACTTGTTGAATCGCTTGGTGTAAACTGGAACAGTGTTATCCTCGGTCAGACTTCTTTCGATCAATTCATCAATTCATTGGAGTAATTGTTGTGGTGCTTCAACTCAATCGGGTGAAGTTAAATGGTAGACGTCGTTACCTATTCAGCCACAGTATTATACCCAGAAACCTACGAGAACACGCTCTATCGTAGATAGGGAGTTGGCGTACGGGTAGGTCAATCCTGCCCGTTTTATGAATAAATAACTGCGGTGGTTTCCCTATGGGGTTTTCAAATAATAACCACTCAACAGTTAGGTAATTATTATGTCAAGAACCATTCGTCAAAGTAAGCGTGGCAAGTGCCGTGATGGGAAAAAGAACAACGAGTTTGTCATGCATCACGACTTAACACCCATTCGTAAAGGAATGAACCAATCATTCCGTGCCGAAGAAAAAGATTACTTCGAGAAGACTGGCGAAACAAAATACAAACAGAAACCAAAAAGTCATGGTGGAACATGGTAGAGAATAACGTAGCAGAACTACATCACTATATGGCGCAGAAGATTCAGCCGATTCGTTTCATGCAAGCAAGTCTTTCACCCGAAGCCTTCAAAGGATTCCTCAAAGGCAATATCGTAAAGTATATCATGCGTGAGGGATTAAAGAACGGCATCGAGGATATAAAGAAAGCCCAAGTGTATACCAATTGGCTCGTCGAGTATTGCGAAACTGGTAACATCACTGTGCCAGGAGAGTAACATGGTTGTTATCAAGGAAAGAAAACTTTTACGGTGTTGTTTCAACTGCGTGAATTTCAAGTTTGAAATTGACGAGGAACGCAACGACTTCCCCGTTAAGTGTGAGTGCGAAGGAACTCCCTATGGGAAGACAGAAGTTGAGCCAACAGGAATCTGCGAGTATTTTATAAGGTTGTCGTAGCATGAAACAATGTAAAATATGTAAGGAATTAAAGTCGGATGATAATTTTCCTCCGTATAATCAATTTACTTGCAGGTCTTGTTTGGTAAAGAATACTGAATCTTACAGACGCGGGAACCCAATCAAAGGTCGCGCGCTAATAGCAATCAACAATCATAAGCATCGTGGTTATGATGTACGTATTACTACAGATGAGTTAGTTGAATTGTATAAAGCAACCACACATTGCCCTATTTGTGGCATAGAACTTTGTCATGCTTATGGTAGTAAGGGTCAAAGAGATAATGCTGCGTCAATAGACAGAAAGGAAAATTCAAAAGTTATGACGAAAGAAAACATTTGGATTATCTGCCAAAGATGCAACACGATGAAAGGAAATCAGACAATGAAAGAATATTATCATCGCTCTTTGATGATTGTTAAAAAGTTTAAGGAGGAATTTTCTTGATTGAACCGATGCTCCTGAAGTCGTGCAAGGACAAGAGCCTGAAGAAGTATGAGGGCACTCATATCGCACAGGAAAAGTTCGATGGCACTCGTATCATTGCCGTAAAAGAAAATGGTAAGATACAGTTACAGACGCGCTCTGGAAAGAATGACCTTGCTTCTGAATATCCAGACATCGTTAATGAACTCTTGTCCACAGTAGAGAAACAATTTATATTCGATGGCGAACTTGTTTTCATCAACAAGAAAACTGGATGTGTTGAATTTCTCACTGGTCTTGCGAAGGAAACGAGAGAAGCATACGAACCAAAACTTATGCTCTTTGATGTTCTTGAAATCGACGAAGGAAACTTCCGTAACTCACCACAGATGAATCGGTCAGAGTTTGTCGAGGAATATGTGGTTGGTTATAATTTCAAACACATCGGAGTAGTTTATACAACCACGGTAGGATTCGACACATCATACGCCCAAGTTATTGATGGTGGTGGAGAGGGACTTGTCCTCAAAAAGAAAACCGCTATCTATAAAGATGGTAAGCGTTCTTCCGATTGGCTCAAAGTCAAGAAGCAAGACACCGCTGACTGTTTTGTAATTGGTTTGATGAAAGGAGAAGGAAAGTTTGAGCATCTATTTGGTAGTCTTATTATGGGTCAGTATGACACCAATGGGAATGTCAAAGTTGTTGGTGCGACAAGCGGGTTCGATGATTCTACAAGAGCGTTATTACATGCTGCTGTGATGAAAGAACCTTGGTTTGAAACTTATCCATCCACAAAAGGAGAACTTGGACATATTCTTCATAAAGTTGCACCCAAACTTGTAATAGAAATTTCTTTCATGGAGCGTCTTGAATCGGGAATGTTTCGTCATCCTAGATTTGAAAAATTGCGTTCAGATAAACTTCCGAAGGATTGTGTTTATAATGAGTAATGCAAAATCTTGTCGCAAAGCGAAGCCTAATAAATATAGGGCTGGTGCGATGTTACGAGATCATGCATCTAAAGGATTTAAAATTCTCATTCCATCTTCTTATTTAGAAGGTTTACTCGATGGTGCTACACATTGTTCCATTTGTGGTAAAGAATTAAAACATGATTTGGGTGATGGTTATTCACCAGATTCTCCATCAATTGACAGATACGATAACGAAGATGAACTTCGATATGATAATATTTGGGTTGTCTGTCGTAAATGTAACTCTACAAAATCTAATAGAACAATGAAAGAATTTTATGACTACTGTAAAGGAATTACAGAAAAATTTAAATCAGAATTTGAAGGAGCATAATTATGCCGTGTGGTAGTGGAAGTAAAAAGAAATCACCGAAAGGAAAGAAACCAAGAAAGTAAGGAGATTACAATGTCAGGACACTTAAAACAGAAAGTAGGAGATACAGTCACTCATTCTTTCATAGACCCGAAAGACGTAGTGATTGAGAAAGTAAACGATGAATACATCATTGAGATTGACTGCGGTTATCCAACCGAGCAGACGTTCACGTTCCAGCACATTGCTGTTGATTTGTTCGTCAACGATGATATTGTGATGGGAATTAATAATCCTGACAGTCTTGAGCCATTCTTTGACGTGACGGAACTCGTTATTGAATATCCCAAAGACCAGGGTATTGGTGCTATAGAGATTCATTGCAAGAGGTAATATCATGGAAGATTTTGAAAAACATAATGCAGATTACGCACCGGAAGCATATCTCCACTATTCATATACGGAGTTTGGACAGATTGTGAACTTCCTTATGAAGCGAGCATCTATGCGTACCGATGAAAAGAAACGCGAAAAGGATATTTACGACGCAAGGAATTATCTTGCGATGATGAACGCTAAACTTAATCACGATGTAATTGTGATGTGAGGTAACATGGCTTATAATGTTGAGGCTGACTCCATCGTAGAAGGATGGATTAAGGCCGTAGCCACTGTGTATCATAAAGGTGTAGACCTTCCAACCGAGTATCAGAACCGAGCGAGAACTCTCGTAGACCCACTCGTTGTTCACATCAACAAGCCGTGGAGTTATCCACAAGTTTGTGACGATATAAGCCCGGTGAAAACAAAAGTCATTCGGGATTATGTGGATAAGTTCCTCAAAGTTTCTGATACTGGTCACACCTATACTTATCCAAATCGTCTGATGGATTTCCCATTATACGATGGAGATGGAGAAATTCATGGAGATGGTGATGGAGATGGATTTAATCAGATTGACCACATCATACACGAACTTGCCCGTTCGAGAATCAGCCGCAGACAAATTGCACACACTTGGAATCCAACCAAAGACGCCTTCATGGAACATTGCCCATGTCTGCAAGACGTCCATTTCTCAATTATGTTCGATGAGTTGCGAGCCATCGCGCACTTCAGAAGCAATGATATGCTCGATGCTTCTCTATCAAACAATAATGGATTGCACTCGCTCCAACGTTATGTGGCGGCATCCTTGGGCGTAAGATGTGGATACCTAGAAGTTTATTCTGCGTTCCCACACATCTACGAGAATCGTCTTGAAGATGCAAAGAAAGT
>Ga0209099_1004548_pt1 | contig 10462 bp, 23 predicted proteins | sample AD_JPNHW2_MetaG_FD_184430 | JGI IMG/M metagenome (GOLD analysis project Ga0209099, IMG submission 184430) | Active sludge microbial communities of municipal wastewater-treating anaerobic digesters from Japan - AD_JPNHW2_MetaG (SPAdes) (version 2) | ecosystem: Engineered > Bioreactor > Anaerobic...
CGCGGCGCTTCTGCAGCGCCTTGGGTGAGGGGTTCGCGGAGCGCGGACGGCCCCCGAGCTTCCCTGCCTCGGCGTGCGACAGGCTCTTGATGTGGTGGATGTCGCTGTGCCCGTAGGTCCAGAAGATGGGCTTCACGGGCTTCCGGGTCTTGGCGTCAACCCAGCGCGGGGCCTCTTCGGCTTCAGCTATGCCCAGCTTGGTCTGCAAGTGCCGCAAGTCCTCGCACCACTTCTGCCACTCGACGTAGAGACGGCGTGGGCTGGTGGGGTCCGTGGCCTTGATGGGGTCAGGGCGCTTCTCGCGGTGCTTGGCGATGGCTTGGCGGATCTCGGCGGCGGTCATCACACCCCCTCGACGAACAGCGGCACTTCGCCGCGCGCGAGAGGCCCGGGATCAAGGACGGACTCGATGATTGCCAGCGTCTCGGCAATCTCCAGGTCGCGGATCTCAACAAGGGCTTGGCGGTATTTCTCGTTGGCGCCCAGCGGCAGGAACATCGCGCACGGGCCGGGATTGTTGTGCTTGTCCATGGGAATGAGCATGTCGAGCATGAGCTTTCCAGGGTGGTCCTTGGCGTTGCACAACTGGTAGGAATAGAGCCAGTGGGCATCCATCACAGGACAGCCAATACCGGGCGCATCTGGATCAGGCGTGTGGGCGCACTTGCGGCAGTAGCGATCCGCGTAACACTCACCCTCGGTCCCACAGTAGAAATAAGCCATGTGTGTTGCTCCAAGTTGAACTCCCCCCAGCAGGAACGCCCCTAGGGGCCATTGCCATTGGGTTTCTCGCGGTCCTAACATCGGCTCAATCCATATCCGGGTCTTGTCCATTCGGTTATGTTTGCGTCCGCGAGCCTGCTGAGGGCACGATGCCCGTGGCAGAGAGGGAAGGGTTAGGCGGCTCGGTTGGAAATCCGCTCGATGATTGCGTCCACTTCATCCAGAAACTTCCTGACCTCGGCCTCGATTTCCATGATCCGGTTCTCGTCGCGCTTGAATGGGACCACGAAAAGCTGAAGGTCGTCCGGGAGGCGTGGATCGTAGCTCACGAAGTCGCAGCTCCCGCGCTCTGTGCAGGCCATCTGCCAGAGCATTTGGTTCTGGTATTGGGACGGGACCGTGCCATCCATGAGGTATTGGAGATGGGTGGCCGTCTTCGGGCACTTGATCTCCACCAGGCTGAACGGTCCCACGAGTCCGTCAGGAGAGGCGGCCCCGCGATCGATGGTGGGATGCAGGACTAGCCCGCACTGATCGACCACGGCCCCGGTGAAGATCTCGTAGGCGGCACGGGCGAAGGGTTCGTTCTCAGTTCCCCAGCGCATAGCCTCGTTGGTGAAGCCGTCCTCCTGGGGCTTGCCGGTAAGGATCTCGGCGACAAGCTGTGCCTTGTAATCCTTGCGGGCGGCAGCTTCGCCGGTCTTGATCTTCGCCATGACATCATTGATCCGGCTGGCGGTCACCTTCCCGGCGCGGGCCTGGAGCCATTCGGGCGTTCCCTGGGGGTGGTCGATGGTCTTCATGAAGCGCTCCGAAGCTGAGCCTTGCGCTCGTCCTTGGCCTTGATGTATGCGGATTGCGTGGGCTTGTCCTTCTTGCAGCCATCCATCGCGAGGGTCCAGGACTTCTGGAGGGATTCGATAGTTGCGGCTTCCCGAATCGACTTGAGGTTGGCTTGGAATGTGGATTCATCCACCCCGAAGGCGTTCCCGTCTGTGTCCGCCTCGCCAATGGCGACGTTGAAGATCATCTTCAGGAGGTAGCGCATCCCGTAGGACATCGCGGCCCCGGTGGCGTGAGTCTTAGTCATCACGTCTCCTCCCTTTGCCCCCTTGCCGTCTGATGGCATCGAGGCTTGGTAGACCCGCGTGTGTCCCGCTTCGTGGGAGACGTTGCAGAGGATCTTGATGGTGTCCTCGGTCGGTCCCTCGGTAGAGTCGAAGGAAAGCGCGAAGCCGTGCTTGCTGTAGATGGGCCTCAGTTCCCGATCCATCGCGGCATAGGTCGCGTACTTGGAGTGGGTCTGAGGGTTCACGGCGTCAGCACTGATGCGCCCCATCTCGGACTGGGCTCGGCTCATGGCGGCGTTGAATGCCTGCCGTGCCTGCTGCTCCATCATGTGTTCCTGGAGAGCCACAAGGCGTTCGATGGTGTCCATCGAGGCATTGTTGGAGAGAGCCATTTCCAGGAGTGTCATGGGCGTCGCCTGGACGGGCGGGAGCGTCTGGAGTTCGTCGCTCATGCCGCCACTTCCTTAGCAATCCGCTGGATTCTCTCCACTAGCTTGGTCCTCGCCTCCTCGACCAGAGGGGCCATCGCGGGGTGCGCCAGCATCTCCTCTTCGCTGGCCGTCAACAACTCGGCAGGGAGGAGACAGAGCGGCATGTCGATCCTGGAGGACTCCAGAAGGCCCTCCAGTTCCGCGATGACGCTCACCGTGTAGTTCGCCGGGATGTTGGGGAACTTGACGTGTCCGGTGTAGATGCTGAATTTCATGCCGGGATCTCCTTGAGGATGGTTCTGAGTTCGTGGCGGGACTGATTGAACCCCGCCAGGTCCGCCTGGCAGTCCACGCACTTGGCCGCGTCAACCTCGCATTCGAGGGTCAGGCGCTCGGTGTGGCACACGGGGCAGAGATCCCCGCGCTTGGGCTTGAGCTCACGCTTGTAGCGGGCGTTCATGCGGCCCTCCGAATGGGCGCGGGACGGCGCGGGGGGACCGGACGGGGCCGGAGTGGGGTTAACTTGACGATTCGCATAGACGCCTCCTAGGCGCACGGATGCGCGAGACGTGGGGGTTGATGGGGTTCAGGCGGCGATGGCCAGCCTGCGAATCACATAGCGCCTGACGGCGTGGAAAGAGTGGTCGTTGTCGTTGTCGCAGAGCTGCCCCTCACAGCGCGGGCAGGACTCGGGATCCACCCCGCCCCGCCGCCACACCGGGCCGCAGTCATCGCAGACCCAGGGGGCGATGCCGCCGAATCCGCGCTCGTTGCGCCGGTAGCGGACGGTCCAGGGGTGGTAGGGGCGGGGGAGGAGGGGACGCATCACTTCACCCCTTGGGAGATGGCAGCCTCGACAACCCGCTTGATCCCCGGCGCAGCGTTGCGCCAGAGCGGGGAGGCCATGTCGCGCCGCAGTGCCTCGGCCTCGGACTGGGACAGCCTGGTCAGGTCCACGTCGCGGTTCAGGCTGGGGCAGTAGGCGAGGATCATGGGGGGCTCCGTGTTGCTGATACCCAAGGTAATACCCTCCAGAGGGTAGGTCAAGGGGAAATATACCCTGAATCGTAAAAATTTTTAGGCACAAAAAAGCCCCCTGCTGGGGGCCGTCCAGGGAGCGGGTTAGTCTATTCCTTCCAGACGATTACCACGCAGAACGACAGGATCAGCGTTGCTAGGTAGCTCACGGGACCGAGGATCGAAACGGCCACGAATGCCAGCAACACGAACACGGCAGACCGGATCAGGAGCGAGCTGGGCGCGATAGCCTCGGCTCCCCATAGAGACAGGGCCACAAGGAGGACGGCAGACACATACTTGGCACCCGTCTCAATCAGGGCCAGGAGGAACGACCTGGCTCCTTTTCGCCTCCGGAACGGCTTGAGGGGCCATTCCATACCCAGAGTGTGGCGGGTCAAAAAAATTTCGCCATTCTGACATTTTTGGGTAGCGCCTACCCGCCGATGGGTTATGATTGGGGTATGCAGAATTTTGTCCCTCGACTCAAAACCCTCGGGGTCTCCTGCGCAGAACTCGCGCGGAGCATGGGATACAGGCACCACGGCCACGTATGGGAAAGGCTTTCGGGAAACCGGCCAATCAGCGTGGCGTTTGCCCGGAAGGTGGAGGCCGCCCTGGATGGGCGGATAACCGCGATTGAGCTTCTGGGCCTGGATCATCCTCCCACCTCCTTCCCTGAGGCTTCCTGATGCAGCGGCAGCGGGACGGCATTCCCTTTGTGCCTCGGCATCTCCAGGACCAATACGAGAAAGGAAGGGTCGCATGAAGACCTTGCTTGCTCTCTGCCTCTGCGCGCCTCTGTGTGCCGGGGGAATCCCCTACGACAAGAAATGTCACGCGGCAATCGGCGCTGTCGCCTACGTCGCGGGCTACGAGATCGCGCGGGCTTGTGACTCGAAACATCCGAAGCTGTGGGGCCTTGCGTCCTCGCTGGCCCTGGGGATGGCGAAGGAAGCTATGGATGCCCGAGATCCCAAGCATCACTCCTGTGAGGCCGGGGACGCAGTAGCAACTCTCGGCGGGGGGCTGGTTATGACGTTCGTTTGGCGATTTTGATGTCCAGAACCTACACCCTTTCAAAACTGTGAAGGAACCGCGCCATGGAAACCGAAAAGAAGCACCCACATACCCACGAACCTGAATACCAGGGCACTCCGCTGACCTGGGCCCCCAGGATCGGCGCGGAAGAACCCGAAGGAGTTGAAGGGGAGGAATAGATGCCCTTGCCTGTTGCGGAACTTGAACCCGGCGGAATTTACGAGGGAACTACCGGCCAGCAGCGTGAAATCGTCGCGCTCGACACGCAACTTTGCAAATACCGCGTGACCAAGCTGGGGAATTTAGGTCGCAATTTCCTGAAGGTTGGAGAAACGCGAACAGTCAGCCGACAGTGCTTTGCGGAGTGGGCAGATTGGGAGGTCGCATGAGCCTAAAAACCCGCATCCACATCTGGCTCCTGAATCGTGGGTGGGTGAAGGTCCGGCCCTGGGAAGATCCTCGCAGGCCCGCGCACGACCGGGCGCAGTGGATCATGGCTGAGCCTAAGTCGCTCCGGAAGGCCGGGTGAAATGGGAAGGCCAGGTCTGTCTCAAAACAGGAAGTTCCGAAGGCTGTCCTTACTGCTGGGCGGGGCTCCTATCGCCCGTGGGTATCTGGAACTCATGTGGGACTCTGCCTACGAGGCAGGCGACGAGGTTTTGGGGGACTCCCTGGATGTCGAACTGGCTGCCCAGTGGTCAGGGAAGCAGGGCGAATTAACGGATGCACTGGTCCAAACCGGGTTCCTTGACGATCATCAGGGTGTTTTCTGGGTCCATGATTTCTGGCACCACGCTCCCGCTTACGTCCGCAAGCGGAGACAGCGAGAGGACGAAAGGCGAACAAAGTCTGACCCTTGTCCACACTCTGACCAGACAGTGACTAGTCAGGGACTAGACACTGACGAGAAAACGGCCCCACTCCCTCACCCTCACCCTCACCTAAAAGATAACCCCCTACCCCCTTCGGGGGCGGGGACCCCCCCGGCTGAAGCCGGTGATGGGAAAGCCAAGCGCAAGCCAAAGTGGACGAAAGCCTTCCCAGCGGAGATCGTTGAGGCAGTCAAGGCGATCCGCTCCATTTGGCCTACTCCCGAGGGAGGCGAATACCAGCCAGACGGACGAACGCTGGTTCCAGGGGTTTCCCCGTCCGAACTTGCCTCGAACCTCAACGAGATTCTGGGGCAGGGTGCGGAAATGCCTGTTTGCGTGGCAATCGCGGAACGGGCCGTGCGCGAATGGAAACAGGGCAAGTGGATCAAGGCTCCGCAGTATTTCTTTGGAAAGTCACGGGATGCGCCCTTCAGGGCTTACTACCAAGCGCACGTTACCAATCAATCCATTCGTCAAACCGCACTGCCACTCGATCCCGCATCATGACCTACCTCGACAAGCTCCCAGAAGATCCCGAATCCGAACGCGCCCTACTGTCCACGCTCTGCGCCCCTGGAGCGGAAAAGGCTGCGGCCTATTTCGCCCCTCAGATGGACGCGGCGGATTTCGTGGATCCCCGCCACCGGGCGGTCTACGCGGCTCTTCTGGACGTGCTGGCTTCCCGCCAGGAGATCACGCCGTTTTCCCTCAAGGCCGCACTGGAGGCGCGAAAGGAACTGGGCCGGATCGGAGAGTTTTCCGGCCTGATTGAACTCCTGAGCGCGGAAGAGGTAGGGAAACCTGGCGTCCTCGTCGGCCTGCTGCGCACCAAGCGCAAGTTGAGGGAGTTGATCCGGCTGGGCGCCAGAATCGCCCAGGAGGCGACCGAGGAAACGGACCCTGATCGGATCGTCGAGGCGGCCTGTGGAGCCCTTGCGGGAATGGCCCTAGCCGGGGCGGAAACCGGGCCTCAGCTTGTCGGGGACCTGACCGGGGCAGTCCTAGACCAGATCGAGGCCGAGGCGTCTGGAACGTCGAGATTCGGTCTCAGGACGGGATTCTATCGCTTCGACGGTCTGACACGCGGGTTCAAACCTGGGGAGCTGATTATCCTGGCTGCCCGCCCTGGCATCGGCAAATCGACGCTGGCGCTCAACTGGCTCCTGCGGGCGTCGGCCCTGCACGATGTCGCCCTGTTCTCGCTCGAAATGAGCCGCGAGGAACTGACGCGGAAACTGCTGTCTGACCTGTCCGGGCTGGACATTCGAAACATCACCCGCGAGGATTTCCCGGCGCTCCGCGAGGCGAAGCGGGAACTTGACGAAAGGCCGATCCATATTGACGACCGTGCCGGAACGACGATCCGCCAGATTCGCGGCAAGGTCGAACGGCTCCAGGCTCGGCACGACCTGCGAATGGTGGTGGTGGACTACCTCCAACTGGTCAAGAGCCCCCAGGACAGCCATGCCGCGAAGCAGAGCGAGGCCGTGCGTATCGGCGAGATTTCCCGCGACCTCAAGCTCATGGCCAAGGACTGCAAGTTGCCCGTGGTGGTGCTCTCCCAGCTCAACCGCGAGGTGGAGAAGAGGGCCAATGGCAAGCCTCAACTCTCGGACCTCCGCGACTCAGGCTGTATCGAGCAGGACGCAGACATGGTGGTGTTCATTCACCGGAAAGTCTCTCCAGGATTAAGCCCCGCATTGCAGGACAAGACGGGAGAACTGCACATCGCGAAGCACAGAAACGGCCCATGCGGGACGATCCCCCTCCGTTGGCACGGGGAAATTTCGCGTTACGAGGAGGAGGAGCGCGAAACGGAGGGTTGGGTGGAACCGCAACCAATCTGTGAGGAGGAATACGTATGAAGATTCTTTGCAGGCTAGGGTTCCACCATAGAGTCCACATCAAGACGCGCTTTTTCCCATACCACGGGGATTCTCGGCGTGTCTTTGTGGTCTACTTCATCTGCCGCAACTGCTGGAAGAAGTGGCACGAAATCTATCGTGAGGGCTACGGGGGGTTGATGTGAACCCCCAACCCAAGCAGAAGAATTTCCGCTCCCAGAAGCTCTGCGACCTCGCCAGGGAAGCTCCGCACTGCATGTATTGCGGTCGGACCAACATGGATGACGTTGTGGCCTGTCATTCCAACCATCTTGCAGACGGGAAGGGGATGAGCCTGAAAGCCTCGGACGCCTGCGCGTATCTCTGTCCCAAGTGCCATGACCTCGTAGACGAGCGGACCTCGGGCTATTCGGAGGAATTCCGCGAATACGTTTTCCTCTACGGCGCGTTCAAAACGTGGCTCTGGCTCTTGCAGACAGGGCATTTGAAGGTGGCGGCATGATCCAGGTCTACGTCATCCGGTCTGCCGCCATCCTGGAACGCGCCATCCAGTTCGCGCGGAACAACTGGGAGGCGATGAGCCGCACGAAACATCCGCTGGTGATCGAGTTCAAGCCAGAGTCCCAGAAGCGGAGTGTTCAGGCTAACCGCTATTACTGGCAGGTTTTGAACCAGATCTCAGAGCAAGCCTGGATCGAGGGCCGGCAATACAGCGCCGAGGTCTGGCATGAGGCCGCAAAGCGCCGGTTCATCGGCTGCATGGACCTGCCTGGGGGCGGAACGATGGCCCTGAGTAGCGCGGACCTGAACGTTCAGGAGTTCGCGGAATACGTGACCAAGGTCGAGGCATGGGCGCAGACGGAACTCGGCGTCTGCCTTGTGGACCTGACCGAGCCATACGGGGGGACCGCATGAGCGAACTCGAAGACCTCCTCGCCTTCCAACTCCTCGCCAAGGGCCTGCCTGAGCCCAGGAGGGAGTATGCGGCGGTTCCAGGCAGGAAATTCCGGTTCGATTTTGCTTGGCCGAATTTCAAGCTGCTCCTCGAAGTGCAGGGCGGAACGTGGATCAAGGGCGGTCATTCGACAGGCAAGGGAATAGGCCGCGACTGCGAAAAGGAATGCCTCGCTCTAGCGGAAGGCTGGCGAGTCGCCCATGTAGACGGCGACCAGGTGCGGTCCGGGAAGGCCGTCCAGTGGATCGAGGCCATTTTGTGGAGGGCTGCTGCATGAGCGACTGGGAACCACCTGAAATTCCTTCTGGGCTCCCGTGCATCGTCGAGCGTGAGAAGCCGGTTTTGTATCTGCCAGACGGTAGGGAGGTGACGGTGAAAAAGCCTGTTGGATTCGCCCGACATCCCTACGTCCCAATGGGGAAGGTGAAGGTATGACCGACCGCGAGTTGATCGAGGCCCTGTATCAGCGGATCGAGGCCGGCGCAATCCGGCTGGATCTGCTGTCCCAGGGCGAGGGATACGCGAGGGTGGGCGTCCTGGCCACGGGCTGGGGCGTTAGGTATGGGTTTGAAACGATGGCATACGCGCAACCAGTGGAGGCGTGATGGGCAAAAAGAGATCCCGAGAATACATGGACCGAAGAAACGCTCGGAAGCGTGCGGCGAGGGCGGCGTCGAAGATGAGCAGGGCTGGCATGGGCGGACCTGACCTGTCCGCGCTGGTGGCCGCAACGCATCAGCCGATTGGGTTCGAGGCGCTGTGTGATCGCCTTGGGAAACCCCCGTCTGCCGTGCGGCGGCTGCTGGAGCAGGCGGACGCGGCGGGGATCTCACTCCAGGTTGGGAACAATCACGTCCAGTTGTCACCGCAAGAGCAGATCCGCACCGTCCAGGATTCGTTGATTGTCCCGACTGACGGAAAGAAACAGATTATCGGCGTCCTGTCGGATCTCCATTGCGGCTCGAAATACTGTCTCCGCGCCCAGATTCAGGATTGCGTCAAGCATTTCTATGAGCGTGGCATCAGGGCGATCCTTATCCCTGGCGATCTGCTGGACGGCTGCTACAAGCATGGGATTTTCGAGCTCAGCCACACCGGCCTGGAGGACCAGACGCGGGATCTGTTCGAGACGCTGCCCGCCATGCCGGGACTGTCCTATCACGCGATCACCGGAAATCACGACCACACATTCAACGATCTAACCGGCGTCAACGTGGGCGCCTTCATCGCTGGTAGGTTCCGCGAGCAGGGCCGCACGGACATCCATTTCTACGGCGACTGCGGGGCGTTCCTCCAGATCGCTGGGGCCATCGTCCACCTCTGGCACCCGCTGCGGGGAGTCGCATACGCCAAGTCCTACCAGCTTCAGAAACAGGTCGAAAAATACGGGGCCGGGGAAAAGCCGCACGTTTTGCTGGCAGGCCACTGGCATCAATTTGCTGTGGTCGAGGATCGGGGAGTTTGGGCTGTGGCCTGTCCTACGTTTCAGGCGTCAGGCTCCGCGTTTTCAAAACGCCTCGGGGGTCAGCCGGCATTGGGAGGGCTAATACTCTCATGGGAGATCGCTGGCCAAGATCTGGTCAGAAATTTCAGCGTGGAACGGCGGCGATATTTCGAGGTTGAACACCCCACGCGGGTCGAAATTGGGGAGGACGTAGCCTAATGGCTGCTCAGTGGGTTATCCAGGAGCTCCTGGCCTCCGAATCCGACGAGGCCGACTGGGATCAGTGGATTCTAGGCACGGTCGAGGACGGTTATTTTGAGGAAAAGCTGAGGGCGTTTGATAAGACTTGGGCTGTTCGCGCAAAGGCCGCGCTGGAGTGGTTCGAGGCATTTGAGGCCGGGACGGTCAAGGCTCCGGTTGTGCCTAAGCGGGTGAAAGTCAGGAGGGCCAAGTGACGCCAGCCGAAGAACATGCAGCCAAAATCGAGCGACAGATGCAGCGGCTCCACCAGCAGCCAGAAATCATCTCCTACCTGCTGGCGCAATACCAGTTGGCCACGATCCCGCCTGAGAGCGAGCCGACACCAGAGGAAATCGCGGCGAAATGGCAGGCCAACGGGATCATCGTCGCGTGGCTCAGGGCCGCAATGCCACAAATCCTGGAGCTGTGGGCGGCCTCCAACGCATGGGCGCTCAATCCTGGGGGCAGGGCTAACCAGCGCGTGATTCGGGCGGTGAAAAAGATGCCGCTGTGTGAGGTCTGCAAATGCTGACACAAAAAAGCCCGGTCAGACCGGGCTCTCTAGGTGGTGCGCCGCGAACAGGGCGCGTATCAGTGCTCGTGCCGGCCCTGCCGGGGATCGCTCCTGATGTGCCCAGCGTCGGACGGTGCTGGGGTTGGAATGGAGCGCCTCGGCCAGAGACTCGACGCCCCCGACCCGGAGGGCCAGGGAGCGCCAGGGCTCGGGGAGTGTGGGGGGGCGGGGCATCAGGCAACCCTTTCAAACCCGCAGGAAATCCATTTATTCATTACGCTTCTGAATGCATCTCTTGCGGATTCTATAGT
>Ga0209099_1004553_pt1 | contig 10457 bp, 10 predicted proteins | sample AD_JPNHW2_MetaG_FD_184430 | JGI IMG/M metagenome (GOLD analysis project Ga0209099, IMG submission 184430) | Active sludge microbial communities of municipal wastewater-treating anaerobic digesters from Japan - AD_JPNHW2_MetaG (SPAdes) (version 2) | ecosystem: Engineered > Bioreactor > Anaerobic...
AAAAAAGCTTCGGATATTAATGATTCTATTGAGGGTATAGATGACAGTATAGTGAAAGAAATCATAGAATGCCAACAATGCAAAAATGCATATAGGATTCTTGAAGATGAACTAATTTTTTATAAAAAAGAAAATTTACCTCTACCTACAATGTGTAACGATTGCCGTTTCAACAGAAGAATAAGTGATCGCTTAAAAATTCAATTATATGAAAGAAAGTGTATGTGTGGTGGAACCTCAGATGTAAGTGGTAAATATAATAATGCATCTAAACATTTCCATGGTGATGGTCCTTGTGGTGAAATGTTTAAGACGGGGTATTCACCAGATGGAGAGGAAATTGTTTATTGCGAAAAATGTTATCAACAAGAAGTATACTAATAAAATTTATGGATCCCGTTAGAAATAGTCCCTCGAAGATGGGACGTTCATAACGTAAAACATAATATCAAAATATAAATTGAGTCGATATAATTAAATTATTAAAAATATAACATATATAATTTCTAACGGGATGGAATACGTATCATACGAGGAATTTAAAAAAATGGATATGAGGATCGGGACAATCAGGGAAGTGGAAGCTGTGCCTGAGACTGACAAACTTTTGCGATGTCAGATAGATTTTAATGAAATTGACGAGGAGGGAAACAAAAAGTTGAGACAGATAGTTTCAGGGATCAAGGAATATTATCCAGATCCGAATATTTTAATAGGGAAACAGGTGCTTTATATCGTGAACTTGGCACCACGAAAGATAAAAGGATACGAATCAAACGGGATGTTAATGGCAGTTGATGGTAAAGATGGTAAACCAGTTTTCCTTGTGCCAGAAGTCGAAGTCGAATCAGGTGTTAAGGTGAGATAATTATGCTTGATCCAATTACAATAATTAAAGCAGTGGGTATAATAGGAGTGATTCTTATTGTTTTTGCAGAGACGGGTCTTTTCTTCGGCTTCTTTTTTCCCGGGGACTCTCTTCTTTTTACAGCAGGTATATTTGCCTCGCAGGGGTACTTGGATATCTGGGTCTTACTAGTTGGATGTGTTATCGCGGCTATACTTGGAGATAGTGTTGGTTATTGGTCTGGGAAGAAGTATGGGCGCGAACTCTTCGATCGTGATAAGGGATTCTTTTTCAAAAAGAAGAGGTTGTATGATGCGGAAATATTTTATGAAAAGCATGGCAAGTCCACGATCGTTATTGCTCGCTTCGTGCCTATTATACGTACTTTTGCACCGATTGTGGCAGGAATAGGGAAGATGCATTATAAGACTTTTATCTCATATAATATTTTTGGTGGAATTACTTGGGTTTTACTTCTTTTATTATCTGGATATTTCTTTGGTGGGTTAATACCAGATCCAGATAAATACATCATACCGATTGCATTTGCCATTATCGTTGTGTCTTTTTTGCCGATAATAATAAAAATAATACGTTTTAAATTAAATAAATGAGTTCGGCACTTTCATATAATTGATAAGTATCGTATAATAATATTGTAATGAAAAGATTGTTTAATTATAACTTTCCAACGCCATCATATCTCGCGATGAATTCTTTTGCGATCGACATCTCGGATCAATCTATAAAATATGGAGAGTTGGTTCCCACTTCTTCAGGTTTACGTCTTGGTAAATATGGTAAAGAAAAAATACCTGAAGGTATTGTTGTTTCGGGAATGATCGAAAAGCCAGATGATCTTGTAAAAATTTTAAAGAAGTTGAAAGAAAAAGAAAAGATGCATTTCATAAGAGTTGCTTTACCAGAAGAACAGATGTATCTATTCTCTATCTGTTTACCTAAAACAAAAACTGAAGATATAAAGGATGCAATCTTGTTGCAGATAGAAGAACATATACCACTTAAAGCATCTGATGTTGTCTTTGATTATGATGTTGTACTTGATAAAGATTCATCAATGCTAGTAGAAGTAGTAGCTATGGCAAGCAATACGATGGATGGATATTTATCTATCTTTGATCGTGCTGGGCTTGTGCCACTTTCCTTTGAGCTTGAAGCACAGGCAATTGCTAGGGCTGTTGTTCCCACAGGAGACACGAGTCCAGTTATGATTGTGGACTTTGGGGATTCAAGAACTGGAGTTTCCATTTCAAATCACGGGAGGGTATTCCTCACCACAACTATTGCTTTCGGAGGATTAGATTTAACAAAAATGATTGCCAAGAACTTCTCTCTTTCATTTGAAGAAGCTCAAAGGATGAAGCATGAATATGGACTTGATAAGGTTGCAGATGCAGAGCAAATCTTTCCAGCGATTTTGAACGGTGTGTCTGTACTACGTGATGAACTCAATAAACAATTGGCATATTGGGACACACACGATCACGACAAAGATGAGAAAATACAACAGAAGATAGACCGTATCATCCTTTGTGGGGGAGATGCTAATTTGGCGGGTCTTTCTGAGTATTTAGAAATTAGTATGAAAATGAAAGTTGAAAATGCTAATGTCTGGATAAATATTTTAAATACAAAAGACGAGATTCCAGAAATGACATTAGATGAATCCCTGAGTTATGCTACTGTTTTAGGACTTGCCCTTGGTGGATACATGTATGATTCTCAGGCGGTGATAAATATATTACCCTTCAGAGAAAAAAAGATATTAAAAAAGGAGTATTGGGAAAGATTTACAACGATGCTCATGAATCTCATTGCGGTGCTTGGGACTCTCGCTATATTGCTTCTCTTCCCGTCTTACTTTTTATCAAATGCCCGAGAGTCAATGGTAGAAGAACGATTACGTATTTTTAATGAAGAAAATCCAGGTCTTACAACTGAGAATGTAGACAAAGTGAAAAATGATATTAACGTTAAGCTTAATACTTTAGCTAAAGGAGAAGCGCCATATCAATTTAACGAGAAAGTATTAGATAGTGTTCTTGCGAGTCGAACGAACGGGATAACATTTTCTCAGATACTTTTTAATAAAAATGGATCAGATACACCGATGCTCGAGATTCGTGGAATAGCGGAAAATAGAGACTCATTGCGTAATTTTAAAACCAAACTTGATGGTAATCCAAACTTTGCCAGTGTTGATTTGCCAGTGTCGAATTTTTTAGAAAAGGAAGATCTTAATTTTGATATATCAATTCTTATAAAGTAAAATTATGAAAAACAAAAGGACAACAATATTTTTGATATTCTCAGTGCTAGTCACTTTGATAGTTGTGGCAGCTTTTGCATTCTTCCTTAGAGTTATAAAGAATAAAAACGAGCATGCTTCTGTGGTCATTGCTACCCTTGAAGATAAGATGAGGCAAAAAGAAAACACGGAATTATTTGCCGAGAAATTTGAAGAGATAAAATCTTTAGAGAACGACATAATGAGTCACTTTGTCGACCCTAATAAGATAGACGAGTTTGTAAGTTATTTAGAGGACCTAGGAGAGATTACTGGGGCAAGTATCTCTGTGGAGGGGATAGATGTTCCCGAGGATAATAAGGGAATGATTGATTTCAAATTATCAATTGAAGGTTCATTCCAGGCAGTATCTAGAACTATAACCTTGCTTGAGAATATCCCTTATCAGGTGAATGTCAATCAAGTTTATTTGAATAAGGATATAGAGCAGATAAAAGATGGTAATGAAATAAAAATTTCATCTACCTCAACATGGCAAGCGGATGTTTCTTTTAGTATTTTGAGTTTGAATTAATTTAAATATGAAAATAGATTTTGAAAAAATAAAAGAAAGGTTTAAGAAATCATCAAAAATAGGTAAGATGAATCCACATGCTCACTGGGTTTCCTTACTTAACATGTTTTTTATAATTATAACTATTTTGATTTTGTTTAGTTTTTTTCTTCTATATAAGATAAAAACCCAACAAATATTTCAAGTGAAGACACAAATAGAAGTGAGCCCTAGCATAATAAACGAAAAACTTTTAAATCGAGTGAATGAATTTTTCAACAATAAGTCCATAAAAGAAAAAGAGATAAGAGAGGGGATAAAAAGCTACAAAGATCCAAGTCTATAGTGGTGTGCCCCTGGCAGGAATCGAACCTACATCGACGGCTTAGAAGTCCGCAGTTCTATCCATTGAACTACAGGGGCATGTTCTGTCTGTGTGCGGGATGAGGGACTCGAACCCCCGACCCTTCGCGTGTAAAGCGATAGCTCTACCAACTGAGCTAATCCCGCATGAATATAACGAGTGTATTATAACTTATTTTTTTTATTTTTTCAATCAAAATTAATAAACCTTTGATTTTTATTCTATATATGGTATACTCTATATATGAAATTAATTGAAAAAGAACAAGCAATTTCTTTAAGAAAAAAAGGTAAATCAATAAATGAAATCGTAGAAGCGTTGGGTGTATCTAAGGCTAGTGTGAGTATTTGGGTTAGAGATATTATTTTAACTCAAAGACAAAAAAATAAATTATCAAAAAATGGAAGAAGTGTGTCTTCTATTGAAAAAAGAAGGGAAAGCAGATTGATAAATCAAAAAAATAAAGACGATATAATTATTGCAAAAGCGAGAAGACAAATAAACACTTTTTCAAAAAAGGATTTGAAACTAGCAGGTATTTTGTTATATTTGGGAGAGGGAGGCAAAACAAAAAGAGGGGTGGTCCGCATATCAAACAGCGATCCGTTGGTTATAAAGATAATGATGAAATTTTTTCGAGAAATCTGTCTGGTTCCTGAGCACAAATTTGCGGGGCATATTCACACTTTTGCACAAGCAGATATTAAAAAAACTGAATTATACTGGTCAAAGATTACAGGTATACCAACAGAAAAATTTTATAAAACTTATATCAAACCCAGTAGTGCTAGTTTACAAAAGAGAAAGACATTACCATTTGGGACATTTGACATTTATATCAATGACACGAAATTGTTCCTTACTATTATGACGTGGATACAAAAAGTTATTGAACTTGCTTTAAATATATGAGAATAAAGATACTATACGAAGATAAAGATATATTAGTTATTGATAAACCGCCTTACATAGCTTGTCATGCTGATCAACATACTAAGAAAAATGAAAAAACAATCGCAGATTGGGTTCTTTTAAATTATCCTAAATTGAAAAATGTTGGTGAACCGATGGAGGTTTCATATAAAGGAGAAGATATTAAAATTCTTCGTCCCGGTATTGTGCATCGTCTCGACAGAGAAACTTCAGGTATCTTATTAATTGCTAAGAATCAAAAGACGTTTCTTTTTTTGAAAAACCAATTCAAAAATCACAAAATTAAAAAAATTTATCAAGCGTTTGTGTATGGATATGTTCCTACTCCTAAGGCATCATTGCTAACAGGTAAGAGGGGTGTCATAAATGCTCCGATTGGCAGGTCGCCTAACGACATTCGTGCTTTTACCGCTGGCCGGGGAGCGAAAGAGCCAATTCGAGATGCTGAAACGCAATATATTGTTCTTAATAGGTTTAATGATACAAAAAATAAAGAAAAGAAAAATGATAAAATTCACCAGTTTTCTTACGTAGAAATTTATCCTAAAACTGGACGGACTCATCAAATAAGAGTTCATCTTAGATACATAAATCATCCCGTCGTATCTGATCCCATATATAGGGGGAGTTATGATAAGGCTCTTGGTATGGATCGCTTGGCTCTTCATGCTAAATCGATAACTTTTATCTTACCATCTGGAGAACAGAAAACTGTAGAATCTCCGCTTCCTGTCGATTTCACGGAGGTCATAAATAGGTATCTTGCCTAAAAAAGCTTTATATGCTAAAGTAGAACCCATGGCAGATATAACAAAAGCACAATTTACACCAGTAGAAAAAGAAGCTAGAAAGAAGCTTGATTTCAGGGCTGGGGATACCATTAGAGTTTGGAGTAAAATTCTAGAAAAAGGAAAAATTCGTCTTCAGGCATTTGAAGGACTAGTCCTCTCAAGGAAGCATGGCACAGAGTCTGGAGCAACATTTACTGTTCGTAAAGTAGCTTCTGGTGTTGGAGTTGAGCGTATTTTCCCTCTATATTCTCCTAATATAGACAAAATTGAAATCCTTAGAAAGTCCAAAACCAGAAAGAGTAAACTATATTACATAAGGAACAAAGCAGTTAAAGAAGTTAAGAAAAGATTGAAGAGTGTAACTGTCGTAAAAGAAGAAAAAGAAGAAACAAAAGAAGTATAGTATAATCATCCCGACCAAAGTCGGGATGATTTGTTTATTGAAAAAAACATAAAAATATTTTATACTTTTTAAGTATTTATATTGCGCAGGTGGCGAAACTGGTAGACGCACTACCTTGAGGTGGTAGCGGGAGCAATCCTGTGGGAGTTCAAATCTCCCCCTGCGCACAACAAAGTTTGTGGTATACTTATACTATGATTAATATTTTACTTTATACTTTTGAGGCGTTATTGTTTTTGGTTTTATTTATAATAATTGTTCTGTTTATTCTTTGGACGATTGGAAATATAAAAAACAAAGTTCCATTTGTAACTTCCCCTAAAAAAGTTCTTAACAAAATAGAAGAAGAGCTTGGGATAAAAGATGGAGATATTTTATATGATTTAGGTTCTGGCGATGGAAGAGTCATCTTTCATTTGGCAGAGAAAAATAATAAAGCAAAATACATAGGAGTGGAGAATAATCCATTCCCGGTTTTTTTGGCTAGAGTAGAGAGGTTTTTAAGAAGTAAAAAGGTTGGTGATTCTGTAGAGATAATTGATAAAGATTTTTTTAAGGTTAATTTGTCTAATGCTACACACATCTTCACTTACCTGTACCCAAATGTAATGGATGATTTGCTTACAAAGTTTGATGAAGAATTGAAGCCGGGGACTAAGCTCGTTTCTTTATCTTTTCAATTTACAAACAAAAGGCCCATTAAAGAAATTGATCTTAATAGGAGTAAATACAAACTTGGACGTAAGATATATGTTTATCAATTTTAATTGAAATGATATAATGTACACATGACAACAGAAGATTTAATTTCTTATATTAAGAAACAAGTTGCAATTGGCGCTTCTCGAGAGAGCATCACTTCTAAACTCGTTTTGGTTGGTTGGAGGAGGGAAGATATCGATGAAGGATTTTCTGTTGTAGAAAAAGCTAATTATCCTAAAGATAACGTAGTAGAAACTCCTGTTGTGCCTATGCAAAATAAATCTGAAAAGCTGGTAGAATCACCGTCAGTCGATAGTTACAGAGAGTCCGTTTTTGGTAATAGTAATTTCTCGGAGCCGATAGAGCCTAATAAGATTGAAAATATTAAAGGGGAGACTAAACAACAAGATGTATTTAGCCAAGTAGGTATAGAGATAGAGGGGGGGGTAAGCTCAGACGAAGAACTTATTCCGAATCTTCTACCAAAGACGAAAAAAGAAGAGTTTATCATATCTCCCACGGCTGAGATTAAGATTCCAGAAAGGTATCAAGATGTTAACCCTACAGCTCAAGAAATTAAACCAGTAGAAAATAAAATAGAAGAAGTTCCCCAACAATTACCCACCGCAAATGAATTGATAAAAGAGGAAAATACGAATGGGGTGAAAGAAGAAGCTAAGGTTTATCAGATAAAAGATTTACCTAAGATAGCGATGATTTCTTCTTATAATCGTGACATTGAGTCGATGCAATCCATAGATGGAGTAAGGGTCCCAAAAGAAGAAAAAAAAGCAGTTCCTCTTACACCACAAAAGAGACACTCGAAGAGGTGGATCATATTTATTGTTGTTATAGTAATTTTACTTGGAGTTTCTTTTATTTTTGCGAATAATTATTTTAATATCAGAAACTTAGGATTTTCTCTGATAAAGAAAGATCCACGAGTTCTCCTTTTGAATAATTCAAATACACTTTCGTCGCTTCTATCTTATAAAACAGAAACGAATGTAGAAATATCAATGCCCTCTTTTGCAAATATAAGTGCTGGTCTTGTGAGTGGCGAAGCAGTGTCTTCTTTAGACAAAGACACATTATCTCTAAATACAATCGGTCGCATAAACAAGACGTCGGGTGGTCTGATGTCTGATAACTTTGTCACCATAAAAAGTTCCGTGTTAGATAATTATATCACTACAGATATAAAAAATAATGGAACGAGTATTTTTATTTCTATTCCAGATCTTAGTCAGATCGTTGGAGAAAGTACCTCAGAGTCAATAGTTGTTAGGGCGAATGAAGATCAGGCCCCATTGGTTTCTTCTATAATGCCAGATAGTGTAAAAAATAGATTTACCAAAATTAATCTTTACCGAATTCTCTCACAAAGTATATCTTCGTTCCTAGATAATGAGACACTAGATCTTTATAATCAGTTTATAAATGATGCAGTTATTACTGAAAAAGGGGAAGAAAGTATTAAGGGTATAAATACTTATCATTATATAGTGAATACAGACAAACAACTTTCTAAAAAATTACTCACAAAGATTTTCGAAAATCTAACGTACGATCTTTCAAATGAAGATGAAGCAAACCTGTCTGAAATTACAGGAGCAACGAGTATTAGTTCATTTGAAGTCTGGGTGGGGAAGAATGATAATAATATCTATCAATATAGGGTTGTTCTCGCCGTTCCTCTCTCTAAAATATTGAATTTTGAAGATAAAAGTATCGGAGATAATGTAATAAATGTGGATTGGACTACCACTTACTATGATTTTGGAGTTATGAACAATATATTTATGCCTGAGCAGTTTGTAACGATAGATAAATTCACAAAAATCATGAGTGATATTCAAATGAAAAATGATACATCTTCATTTAAACAATATGCAACGAATATGAAAAATGCTGAAGGTTCATATGGCTATAAAGCAAATGGAAATGGAAGTTGCATGAACCCTACTTCCGGATCATTGTTCTCGCCGACAGGGCATGCGAAAAGTGCTCTTGAATCTGTCAGTTCTATTTCTTTACTTTTAAATAAGATATTAGAAAAAACGTATGGTGCGGGTACTTGCTACTCTACCCCTTCCGCTTGGTCATTCGCTGTGCCTATCGCTGATGACTATGACCCATTCTCTCAGACTGGTGGTGAGTACAGATCATACTTCTGTATCGATAGTACAGGTATTACAAAGGATTTGCCGACCCCTCCTACAAGTGTTATATGTAAATAATATTGGCTCTGGATTTCTGGTCGTTTTTCTGGTATAAATGTGAAATCACCTTATATGGTTAATATAAGGTAATTGTGGTGTGGTAAGTGAGAAATTATGGAGACATTAGTGTAGTAGTAACACAGCTCTCTGTGGAAGAGCTATCATGAGTGCAAATCTCATATGTCTCCCCAATATAATTAGTAATTAATTTTTTATTTCTTTTAAACACAATAACTTAAGTTCTTGAATCAAAGAACCCAACAGTCAGCGGTTAAATTTTAGCCTTATATTATAAGGTTTAAATATATTTAATATAGACTTATCTTATGTATTATTGTTAATATATTGCAAAAAATAAAAAAAACTGATATATTGAATTACATATGTCATTTAATCCAATACAATCACATGATTTAAATTTATTACCACCAGAAATATCAATAAAAAATGAGGATTTTTCTGATTTATTATTAAAAGCAAGAATAGAGCTCGCTGAATTAAAAGGTTCTGCTGGACAAATTCCTAATCCATTGCTTCTTACAGCGCCATTACTTATAAGAGAATCAGTAGAATCCTCAGGTATCGAAAATATAAATACTACAGTATCAAAAGTTTTAGAAAACCAATTACTTCCAGAAGACGAACAACATGTTCCAGATAAAGAAGTTTTACGATACAGAGAAGCTCTTTATTGGGGAGCAAAACACATAGAAGAGTTTTCTGTTTCTAATAGACTTATTCTAGGTATTCACAAGAAACTTATTAGAGAAAATGGGGGAAATTACAGAAGAGAACAAAATCATATTGTTAATTCTAGCACAGGAGAAATATTATATACTCCACCGGTTCAGACTGAAATTGGGAGATTGATTGGTAATTGGGAAAAATATGTTAATGAAAACAAAGAATTAGATCCACTTATAAGAACAGCAATAGCTCATCAGCAATTTGAATCAATACACCCATTTTTAGATGGTAATGGTAGGACTGGTAGAATTCTAATGGTACTTCACTTAATGAGAGAAGATGTTTTAGAGCTACCTATCTTATTTATTAGTGGATATATAAATAAAAATAGATCCGAATATTATAAATTATTAAGAAATGTGACAATTAATAACGAATGGCATGAATATATAGTTTTTATGTTACAAGGTTTTTATTTGCAAGCAAAAGAAACCAAAGAAACTCTTAAAAAAATTAGTTTATACCACCGTGATTTAAAACAAAAAATTAAAACAGAGCATAGTAAGATATACTCGGCAGATCTACTTGAAGCACTTTTTACTTTTCCAGTTATAACACCAACTAAACTTGCTTCAGAAATGGGTGTACATTACACAACAACAAGTAAATACCTTATGACTTTAAAC